>OJKI01000699.1_pt1 | contig 11804 bp, 14 predicted proteins | sample 1596431 | NCBI WGS metagenome assembly OJKI01 (sample SAMEA4350165, study PRJEB24818) | metagenome | biome: human; feature: gut; material: faeces | place: Denmark | collected 2013-09 | reverse complement strand
ACTACAGACTCAGGCATGGGACAAGTTCCTCCTTCTGCGTATCCGGTTTCAGCATCTGCATCACCGGAATTGGGGACGTGCCGCAGCAGGCAACATAGCTGTGTTCCTGCCACTGCCGTGGGTTCATGGAGATATACGAAAGCATATCAATGGGCGCTTCAAAAACATAAAGACTCCCGTCCGTGCCGTTGTAATGAAAACTGTAACGCGGATCGCTGGACTCGACGTTCAGGCGAAAGGCTTTGCCGAAGCTGTTCGTGCTGCGCAGATGCGCATGGCGTGGGCAGTTTCCTTCATCTGTGCCAATGAACACAGCATTGTGATGCGCCGCGTCCTCATAGAGCAGTTTTCTGCGGGCGAAGTAAGAAACCACGTCGGCATCCAGTCCGCGCGTTTTGAGAAGATACGCAAAGACACGGTGCATATTCGCATTTGGAACAGGCGGCGCGAAAGGCTTCAATTCGACCGCCTCCTGCTTCTTTGCCTGCGGATAAACCGGCTCCATGCTCTCGCCCAATAGCATGGACATCGCTTCGACGTAGCTTTTGCCGTAATATTTTTGTATAAAGCTGACGGCTCGACCGCCTTCGTTTGATGCATGATCGAACCACTCGCAGCCGCGCACCGTGACGCTGTGGTCGCTGGCAAGCCGTTTTTCACGTCCAGATTTGATGAGCTTTTCACCTTGCTGGAGGAGAAATTCTTCGAGGTCGACGGTCGCGGCGCGTTCCTTTTGCTCTGGGGTAAATTCTATGTATTGTGCCAAAATGCACCTCCTGTTATTGTAATGTCTGACCGTAATTTTGTTCGTGGTCATCCTGCTTATGACCCATTGCCAGCCGCTTTTGCATGAGCTTTTTGCGGCGCTTGGAGTCCACACGGATGCCCATTGGATTGCTGGGCGGCGCGGCGTTGTCGCGGAAGATCTGCCCCATCTGGTGAAATAATCTGACGGTTGAATTCAAAAGATATTCGGACAGAAGCCGCACAAAATAAGAAGTTGCGGACGAAGCACTCTCGCTTGCAAGCGTCGGATTTGCAGAAGCGCCGGTAGAAGTTTCTTCCGAAGACGTTTCTTCCTCTTGTGAAGGTTTCTGTTCTGATGCTGTCCGTGCCTGCTCCATCTGCTGCCGCAGGCGTTCCGCTTCCTGAATGATCGCGTTCTTGATGGCTCGGAATTCTTTCTGCTGCGAGAGCGGATTATGCTGCCGGGGTCGGTTTTTGTAGTAGCCCTCCAGCGTGTCGCGCAGACCGTTCCAGACGGAATAATACGCCGCCACCTCCGGCAGCTTTTCAAGTTCGTCCACGATGGAATCTACCATATCCTTGAGCGGCTTTTTAAGATAAGCGTACTGCTTTTTTCCGCTGGTCGTGCGCAGCTCCAGCGCAAGCTCCAGCAGCTTTTGTTGAATTGATTCCGGTGGATTTTCAATAGATTCTAGCCGGTCAACAAGTCCGTGCATGGCTGTCCGCGCCGCTTCGGTTACGTCCTTATAAGCTGCATCCTTCCGAATATAGAGATTTTCCAACTCTGCCTGAAAGATGCTGTTGGTCATTGCAGAGCGCAATTTCACAACAGCATCCCGTTTCAAAACCGTCTCCTGATCTGTCCAGATCATCATGTGAATATGCGGGTGCGTATCCGCATCGTGGTAAGCTGCGTACCAGTGCAGTGCCGACGCTGGAATATGAAACGCTTCCGCAAACTTGTTCTGCTGGCTGACAAGTAGCTTCCGCCAAGCCGCGGCATTGTTATATCCCAAACGCTCCGCGTCCTCACGATGCAGGGAATAGATGATCGTCCAGACGTTGCCGTCGTGCGCGGTCAAGTCGTGCATCGCCGCAGTCAGATTCGTATTTTCCTGCCGCCCGAACAGGCCGTGCGCGCCATGCTTTTCCGCGCCGGGGCGCGTAGCAATGTACTTGAGATAGCCGTTTTCGGATTGAAGATTCTGCATATGTGAATCCAATGCCGCAGAAATGAGCGCCGACGCAGTGTGCAGCGTCGGCGCTTGCTTGTAGTCCTCATACTCGAAGGAATCCCGCACATCTGGGAAGTCCTTGAGCAGCTTTGCGACCATCTCTTTCTGCTTTTCGGTTGCTGGTCCCTTGCCGGTCAAGACTTCGACGCCCTCGCGCGTGGCGATATACTTCATGTATCCGCCTGCGCTTTTACGGCTGATGAAGCCGGTTTTTTGAATCAGCCGCGCCATCTGTTACAGTCGACTTTGCTGCCGAAGCACCTCTGGGAACGAGATCTGGCCGTTCGTCCGCAGCACCTCCTGATAGCTTTTTCCGCGCATCTGCTGGTACGTCTGCGCGTCGATATCCGTATCTGACGCGAGAATATGATTGCAGACGTTTTGCTCGACAGCCTGCTTCAGAAGCAGCTTGCCGATACGATCCCCGAACATACTGAGGATGGCTTCGAGCGTTTCGCCAAGGATTTTCGGCAGGAAGTCTCCGGCGTACTCGCTTTGCAGATAGCCGCAGTAAAACTGAATTGCTTTGTCAATGAAGTCATTTTGCGTCGTGCAGCCGTCCAGCTTGTAGTGGTACTGCACCTTGCTCCACGTCGCGTCATCCAGCCAGACGGAATGACGGCGTTTTTCCTCTGCTTTTATGGCGTTCACCCCCTCCAAAAACAAAAAGCGCCAAAATAGTGCCTGCAACAACGGCACGATCTTGGCTTTTTCCGAAAATCAGCGCCAATCCACTTCTCATCCTCGCAGAAAAGCGCCGTTTTTACCGCCCAAAACTGCCCGCACTGCGGGCAGAAGTGGACGGGCTGGCGCAGAAAAGCGCCAAGCCTTTTCTCCTGCTTCGCCGCTTGCGGCTTCTCTCTCCGCCGAAAACCGCCCGCAGGCGATCTTCTTCCGTGCTTGCCGCTTTCGTAGCGCTCCCGCACGGAGGCGCAACGTCCGGTTTTGTGCCTCTCGGCGGGTACGCGCTCGGCTGGGTCGTGAAAGCCGCACAAACCGCCGACACGGGCGCGACGGCGCGGAACGCGCTGCCGGTCACAGCTGCATCTCCTGCATCTGCTCCGATTCCGACATTTTCGGCTGCGGATCGGTGGTAATCGCGTACCATTGACCATTCTCAGCCTTTCTCACGGACACAAGCTCCTGCTGCAGCAGCTTCTCTGCCGGAACGGGTATCTCCCACCCGCTTTCTCCGGCATGTGCGGGCATTGCCGCCCCCTGCTGGAGCTGCTCGGCGTCCTGGGCGTTCAGGTCAACGTAGCCGAACGGTGTCATGAAATGAAAACGATCTTCCGGACAGGCTTCCAGCAGGTCTTTGAGCGTCTGCCCCGGCTTGCCGTTTTGCTCTGTCGGAAATTCTTCACAGTAAAATTCCGTAGACATTTTGAACTCCTTTTTCGTGTTTGCAGCGCTCCCGCACGTCGGCGCAACGTCCGGTTTTTTGGTACTTGGCGGGTACGCGCTCGACTGTGCCGCGAAAGCCGCACAAACCGCTGACACGGGCGCGACGGCACGGAACACGCTGTCGGTCACAGCTGCATCTCCTGTATGGGCACATCTTGCTCCTGCAAAAGTTCCTGACAGAGCTGATTTAACGGCATATGCTCCCGCTGCATACAGTAGGCTTCCATCTTTTCACGCAGCACCTCTTTCTCTGCCGCATTCAGGTGATAGGTAAGAGATTGATCATCGATTCCGCTGCCATAGAGCGTGATCTCCAGCGTGCCGCAGACCCGCTGGCGCTGCATATCGTAGTTGGCGTAGATATTCAGCGCATGGTCGTTTTCATCGGTCTCCACGAATGTGCCAAACACTTCGTCGACGTTGAAACACGGAACGACGTAAAAATTCAGTATTCGGTCATCCATCGCCTCTATGCTATCCTCGAAATAAAAATTCCGCGCGGTGAGTCTGCTCGGTGTTGTCAGATCCTGACCATCCAGCCGGTCGAGGAAGATGCGCCAGCGGTCATCCTCGGACATCTCCGCTTCCTGATACGCTTCTTTTGCCGCATCCGCCACATCCTGCATCGCGTAGACTTTCCAGCCGTCCATGATGTTGAGCGCAGAAAACGTCCGCGCATTGAAGTCCAGCTCAAACAGTCCGCTGACCTCGCCGGTGTTCTCCATGCGGTGCTTTGCCAGCGCATCGAATGTCTCGCGGCTGATTTCTTTGCAGTCGTCCGTCGCTTCAAAGAGACTCCGCGCTGGCAGGCGCTGTCCCTGCTGGAGATAATCATGGAGCCGTCTGGCAAGCTGCAAAAACTCCATGCCGGATTCGTTTTGCAGATAGACTTCCGCGCAGTCCTCCGTGATGTGAAAGCCCGCCGTGCTCATACCTGCGCCTCCGATTTCTTTTGCGGTTTGCGCACCGGATCGTCCTGCGTACAGTCGCTGATGTATTCCTGCACAGCGGCCGGCACGACCTTTTCATAGAGTCGCTGGGCCGCCTTTTGCAGCTCCGCTTCCAGCGTGGAATCGCGCTTGGCGATGTAGCGCCGAAGGGCGCGGAGCTTTTCTTCCTCGAACGTGATTTGAATATTTGCCTGTTTCATAAACTTCTCCATTCTACAAAAAGCAGGCACACGGTTTTTACCATGTGCCTGCTGTGCGTATTTGTTTTATACTGCCCAATGCTGTGCGCCGGTGAGCTGGTCGAGGATCAGCGAACCGACTGTGACCGCATCCTCGATCGTCAGGTAATGCGGCGCGCTCTCATCCAGCAGCAGCCGTCCGGACGCTGGAAATTCCTCGTCCGCAAACCAGACCTTCAGCCATACGGGATAGCGCGGCGCAAAATCGAACCGCGCGCAGAAATCCACGTTGGACGGCAGGAGCTCTGCGCCGAGTGATCTGCATCGCCGTTCCAGTTCCTCCGGCGGCAGGATGCCGAGGTCGCGCCGGATGATCAGCTCCGCATTGCGGTCAAGACCGCCGCCGCGTACCAGCCCATCCTTATATTGGGAAAATGTGATCGTCCGACCGGTCAGCGGCGCACCGTCTGCCAGGTCCAGATAGTGCAGCAATGTCAGCGCATGCCACTTGGAAAGCGGCGGCTGAATCGTGCAGTCCGACAGCCGGACAGCCACGGTCTGCCCAAGCGTTTTCAATGAAAACGAACCGTCTGCATACTGCGCCAGCCTTTTCCACAATATCCTCCGGTGCGTGCTGTGCCAGCCGCTCCTGTGCGACGGCAAGCATCGTTTCAAATTGACGGTTTTCCATGCGATCACCTCTATCTCATATTCCCATGCTGTTGGGCAGTTTTCAATTGTGCTGTCAGTATGACATTCCGCCCTGCGCCTGTTCGTCCGGCATCGGCGCTGCTACGATTTTGTCATCCACACGCATAAACATTTCCGGCTGCCGAAATTGCTCGGCAAACCGCTCGGCAAGCTCATGCGGAAGGTCTATGAAATCCGATTCACCGAGTCCGACGATAAAGAAATTTCCCGCGACGATGTCGTAGATATCGCCATCCGCATCGCGCAGCGCGCGGTTGAGCGGCAGACCGTCCAGCTTTCCGGACTCGCGGCAGACCAGCGCGACAGGCTGTTCAAAGGGATACACGGCTTCCAGATATCCGCCGACGAGAGCCTGCATACTTTGCAGATCATCCCCGATCTGCGTTTCATACGGAGCCTTTCCCGGCTCCACCATCAAGACGTTCAAGTTTTCCTCTCCTTTTCTGTTTGTGATTCTCTCCGGGTGTGCTATACTGGGTTTACCGGAGGTGATTTTGTGCAGCGGCTTATTTTTCATGTGGACGTCAACAGCGCGTTTTTATCCTGGGAGGCCGCGCGGCGCGTAGCGGACGGAGAGCCAGATCTTCGTCTCATTCCCTCCGCCATCGGCGGCGACCGCGACAAGCGCACCGGCGTGATCCTTGCCAAATCCATCCCCGCAAAAAAGTTCGGCGTTACAACCGGAGAACCTGTCGCGATGGCGCTGCGCAAATGCCCGCAGCTCGTTCTGGCAAAGCCGGACTTTGCTCTTTACACCAGAAACTCCAAAGCGTTTATCGCCATCTGCCGCCGCTTCGCGCCGGTCGTGGAGCAGGTGTCCATCGACGAATGCTTTCTTGATATGACTGGCACCGGTCTTCTGTATCCGGACCCCATCGCCATTGCGCACACGATCAAGGACACGATTTTCTCCGAGCTTGGCTTCACGGTCAACGTCGGCATTGCGCCCAATAAGCTGCTGGCGAAGATGGCGAGCGATTTTGAAAAGCCGAATAGGGTTCACACGCTGTTTGCATCCGAAATTCCGCAAAAGCTCTGGCCGCTTCCGGTGGGAGAGCTGTATTCCGTCGGCCGCGCGACAGCGAGTAAGCTGACTGCTTCTCAAATCCGCACGATTGGTGATCTTGCAAAGACAGATTTCACGCGCGTCCAAAAACTCGTCGGCGTCAAGATGGGAAAACTCATCCACGATTACGCAAACGGAATGGATTCTTCACCCGTGCTGGCAGAGCCGGAAGCTGTCAAGGGCTACGGTAACTCTGTGACACTGGAAGAGGACGTGACCGACACCGCGCAGGCAAACAAAATTCTGCTGGCGCTCTGCGACAGTGTTGCTTCCCGGATGCGCGCAGATGGCAGGCGATGCTCCTGCGTAACCGTGACCATCCGCGGTAACGATTTCCGCAACAAATCCCACCAGAGAAAGCTCCCGGAGCCGACCGACGTGACCGCCGAGGTCTTAGCTCTTTCCAAAACGCTGTTTTCAGAGCTGTGGGACGGCTATACGCCGCTGCGGCTGCTCGGCGTGACGTTGGGCGACGTTTCCGACAACGAGACGGTGCAGCTCTCCATGTTCCAAGATGATCAAAAAGATCGCGCTCGGAAACTTGACCAGACCGTCGACCAACTGCGCAGCAAGTTCGGCGTTACCGCCATCTCGCGCGGGAGCGTCACGGATGCGACGAAGCGCGTGGGCAGAAAATATAAGGCGCAGTTGGAAGAGGACAAACCGAAGCAGCCCTAGTCATAGCTGATGTACGGAATTTTCAGCCAGTGCGTCCATCTGGCACCCTCGAGCTTGGTCTTGACCACGCCGTAGCGCGTGCCCATTGCTTCGACCACTTCGCCGTTTCCGATGTACACACCGATATGCCCGTCGTGCCAGACCGCCAGCCCTGGTGTTTCTGGAATGGTGTCGATCGTGCCGGAGACGCTTGCGGCATGATACATTTCGTTCGCGGTGATGTCCGGCATCCCGTTCGTGTTGTAGACGATTTCTTCCGTCTCCGCATCCAGCCAGCCGTAGCCCTTAATCAAACCGACACAGTCTGTTGTGCGACCACCGACCCACGTCTGGCGAATGAACTCCGCGTTGCCAGCAAGAGCATCCGGGTACTGCGCCAGCTTGGATTCAAACAGGCCCTCCGTCAGCACAAGGCCGAACGTACCCCACACATAGCCCCAGTGTTCTTCGTAGGCGTGGATCGCATATTGCACCAAATCGTCGGCGTTCTTGCCAGCCGGGTTCGTGAAGCCGGACGTGTCCAGTTCCGTGCTGCCGGTTCCGCTGCCGTAGTCGATCTGGATCGTGCCGCCCGACGCGCCGGTCCCGTCGCTGCCGTTGGCGTTGCCTGCAATCATCGTGTAGATGTGCGCGGCGTTTTCCTTGTCCTCGTCAGTGACGGTTCTGCCGAGCTTTGCCGCAAGATTTTCATACGCTGCCGCCAGCGAGAGCGGCACCGTCGCTGTGTAGACTTCCTCAGTCTCGACCGTGCTGCCGTCCTCCAACTCCGTGACTACAATTCTGGTTCTCTGCTCTGTGATAAAAAAACAGTCTACAAAACGGTCTGCCGCACGCTGACTTGGCGCGGCCTCGCCAAAACAGAGAGCATAAAAAATCGCCTTGACCTGTATCGGGTCAAGGCGATTGCCGTCGGTCATAGTCGCGTTGGCTTCCGCCACCGCCGAATCCAGAAAGGAAAAAGCCGTCTGCATATCTGCAATGTGCGTTCTGAATTCGTCTGGCACGTCTTCGCTATATGTCACCCCATAAAAAGAGGCTTCCACGGCAGAGTTGTTGTGGTCGGCCCCACCTGACGTGGCGGAGCAGAGGATCGCGGCAATCAGGATAACCGGTGCGAAGATGGCGACCAGCAGAAAGCCGACGCCTTTGCGCCCCTTTTCGCTGGTCAGCAGTGCGGCGGCAACACGCGCGGCTATTGCGCTCATGCTCATAGCTGCATCCCGCCCATGACCGGCGCGGCTTCCGGCGCTCCGTCGTGCTGTGCCAGCAAAGCCCGGTCACTTTCGGTCAACCGGTCTGCCAGACCAGCCGCGTCCATGTACTCCGTGACGCTTCCGGTCATACGGCGCAGGAGCTTTTCTTCGCCCTCTGCCTGCGATCCCAGCCGGATACGCTGCTCCGCCAACGCCTGTGTGACCAGTCGCTGTTCGTCCGGAGACAGGTTCAGGGACATCGTTTCTGCCGGCTCTGACTGCCCTCCAACCACCATGTACCGCGCGTGGACACTGTTGTCGCCGCGGAACGCTTTCGTGATCGCAGAGGAAATGAGGGACATCCGATCCATATCCGCGCCGCTTTCGCCCAGCGTTTTGCCAGTCATGAAATGCTCTGTCCTGCGCTGACTGCCCTCGTACCATTCCAGAAACATATCCAGATAGATGCCTTCGCTTCCGCCGTAGTCTGTCCGACAGAAAAAGCCAGCGTCTCTGGGCATCTCGCGTCCGTTTTGCCAACGCCTGTCCAGAAGAAGATACTCGTCCGGCAGATAGCCGACGCTGTCCAACCGAGCTTCCAGCTCGTGAAAAACATCTTCCGCTTTGCGCTGACCGGCATATTTCAACTTGCAGGGATTCTCTGCATCCGGTTCCCAACGTTCAAATTCAATTTGCTTCATACATTCTCCTTTTCATCTGTTATTTTCCGCCTGCCTTTCCGAACAGCTTTTCCTTGTAGGCCGGTGCTGTGACGAGCAGGTCATAGCGTTCGTTGCCGCATTTGTAGAGACACTCGCCCTTGTGCGGGGCCTGAATAATGTTGAACTCGCTCTCCTCCAGCTGGAGCAGATCCATGAACTCCTTTTTGTTGACCGTGCCGCAGTTGAACAGGAACTGGTGCGGAGGAATCGAGAACAGCGGCTTTGTCATTTCGCGCACACCGGGGCGGTCAAAATCCTCTACGTTCTGCGACGCCATGAGCATGGCGGAGTTCTTCTTTCGGACGCGCTTCAGCGCATTGCGGATATATTCGACCGCCACAGGATTGCCCAGCCAGATATACAGTTCGTCCAGCGCCGCGACCGTGTTGCCCTCGGTCAGCAGCTTGTCCGACATATACGACAGCAGATTCAGCAGGATCGTGCTGCGGACGTTGGCTGCGACCTCGTTCAGCCCTTTTACACCGAACACAAGGAATCTGGTCGAGGTCAGGTTGCTGTGACCATTGAAGAACTTGGCATCAGCCCCCTTGCACATGGAGTACAAGCCCAACAGCACCTGCTGGAGCATCTCCTTTGTGTAGAGCTGCGGCTTCTGCTCGTCAAAGTTCAGGTATTCGATTTCGATGTAATCGTAGAGTTCGGACAGGATCGGATAATCCTCTGATTTCATCTGGCTGAAATCTGTTTCCTCCGTGATGCCCCATTCGGTATAGAGGCGCATCAGCAGGATCTCGATGGTGTCGATCTGCGCCGTTGTGAAATCCTTGTAGCAGCGCAGTACGTCCTTCAAAAACGAAATGTGCTGCGCCAGCCGCGTGGACTGGCGGAAGGCGCTCGGTGCATCCACATCATACGGATCAGCGTCGGTATCCCAGCAGCGCGGTTCCAGCAGATTGATCTTATACGTTCCTTCGATGATGTCTGCAAAGCACCCACCGACTGCACGGCACATCTCCCACTGCTCGTGCTCCACGTCCAGCGTGATGATCGACTTTCCCGCCTCCAGGAAGTTCAGCAAAAGCAGCTTCATAAGGAAACTCTTGCCCTGTCCGGTATTGCCGAGGATGAGGATATTGGCAGAGGTCTTATCTTCGTCGCGCTGGTCAAAATCGACCACGATGTTGCTGCCGCATTTATCCTTGCCGATATAAAAGCCCTTTCGGTCTGTCTTGCCGGAGTAGTTGAACGGGAACAGATTCGCCACAGAACCGGCAGGCAGCACCCGTTCATATTCTGTTCCGAACGCATTATAGCCGCACGGACTCACACAGCAGAAGCCCTGCTGCTGGCGCAGCTTCAGCTTGTCCACATTGAGCTTTGCCCGTGTCAGCTCCACCGTGACCTGATTCTGCAAGATTTCGAATTCCGTCTGATCCGATGCGATCAGCTCCATATAGACCGCACAGTGCATCAGGGATTCCTTGTTGCGGTGCATGGAGCCGACGAGCGTTTTGACATCCTGCAAATTACTCTCGGCCTCGACCGCCTGCTGGATGTTCTGCGTGCTGTTCCGCTTCATGCGGTTGCGGATCTCGGCGTTGTGGACGATCCGGCTTTCCTCCAACGGCGTAACAATGCGCGTATAAACGTGCAGCGTTACGCCGTGCATCTCACCTAAGTGACGCAGGATGGCTTGATCGTCCGTGGCGGTCGGATATTCCCGCAGTGCCCAGACGCACCGGATGCTGTTGCCGCAGAAATAGCGGTCAAATTCAAATTTGACCAGCGATGGCGCGATCATATCCAGAAACGATTTCAGTTTTTCCGCTTCCGGATCGGCGCGCTGTTTTTTCTTAAAAAGCGCCATGCTCATCCCTCCAGAAACCGCTGACCGTCGTAGTCCTCCATCCGCTCCGAGGTCGTGTTTTCTTCAAAATAGAGCGCAAGAATGCGCTTGAGATCCTCGCGCCCTGCTCTGTGGACAGGCAGGCCGCTCTTGTGCAGGGATTCCTCGATGGTGGAGAGAAGCGAATAGACGGTTTCGCGTTTTTCATTCTTTAGCCGCACAACCAGATAGAACTCTCGCGCCAGCTTCATTTCCACCTGCATCTCGTCCAGATGCTGTCGGTCCTGTTCCAACAGGCGCCGGATCTCCGGATTCGTTTCCTGCTGGAGCCGGTCATGGTAGAACGCACGGTTCTGCGTAAAAGATTCTCTGGAATTGAGCGCCAGCAGCTCGATGTTTGCCTGTGTACTCAGTACATTTTTCAGGGCCTCGATTCTGGCATAGATCGCGTTCGCAGGCAGAACACCGAGGTTGGACGGACGGACAATATAAAAGACCAGATCACCCGCGTCGGTGGAAATGCAGTAGTCTGTGATCTTCTGGATTCCCATGAGCTGCTGGGTGGACTGCCGCCGCTTATCTTTCTTCTGTTTTTTCATGTCGGGTCCTCCCACTCGAAAATTTGCTGTTCCGTGATGTAAAAGCTGACCACGAACGAGAGAAAGTCCAGCACGCTCAGTCCGTCCAAGTGGATGGACAAAAACGCATACGCCGCCACCAACACCATAGGCAGGAATAGCCCGAGCTGCGTCAGCGCAAGCACTGCGATGAGCAGCCCAATGCCGATGACGGCCAGGTCCCGGAGCTGCCAGAGCCAGAGCGTGGCTTTGGCGTTCAGGTTGTCAGGGTAAATATAAATATGATCACCTCCATGAACGAAAAAAGCGCCGCCGCAGAACATCCTGCGGCGGCGCTGGGTGGTTATTCTTCTTCGGCATCTGTATCCGATTCGTCGGGTTCTTCTGTCTCCGAGTTGCCGTTGCTGTCTTCCTCATCCTGCTCCAGCGCGTCCTCAATCAGCCCGATGATGAACTGCTTCTGTTTGAGGTTGTTTTTCTTGAGGTATGCCTTCAGCCGCTCGAAGAGTTCCTCCGGGAGCTGGATTGCCATCG
>OJKI01000695.1_pt1 | contig 11919 bp, 9 predicted proteins | sample 1596431 | NCBI WGS metagenome assembly OJKI01 (sample SAMEA4350165, study PRJEB24818) | metagenome | biome: human; feature: gut; material: faeces | place: Denmark | collected 2013-09 | reverse complement strand
GTCTTTGGTAATTCCTTGCTATAACGAGCAGGACAATGTTGAATTATTTTACAACACCGCGACTGAAGTTTTCAAAGACAAGGGCTTTGACTATGAGCTTATATTTGTCAATGACGGCAGCCGCGATCAGACGATGGACAAGCTCCGTCATATCTATGAGATATCCGATGAAAATGTGAAAGTTGTCGGCTTTTCGCGAAACTTCGGCAAGGAGTCGGCTATATATGCGGGACTCAAGGAGAGCAGGGGAGAAATGGTCTGTCTTATCGATGCGGATATGCAGCAGCGCCCCGAGCTGGTGCTTGATATGATGGCAGTTCTCGACAAGGATCCAAACTATGATGCAGTGGCATGCTATCAGGAGGACAGACGCGAATCAAAAATTCTCTCAGCGTTCAAAAATTGTTTCTATAAGATTATCAACAAAACCTCTGAGATCGAGTTCAAGAGCGGCGCGAGCGACTTCAGACTTCTTAGACGCCGTGTGGTCGATGCCGTGCTCAGCATGAGCGAATATCACCGTTTCTCCAAAGGTATTTTCTCCTGGGTTGGATTCAACACATATTATATGCCCTATATCGTTGAAGACCGCGCAAACGGCACTTCCAAGTGGAACTTTGCGAAGCTCTTCAAATATGCAATGGACGGTATTATCGCCTTTACTACGACACCGCTCAAAATTGCAACTTATATCGGCTTGACATCTTCTGCCGCGTCCATAATCTACATGATAGTTGTCATAATCCAGAAGCTGGCGTTCGGAATCAAGGTTCCCGGTTACGCCACGACTGTTGTACTTATACTTCTTCTTGGCGGTCTCCAGCTTTTCTGCACCGGCATGGTCGGCGAATATCTTGCCAGAACATATATCGAGACAAAACACAGACCGATATATATCGCAAGAGAGGTTCTCGATTACGAGGACAAATAAATCAAAAAACAGGACTGCGGCAGATATTTACCGCAGTCCGATTTTTTGCAGCGAGTATTGCACGAGTTTTTTTGAAAAAACTATTGACAAATCCGCTTCTTTTGATATAATAGATAGCGTTCCGAACGAACTGAATATTTGGGGGTATAGCTCAGCTGGGAGAGCGCTTGAATGGCATTCAAGAGGTCAGCGGTTCGATCCCGCTTATCTCCACCAAGCGAAAAGCCTTGAAACTCAACGGTTTCGGGGCTTTTGATTTTTATATATGTTACAAAATAAAACATAGCTTTTGTGATGTATATAATGTTAAAAAATATATTATAACAGGGGTATATTATATGAAGATAATCAGAAATGCAATAAGATGCAAAAAATGCGGCGAGGTTATCGAGAGCAAATCCGTACACGATTTCAAATTCTGCTCATGCGGCGCATGTGCTGTTGACGGAGGACACGAATATCTCCGCAGATGCGGTGAGCTCGAGGACTGGGAAGAGCTGGCGGAGACCGAAGAAACTGATGATGACTGATTTCGCCTGACAAAATACAGCCTGTGCTGTACATGTAAATTTGTGTTAAAAGTTAATTGGCAACCCTGAGGCTTAATCGCTTCGGGGCTGTTACTTTTTTGTGTTATATTTGTCTGCGCCGTTGGCGATTAAGTCTAAAAAGTGTTGCGTAAATGCAACGTTTCTGTTATCATTTACTTATATTTTCGGAAAACTCGCAGGCTTTTGCCTGACGGCGAAAGGATATGGCGTAACAATGAAAAAAGCGGGTGTTTGCGGCCACTTCGGATTTGGGCGCAGCTTGCTCAACGGTCAAACAGTGAAAACAAAAAATGTGACCGACGAGCTTCAAAAATATTTTGGCGATGCTCAGGTGGCTGTTGCTGACAGCTGCGGCGGGATAAAAGCCATGCCGCGAATGGCAATCGATGTTTTAAGGCTGTTCAAAAACTGTGAAAATATAATAATGATGCCCGCAAACAGGGGACTGCGCGTTTTTGCGCCGCTGTTTTTGTTCTATAACAAGCTTTATCACCGCAGGATACATTATGTGGTCATCGGCGGATGGCTCGATTCTTTTTTGGATGAGCATAAACGGCTTGTCAGACTGCTCAAAAAATTTGATGCTATATATGTGGAATCGGATATGATGAAATCCGCTCTGCAGAGACGGGGCTTTGAAAATGCGGTTGTTATGTACAATTTCAAAGAACTTGAGCCGCTGGCAGAGAGCGATATTGAATATCCCAAAAGCGAACCATATAAGCTCTGTACTTTTTCACGTGTTATGAAAGAAAAGGGCATAGAAGACGCGATAAATGCGGTCGAGAGCGTCAATGCCCATTTCGGAAGAACGGTATACACGCTCGATATTTTCGGTCAGGTTGATGTCGAGTATAAAGAAAGATTTTCACAGCTTGAAAAGTCATTCCCGGATTATATCAGCTACGGCGGAGCTATTGAAGCGAATAAGAGCGTTGAAACGCTGAAATCATATTTTGCTCTACTGTTCCCGACCTATTATAAAGGCGAGGGCTTTGCCGGGACGCTTATCGACGCCATGTCAGCCGGAGTGCCGGTGATAGCGAGCGACTGGAAATATAATCCCGAGTTTGTCGTTTCCGGAAAGACAGGAGTTATAATAAAAAACTGCAATGCCGAAAGGCTTGCCGAGGAGCTTATAAATATTGCGGCTGCTCCTGAAAAATGGAACTCAATGCGCCTTTCTGCGCTCAAAGAGTCGGAAAAATACAAGCCCGATATTGCAGCCCGTCCGCTTATAGACAGAATAAACGGCTAAGACCGTACTCATAAAAAGAAGTAATTTCTTTGAGGAGGAAAATATATGTCAAATGAACCTAAAGTTCATCTTATAGGCAACGCACACCTCGATCCTATCTGGCTCTGGCGTTGGCAGGAGGGGTGCGGGGAAGTGCTTCAGACTTTCCGCAGTGCACTCGACAGGCTCAATGAATATCCCGATTTTGTGTTCACTTGCTCGTCTGCGGCGTACTATAAGTGGGTCGAAGAAATCGATTCCGATATGTTTGAGGAGATAAGAGAGAGGGTCAAAGAGGGGCGCTGGGTGCCCGTCAACGGCTGGTGGGTTCAGCCGGACTGCAATATGCCCTCGGCGGAGAGCTTTGCCCGTCAGGCGCTCTATTCTCAGCTTTATTACAACGAAAAATTCGGCAGGATATGTAAAACCGCATACAACGTGGATTCTTTCGGCCACAGCGGAATGCTTCCTCAGATTATAAAAAACGGCGGTATGACCGCATATGTCATGATGCGCCCCGGTGCTCATGAAAATGCCGAGATACCCAATATGTTTATGTGGGAGAGCTTTGACGGCACTCAGATACCGACTTTCCATATTCCGGACGCGAGCGGATACGGTTCGGGCAATGCCGAGGCTATCAACAGGTCGCGCGACCTCGCGGAAAAGCTGATAAACGAAGAAGGACATGGTATGATGATCTTCTACGGTGTTGGCAACCATGGCGGCGGTCCGACAAGGGGATTGATCGAGTATGTTCAGACCCAGCTCAAAAGAGACGGATATCACGATATGGTGTTTTCTTCTCCCGATGCCTTCTTTGAGGCGCATTGTCTTGAAAAAGTCGAGCTGCCGGTCTGGAAAGACGACCTTCAGCATCATGCGAGCGGCTGTTATTCCGCAACGAGCCTTGTAAAACAGCTCAACAGAAAGCTCGAGAATTCACTCTATTTTTCAGAGGCCTTCGCGACCGTCGCATCGAAGACTGCCGGTATGCGCGACAGAACCGAAGATTTCAAAGAGGCATGGCTTGACGTCTGCTTCAATCAGTTCCACGATATACTCTGCGGCTGCTCTATAATGGAGGCGTATGACGATGTTAATGCTTCTATGGGCCACGCGCTGACGATATCAGACAGAATACAGAATGAGGCGTTCCTGCGTATTGCGCGCAGAATAGATACTTGGATCGACGGCGTTTCCGACCCAGTCTGCGAGGTCAGAGGTCACTCCTGCGGCAAGTTCCCGCGTCCCGTGGTTGTGTTCAACCCGCTCTCTTTCCCGGTCAAAGCACCGGTCAGAACATATCACCCGTCAAAGCAGGTGACCGATGATGCGGGCAACGATGTAATTTTCAGCAATGTCCGCTCCTCGCGCTCCAATGACTCCCATCTCGACACGGTGTTCATTGCCGATGTCCCCGCAATGGGCTATGCCGTCTATTGGCTCAAATCCTGCTGGGACGAAAACCGCGACCTGCCGGAAATACATATCGATACAGATGTTTCCGCTTCCGGCTTCTCGATGGAGAACGAGTATCTCAAAGTCAAGTTTGACGAGCACACCGGATTCATAACTTCGCTTGTCGATAAAATAAGCGGATATGACTACGCATCCGCAGATAAACCCATCGCGGTGCCGACTGTTATAGATGACCACGAGACCGACACATGGGCGCATATGGTGTTCAGATTCCATGATATCAAAGGTATCATGAATCTCGAAAAAATTGAGCTTATTGAGAATGGTAACGCAAGAGCTGTTATAAGAACGCGCCACAGCTTCGGCGGATCGTATCGTTCAGGACTTTATTCTTGCGAGCGGACAGAAGGTTCTCCGTTCCAAATGCAAAGCACTCTGGACGGAAGATTTCACGCTGCTCAAGATGAGTTTCCCGGTCGGCGGAGAGAACAGAATAAATACTTATGAGATTCCCGGCGCATATATCAAACGCCCGACAAACGGCGAGGAAGAGCCTGCGGGACGCTGGGGCGCGATAAGTTTTGATGACGGCGGCAGAAGAACGCTCGCTGTGGTCAACGACTCGAAGTATTCATACGACTGCCCGGACAACGACCTGCGACTTACGGTTATCAGAAATGTTATCTTTGCCGATCACTATTCGGATCGCCCTGCGGCAAACTTCAATTTCACCGACGAGGGAATGCAGAGATTTGAATACGGTATTTTCGTCGGCGATGGTGAAGCCGAAAAAAGCGGCATTATGAATGAAGCGGCAAAGTTTAATATTCGTCCTATGGCCGTGCCGGAAAGCTTCCACAAGGGCACATTGCCGCAGAGAAAGAGCTATCTGTCGGTTGACAAGGATAATATAATAATGACCGCTTTCAAGTTCTGCGAGGACGGCAGCGGCGACTGCATCATGCGTTTCTATGAGACTCGCGGTGAGGACACAAAAGCGCATATTATCTGCGAATCGTTCAATGCCGATTTTGAGGCCGAGTTCGGTCACAATGAGATAAAGACATTCCGCATTTCAAAAGACGGCAATGTAAAAGAGACGAACTTCCTTGAGGGTATAGTATAATAAGCGAAAGCCGGAGTGAATAAGCTCCGGCTTTTTCGTCCTTTTTGCTCCAAACGACTTGTATCAATAATATTTTGTGTTATAATTGGGTTGCAACTCAGGAAAGCGTTAGGAGCGCAAATCTTTGGCAAAGAGAAGCAGTGTTATCGAAGCAAAAAACAGAATACTCTCTGCCTGCGTGAAAATGTTCATAGAAAAGGGCTACAAAGAGACCACCATGCTTGATATAATCAGAGAAGCAGGAGTCTCGGCGGGAACATTTCAGAATATTTTCCGTACCAAGGACGGAGTACTCACAGAACTCGTCAATGTCATGTTTGACAATCAGTTCAGTACCGCCGAAAGCATTGTTGGCGGAAGCAGCGATCCCGTGCTTCTGTATTCGGTTGAACTGGCGGTTCAGATGACTCTTGCGGAGCTGAATGAAAATCTCAGGCAGATATATGTCGAAGCTTATACGCAGCCGAAAATAAACGAATACATATGCCAAAAGACATCTTCCGAGCTTTATAAATTATTCGGCGGTATAATGCCGCAATATTCGGAGAGCGATTTCTATGAGTCGGATATCGGCAACGCCGGTATAATGCGCGCCTATATGGCTCGCCCGTGCGACAAGTATTTTACGCTCGAAAGAAAGCTCGAAAAACTTCTCAGAATGACTCTCAACTCATTCGATATTCCGAAAGATAAGCAGAATCAGGTTGTTGACTATGTCGATTCACTTGATATGCGCAGTATCGCAGACGGCGTGATGCAAAAGCTCTTCGAGACTCTTGCGATGAAATTCGATTTCAGCCTCGCCTGAACGATACCACTAATTTTGAATACCTCTGTTCTCATATCTCTTAGCAGTTGGACTGTCACCGTGAAAGCGGCGGCAGTCCTCTGCTTTTTGCGTATATAAAAAGCAGGCGAGATAAATTCCCGCCTGCTTTTGGTTTTACTAACCTGTTACATATCTGTTGAGCGTGTCTTCAATGCCGCCGATGACGGAATTCTGGTCGTCTATAAGCCTGTCGCAGCCCACACGGAAGACCATAACTCCGCCAGCTCCGCTGAGCAGGGCATAGGCTGTCTTGTCGCCTGCGAGAGCAGGGGAGCAGAATGTGCCGTCATATATCTGACCGGCGTCGGGGACGTTGCAATACTTGCTGTCCCAGTAGTTCGCGCTTTCGAGCGTGCGCCACGATGCCCAGTAAGGTGCGCCGCTTATCGGTCTGCCGTAAATGGCGATTCCGATGTTTATTTTGCTGATATCCGCGCCGTTTTTCTCGAAGTCGCGCAGTCCCTCTTCGGCTTGCTGGAGGGAACTCTGATATCCGTCCTCGTCATTTCCGTCATACGCCATGAACTGAATCTGATCGAGGCAGTCAAAAGTCTCCTTTGAAAGCTCGAGCGCACCGGAAGAAAGCGCGCTTGATGTTATCGAGTCCTCTTTATATGCTTTCAGGTCGCAGTGGAGCCTCTGTATGAAGCTGTCATATACTTTCCGGTCGTCTGCGCTCGCGGGATATTTCCAGTCGATATCCACGCCGTCAAAGTCATATTTTTTCACGAGTGTGGTTATCTGATCTGCGACCTTTTCACAGTGGGATGCCATATAAACATTGACTCCGTTGTGACCGTCGCCCCATGCGCCGTCGGCAAGTGCGGTTACTATGAGCTTCACGCGGTGGCTTTGATTCTGACGCTTGGCGATTATTTCTTTGAGCGCGGTCAGTTTCTGCGCAAACTTCTCTTCACCCATCTCGCCAAAGTTCATATTGCCGTTTTCATCCCAGTGAACGGCGGCAAAGACGATAACCGTGCTGTACACATCATAGAACTTCGCATAGTTTCTGACATATTCGTCGCCCTTGGCGAGTATCTCTGTCGGAACATCTCCGTCGAGCCGCTGATAAGCCGATACTTCAAATCCCTCTGCATTGCGCTTGGGCTCATTGTAAAGCTTGAGCGATTTTATGTTTGCCGGCACGGCGTCGTCGCGGAATTTGTCTATCGAGAGCCTTATGCGGTCCGTGGTCACTGCGTCAAAGCCGCGCATGCGCATATTACGCCGAGAAGAGTTGGAACGATTTTGTCCTCGAGCGGATAGATATCTGCTATCCAGCCGTATGTCCATGTCGCACTGCTCAAAAATACTGCGGCGCAGACGCTGAGCACAAAGCTCGTGTAGGCGAAAGCGCGGGAATTTATCGCGCTTCCGACTTTTTTGAAAATTTTATATCAGGACCTCTTTCGGTTCTTTTTATATCAATTGCAGTGTAACATACAGGTATATTTTGGTCAAGCGGCATTTAGATATAAAAAACTGCCCGACTGCACAGTTGTTGCACTATGCAGCCGGGCATTATAATTTTGTTATTTGCAGACGAGCTCGCCGTTTTCAACGTCAACGGTTATGGTCGAATCCGCGTCAAGGTCGCCGGAGAGAATTTTTCTCGCGACGAGGGTCTCAAGGTTGCTCTGCAGATATCTGCGAAGCGGTCTTGCGCCGTAAACGGGATCGAATCCGCGGTCGATGATGAGCTCCTTGGCGGCGTCGGTAACCTCGAGCCCGAGGCTCTTGTCCGCAAGACGCTTCTTGAGGGAGTCGAGCATGATGTCGATGATGCCCTTGAGGTTGTCTTTAGTCAGCGGGCGGAAGAATATCGTCTCGTCAAGACGGTTGAGAAACTCGGGACGGAAGCTGCGGCGCAATTCGTTCATGACACCCTCGCGTGCCTCTTCGGAGATATTGCCGTTCTCGTCGATGCCGTCGAGCAGGTACTGGCTGCCGAGGTTCGAGGTCAGAATGATGATAGTGTTTTTAAAGTCCACGGTGCGTCCCTGACTGTCGGGTATACGGCCGTCGTCAAGCACCTGAAGCAGGATGTTGAATACATCCGGGTGCGCCTTTTCAATCTCGTCTAACAGCACGACAGAATAGGGCTTGCGGCGTACCGCCTCGGTCAGCTGACCGCCCTCATCGTATCCGACATATCCGGGCGGCGCTCCGATAAGACGGGAGACTGAGTATTTCTCCATGTATTCGGTCATATCGATACGAACCATGTTGTGCTCGTCGTCAAACAGGCAGTCTGCAAGAGCCTTCGCAAGCTCTGTCTTGCCGACACCGGTGGGGCCTAAGAACAGGAAGCTGCCGATAGGCTTGTTGGGATCGGAGATGCCTGCACGGGAGCGGAGGATAGCCTCTGTGACCTTCTGAACTGCCTCGTCCTGACCGACAACGCGCTGATGGATAACATCGTCGAGGTGGAGCAGCTTCTCGCGCTCGCCCTCCATGAGCTTTGCAACGGGTATACCGGTCCATTTTGCGACTATGGTTGCTATCTCTTCCTCGGTCACGGTGTCGTGAACGAGAGTGTTTTCGGTGCGCTGCTCGCTCTTCTTTTCGGCTTCTGCGAGACGCTTTTCAAGAGAGGGAAGATCGTAATATTTGAGCTTTGCCGCTTTTTCGTATTCGTAGTGAAGCTGAGCCTGCTCAATATCTGCGTGGGTCTGCTCAATTTCTGACTTGAGCTTTTTGACCTCGTCAACGCTCTGCTTTTCAGCTTCCCAGCGCGACTTCATCTCGTTGAACTTGTCTTTGTATTCGGCGAGCTCGGCGCCGAGCTTCTCAAGGCGCTCCTTGGAGAGCTTGTCGGTCTCTTTCTTCAGCGCCATCTCTTCGATTTCAAGCTGCATTATCTTACGGCGTACATCGTCAAGCTCTGAGGGCATGGAGTCGATCTCTGTGCGGATGGAAGCGCACGCCTCATCGACAAGGTCGATTGCCTTGTCGGGCAGGAAACGGTCGGTAATATATCTGTCCGAAAGGGTAGCGGCGGCGACAAGTGCACTGTCGTGTATGCGAACGCCGTGATAAACTTCATAGCGCTCCTTGAGTCCTCTGAGTATCGAAATCGTGTCTTCAACAGTAGGCTCGTTTACCATAACGGGCTGGAAACGACGCTCAAGAGCGGCGTCCTTTTCGATGTATTTGCGGTATTCGTCGAGCGTAGTTGCGCCGATGCAGTGCAGCTCGCCCCTTGCAAGCATGGGCTTCAAAAGGTTGCCTGCGTCCATGCTGCCCTCGGTCTTGCCTGCGCCGACTATTGTGTGCAGCTCATCGATGAAGAGCAGTATCTTGCCCTCGGATTTCTTTATCTCTTCGAGCACAGCCTTGAGTCTCTCTTCAAACTCGCCGCGGTACTTTGCGCCGGCGATAAGCGAACCCATATCAAGGCTGAAAACAGTCTTGTCTTTAAGTCCCTCGGGCACATCGCCGCGGACTATTCTCTGCGCGAGACCCTCGGCGATAGCGGTCTTGCCGACGCCGGGCTCGCCGATCAGCACGGGGTTGTTCTTGGTTTTTCTCGAAAGAATACGAATGACATTTCTTATCTCCGTGTCACGGCCGATAACGGGATCAAGCTCGTTTTCGCGCGCACGCTTGACAAGATCGGTGCCGTACTTCGAAAGTGCGTCGTAAGTATCCTCGGGGTTATCGCTGGTTACCGGGCTTGTCTTGACTTTTGAAAGCTCATCGACAAAAGCGTTTTTGGTTATGCCGTGGGTATTGAATATTTTTCTGATTTCCGGAGTCATGTTCGTGAATATGCCGATCATAAGATGCTCAACCGAAACATATTCGTCGTTCATGCTCTTTGCCGTCTTTTCGGCGGTGCGGATAACGCGGTCGGTCTCAGAAGAGAGATACATCTCGCCGCCGGAAACCTTCGGGAGAGTAGCAATATAAGAATCAAGCTCGCCGAGAACGGTGTTGCAGTCAACGCCCATCTTGCCGAACAGGGAGGGGATGAGTCCGCCGTCCTGATCAAGCAGAGAGTAGAGCAGATGCTCGGGGACGAGCGACTGGTTGTCGTTCTCTCTTGCTATGTTCTGCGCGTTCTGTATTGCCTCAACGGTCTTCTGAGTATAGTTCTGAGTGTTCATAAAATCACCTGCTTAGTCTGAGTTTTGAGTTATATTATTATTGACTGCTGCGCGATATATTCGGCGTAGCAGTGCTCGATATCTGCCGGAGAATATCTGCCGGCAAGGAAGCCTTTCATAAGTTTGTCAAACAGCTCTATATATCCGGATATAGCCTGTGCGAGCTCCTCGGTCGAGGAGTTTTTCTTCGGTACGACTATACTGCGGCAGAACTTGTTATAATAAAGGGCATAGTCAACATTCTCCACTCCGTAGTGGGGGAGATATTTTTGCTCTATACCGTGCCACAGGCGGAAGAAGTCTGTCATGTCGGAGATAAGCGCGGCGCTCTGCGTGCGGAATATCACCGACAGCTCGCCGATGGAATCCTGCCCGTTCTCATACAGCTCCACTTCATATTTGACGGTGGGGCGGTATTTATATTCCAGACTGCTCTTGAGCGACATTGTCAGGTCGTTCGGAGTAAAGAACGGCACAAGCTGTCCGTATGAGGCAACCGCTTCTTCGATAGCCTGGAATACGTCGTTTATGCGCCTCTGCGGCGTGACCATGCCGAAATATTCGGCAAGTATCTGATTTATTAAATTTGATCGGTTGGTGCCCTTTTGGTGCGCGAGTCTATCCGCTTCGCGGACGACTTCGTCGCTGAGCATCAAACTGTATAATGTTTTCTTCAAGAGTATCAACTCCTTTTGTTTTCTGTTCCTATAATATACCGGTTTTGGAAACTTGTCAATATATTTATATAAATGTTCATACAAAGTTAATAAATTTTAAGACAAGTCTTGAAAGATGATATTTGAAATTTGTTAATAAAATATATGTTGCATCGGTTGAACTATATTTGATATAATTTGAAAAGATATTTAGCTCGGAGATGATAATATGATTTTGTTTTTTACAGGAACAGGCAACAGCCGGTATATCGCACGCCGAATCGCTGATTCGCTCGGCGACGAGCTGCTGGATATGAACAAAAGAATTAAAGCGTGGGATACATCGGAGATAAACACAGAAGCTCGTCTTGTTTTTGTCGTTCCGACTTACGGTTGGCGTATTCCTCGTATTGTTGAGAAATGGATAGACGAGACTCGGTTCAGCGGAGCCTTTAAAGTTTGGTTCGTTATGGATTGCGGCGGCGAGATAGGCGATGCGGACAAATACATCAGGCGGTTATGCTCAAGAAAGTCATTTGACTATATGGGCGTCAAGCAGATAGTGATGCCTGAGAATTATGTTGCTATGTTCGGTGTGCCGAATGCTGAACAGGCGGCGCGGATAATAGAAAAGGCTCAGCCGGATATTACAGATGCTTCAGAGACTATAAAAGCCGAAAAGAAATTCGCTCAGCCGCGCAGAAATGCCTATGATAAGCTTATGAGCGATATAGTCAACCCGGTATTCTATAAATTTTTCGTCAAGGCGGATGCATTTACGGCAAATGACAAATGCATCGGATGCGGCAAGTGTGCAAAAATGTGTCCGCTCAATAACATTGAATTAAAAAACAGCAAACCCGTTTGGGGCAAGAATTGCACCCACTGTATGGCGTGTATCTGCCTCTGCCCGACGGAAGCCATTGAGAGACTTCTTAAAATCTTGTGTAAACCTCCGAAATGGTATAGAATAAAAATATCATTTTGGAGGTTAAGATTATGCCAAAGTACAAAGACAGCCCGGAGGTAAGAGCGGCAAAGAAGGAAAGGAAAGA
>OJKI01000694.1_pt1 | contig 11922 bp, 10 predicted proteins | sample 1596431 | NCBI WGS metagenome assembly OJKI01 (sample SAMEA4350165, study PRJEB24818) | metagenome | biome: human; feature: gut; material: faeces | place: Denmark | collected 2013-09 | reverse complement strand
GCCCTCCCCACGGAGGGCGTGGATTGAAATGTAGTCCTAAGCTTGCCGTTTTCTTCGACAATATCGTCGCCCTCCCCACGGAGGGCGTGGATTGAAATCATGTTTTCGCTAACGTCGTAAATCGCGACTATGGTCGCCCTCCCCACGGAGGGCGTGGATTGAAATATTTGAAACAGGAAAAGTAATTGAGGGATTATCGTCGCCCTCCCCACGGAGGGCGTGGATTGAAATGCTGTTGCCGACTCTCTTCAGCTCGTCAATCAGTGTCGCCCTCCCCACGGAGGGCGTGGATTGAAATTCAGTATAACGTTCAAGGAGAGTGCCCGTCTTTTCGTCGCCCTCCCCACGGAGGGCGTGGATTGAAATGACAACTGCGTGGTAGTCCAAACAACATACCGAGACAAGTCGCCCTCCCCACGGAGGGCGTGGATTGAAATTGATTGTAAAATGCTGTTTTGCTAATAAGGTCATACGTCGCCCTCCCCACGGAGGGCGTGGATTGAAATTCCGCCAATCTTTCAAAAATATATCTGCGTGTGGTCGCCCTCCCCACGGAGGGCGTGGATTGAAATATCATTTGATATGCTTTCCGCATTATCCAAATATTGTCGCCCTCCCCACGGAGGGCGTGGATTGAAATCCTTTTGGTGTGGTGGGTGTCCTGCTGTCGGGAGCGTCGCCCTCCCCACGGAGGGCGTGGATTGAAATCCCGCGAGCGTCACACAGTAAATGCCACGGCTTTAGTCGCCCTCCCCACGGAGGGCGTGGATTGAAATGCTGCCGCGTGCCGCCGTGCGGTTGCGGCGGCGCGGTCGCCCTCCCCACGGAGGGCGTGGATTGAAATTTATGAACAGTGGGATAACGGCTCTTTAAAGGAGTCGCCCTCCCCACGGAGGGCGTGGATTGAAATTTTCAAGGGCAGCCGTCTGCTCTCGGGGTCTATCGGTCGCCCTCCCCACGGAGGGCGTGGATTGAAATAGGAGCTTTTTGCTTTCCCTGGTGTGTTGTCCTGCGCGTCGCCCTCCCCACGGAGGGCGTGGATTGAAATTAACTTTGATGATGAGGTGTTTTTTATGGTAAAATCGTCGCCCTCCCCACGGAGGGCGTGGATTGAAATTAACATTAGAATGAGGTGTGTGAAATGGTAAAATGTCGCCCTCCCCACGGAGGGCGTGGATTGAAATCTTGTGAGCTTATCCGTCGACAAATGCCACGGCTTGTCGCCCTCCCCACGGAGGGCGTGGATTGAAATTTTACGGGCACATTTTGAGGGTCTGAGAGGGTGTGGGTCGCCCTCCCCACGGAGGGCGTGGATTGAAATGTATTGCTTGTGTAAATGCGAGTCCGAGCGCGTAAGTCGCCCTCCCCACGGAGGGCGTGGATTGAAATCTCCAGACGTTAAGCCGCGAGGCGAAAACGTCGCGTCGCCCTCCACACGGAAGGCTCAGTCTGAAACAGGAGGTTATATCAAATACATTCGCAAGCATGACAACTGTCTTTTTATTGTTTTGGAGCAGCGTTTTTTGAATATAGAAACAGCGCCTTGCAGTCAAATACAAGACGCCGCAATTATTGGATTGCAGTATAGCAAAACATCCATGCTTTACGCTCGACAGTTAACGATATATATTCCCTGTCTCCGTTCTTCCATCTTTTGCGCATGATATTCTGCATATTCTCTCACGAAGCGATGTTTCAAATCTTCCGGAGTATCAGGCGTAAAATCCCGCCATTTCGATATGGTCGGCCGCCTTTCCGTTGTCTTTAGCGATATCCCATATCACCTCTTGATTCCCGCCGAGATGCCTGTGGCGGAGTATGTTCAGCTCCGAGGCTTTCGGCTTCGCCCACGAGGCGAAATACTGCGGTCTGCACGACCTTGTGTAACGCACATAGAGAGCATTTTTGGGTTTGCTGTCCATTTTCTTCTCCTGTTTGAGCTTATTATCAGACCGCCGCCTCTGCGCTTTCGTGCTGCGCGATGCGCTCCTTTGCCCCGTCATAGAGGGCAAATATATCTTCGCATCGGCTGTAATTCTCGCTCTGCGCTATCGTTCTCACTGCGTCGAGATACGGCTTTGCGGCTCTGTAATAGAGCGAGTTTTCGTCGGTCGCTTTCTTTATCTCAAGCTGAACGCGCTGTTTTTCGGCGCGCACCTGCCGAAGCTCTGCTTTGAGCTCTGCAATAGATGCTTTATCTTTTGACTCTTTGGCGAGCTTCATGCTGTCCGTGACGCGCTTCATATTGACTTCCGCCTCGTCCTCACGCTTGAAGAGCCCCGCGAAAACAGAGCTGTCAAACGGTTCGATGCCGTTGGGATAATATTTCGCGGCGGTCTTGCGCGCTGTTTTGATATCGCCGACGAGTCTTAACATATCTTTTCTGCGCTCTTTCTGCTGCGCGGTCGCCTTGGGCATACGCTTGACATCGCTCTTTTTGAGTTCTATTGCGGACATGAAGTCGCTGAGCCCCGCCGCGCTTATCTTCTTCGCGATTTCAAGATCCTCCATACCCTCCGGGGTGTTGAAGCGGTCGAGCTCCGAGAGGACAAAACGGGATATCTCTATCTTCTCGTTTTCCTGAGCTTTAAGATTATACTCTTTCTTGGCTGCCTTTAAAAGTGCCTTGTCACCGGACTTTTTCGCCTGCTTTATTCCGTCCTTTGAGAGAACGTTCATTTCGCGGCTGGAATATTCTTCGGCTTCCTTTATGATATCGACCGTCTCGACAAGCGCATCGTCTGCGAGGACATTGTTTCCGTAGTCCTCGAAAAGCGCTCTAATTTTTAGCACCTTGACTATCGCCTTCTGCTTGACCTCGGTGAAATCATAGAAGAAAAACGGAATGACATTGAGCACCGCACCGACAATGGACGCGATAACGAGAACGCTGCTTATGCGAACAAAATAGTCATGGTTATAGAGAACGTCATAGACATTCGAGCCGTCGTAGCCGAGCGACAGGGCGACACTGCGATTGAGTCCCGCGCCCTCGTATATTGCCGGAAGAACGGAGCCTGTGGCGAGCGTTATGACACTGCCTATAAGCCCGACCGCGGCGAACATTCCGTCTATCCGCTCGCCCGTTTTATACTGCTGATAGTCTCTTATATCCGCCTGAATGCTCGGGTTGAGAAGATGACCAAGCGAAGTTATGAACTGGTTGACGAAGATGCATATGAGCAGCATCCATATTATTCCCGGGTCGCCCGTTCGGCGGACTATCGGGAGCATCAGCGCAATAAAGCCGATATTGAAAAGATTTGTTACGACGAGTATCTTCTTTTTGCCGTACTTTCTGATAAGGAATGGCGCGACAAGATTCGGCCAGAACGAGGCGTTGCCGGATATCGCGATTATCAGCGAATACTGACCCGGCGAGCAGGCGCCCTGATAGTTATACATCCAGCCGAGAATACTGTTGAATGAGCTTTCAAGGAAGCCTATCCAGCCGGCGAGCGAGATTATCCAAAAATATTTGTTCTGCGCTATCGCCTTGAGCGCGTCGATAAATTTTATACGGATAACATGCGTCTTTGCCTGGACGATCTTCTCCTCGACATTGACATAGACGAGCAGGGATATCAAAAATCCGACGAGCAGCATCGGCGGATAGAGCACCCTGTATATTCGCATATCGTAGAGGGTGTTGTCGTTTGTTATAAGCCGCGCCGCTATCGGCAGGAATATGCCCGCTATCGACGGCGAAAGATTCTCGACAACGCATCTTATCGAGAGGACATCCGAGCGCTCTATCGTATTGGGCGAAAGGACGTTTATAAGGCTCTCGTAGGCATCGACCATGAAATTATAGAAGAACTGGAAGCCGACATTGAACAGCAAAACGACGATGCACTTCACAGTCAGCGACATATGCTCATACGGCATCCACACGAAGCCGATGCCGAGAATGACCGTCGGGATACCCATGGTCAGGATATACGGGCGGTACTTGCCCTTCATGCTGCGCGTATTGTCAATCATCTTCGCGCGCAGTGCAGTCAGCGGGAAGCCCGAGAGAATACTGAGTATATATATGACATAGAGCGCGCCGGGGTCGATGCCGATAGTGTTGCCTATTAGCGTATTGCCTACGGCGATTATCATATTCGACACGCAGTAGACTATAAATCTAACGCCTATGCCGCCAACAGAGAGCGAGGCTATCTCCTTATAGCTCATATACCGCTCTTTCGGCGGCTTGTTCCAGTGCGTTTAGACCGAAGAAACAACGGATTTGATTTTTCCGGCGATTTTCACAGTCATATTCCCCCTTGCTAAGATGAGTTCAATGTGTTAGTATAAAAGAGTAAAATATCAAATGCTATGAGTAAAAAAGGTGATGCTATGCCGATATTCAACGAAGAGATGTACTTATATGACAAGAATCAGAACAGCGATCTTTTTCATCTTCATTCTTTCGGCAGTCTCTTTCCCGACGCCGACTACATAATTTCATTAAAAGACAACTCGAATACAATAATTGAATGCGTGACCGGCGGGGTCGGATATATCGAGCACAACGGGACGGTCACTACAGTTGAAAAAGGCGACTGCTATATAATAAAGAAAGGCAGCGGCTACTCCTACTACTCCGACGACAAAAAGCCCTATTCAAAAGTCTGGGTAACGGTATACGGGAGTCTTATAGACAGATGGCTCGATTTTTACAATATAGATCAGCAGGTGTATATAAAGCACCTTGACATCACGTCATATTACAGCCAGATAAAGCAGACCGCACTCGGCAGGGATATGCTCGACAACGACAAGAAGCTGATGCTCCTCGTCCACGGAATTATATTTGAAATGGCGATGGCTACCCCCGCGAACAGCCGGAGCCGTGAGGACGCGCCGTATATCAAGACCACCGACAATGTTGTTCTCGACATAAAGAAATATATCGAGAAGCAATGCAACGAGCGACTGACGAACAAAGACCTGTCGCTGAAATTCGGCATCTCACAGAACACGATGAACGACCTGTTCATCAGAAAATACGGCATATCGACATCGCAGTATCACATGCAGTGTAAGCTCTCTTCCGCCGAATATTTTCTCAAAAGTACCGATTTGACGATAGACGCGATAAGCGGGCTTATCGGCTTTTGCGACCGCAGCCATTTCAGAAAGGCGTTTATGAAAGCATACGGCATGTCGCCGAATCAATACAGAAAGAAGCTCAAATCCGACCTCAGCGCAGAATAATTGTCGTCACCGATCTCGGCGTGATTTTTATATGTTCGGGGGCGGCGATGTCATATTCGCGAAGATCGTTGTTATCGTCCGTGACCGCTGATTTTACGGCTGAGTACTGCTCCGGCAGGCTCAGCTCTTTTTCTTTTTCGGTACTGTTTATCACTATAACCGCACAGCCGCCGTCATATTTGAACGCGAGCAGGCGCAGCTCGGGATCATCGCAGGCGGCATCAACGCGAACGGAACCTGTGGGAACATATTTCGAGAAGTTACCCGTAACATAGTAGCGTTTGGTCATCTCAAAAGTTTTATCATCAAGATTTATGTATATCAGCCCGTCGCAATAGTTGACCTCGGACACAGCTATCCAATGTTGCCACGAGATAACATTGAGCACGGACAGATCTTCATACATAACATTCGCCGTGACGAGTGCCGAGTCCATGCCCTTGTCGCGTCCGCCCTGCATATGAGTCCATTCGCTCATATTGACAGGGACATCCGGATAGTTTTTGCTCATCCACTTCGCGAACCGTTTAAGGAAGCTCATGCGGTTGTTAAAAAACGGGATGGGCATATGCAGGCAATAGGAATGGATATCGAGAGCGCCGAGGCGAGTGCGGACGAGCGGATCGCCCAAAACGGCGCGCGAATAGCTCTTGTTGAACCAGCGGATATCGCCGTTTTCGCAGCCGGAGAGCCGGACGCCGTCGAGAGTTTTCCTGCCGTCAAGCTCTTTGACGAACGCGCGGAGCACCTTGCGGCAGCTCGAGGGTCTGTAGTGGCAGCCCTCCTGCCCGCCGTTCCAGACCCAGAACGGCTCATTGACGGGCGAGATATATTTTACGGGTATGCCCTCGCCGATAAAATGCTCGGCAACATCGGCACAGTATTTGGCAAACGCAGGATAGTTCTTCTTTTTGATATTTTCTCTGAATATCTGATGCTTGTCGAGATGCGTCTTATGGTTATTCGTCAGGCGCTCTATCGGGGAATTGACGAAGAAAATAACCTCGTCCGCGCCGTCGCTGACGGCACGGCGCATCATATAGACCGCCGCAGCATCGCGCGACCAGTCGTATTCGCCGGGAGCAGTCTCAAAGCACTCGGTCGCCCGCGCGGGTTCGCTGAAAGTACCGCGTCCGCTGTGCTTCGACCCGCCGCCGATATTGTAGCGGTAGATGCCAAGACCGATGCCCTCGGTCTTGTTGAAAAGCAGCTCGCTGATTCTGTCTCTGACTGGTTTGCCGCTTATCGAATCCTCATGAGTCCAGTTTCCGACTATCTGCGCCCACCATGCGCCGCTCGCGCCGAAGCCTTCTATAGTCTGATATCGCTTCTCTTCATTTATATTCAGCTTCAATTTCAATGCCCCCATGTGAAAAGTGCATATATTTTTCATCTTATTCTAAAGTATATCATAGCTTTTCACGGAGTAAAGGTATTTTTTACCGAAAAAAGAGTACTTTTTATATGTGTTTTCAAGTTGGCGACGAAAGCAACGAAAAATCAATACAGCCGAAGCGATGAAAATTATTTTATATTCAAGCTGCGTTTGACGCTATTTTTCCGAAAAATGTGTTTTTTACCTGCCATCTGTATTTTTTGTAAAAGTTTCATATAATTATGTATATAAATTTTTATCTTTATGTTGAATTTGTATTGCTTTTTGGGTTTTATTTCAGTATAATGGAGCTTGTCTGATACGACAGAATATCTGAAAGGTGCCGAATTATGAACACCGTGATAATAATTCTGCTTGTTGTGCTCGCGATAGCCGTTGTGCTGCTGTTCGCGATATGCGGCTTCCTGTTCAATCAGGTAATATGGTATAAGCCGATAAAGCTGCCCGCCGCAAAAGGCGAGGTTGAGGATGACTTTGCAAAAGATCACAGAAAAGCCGAAGAAGAGTTCGGGAAAATGCCGTTCGAAAAACTCACGCTTACGGCATCGAACGGCGAAAAAATATATGCGCGCCTGCTCCTGCCCGAGAAGAGCAACGGGCGCATGATAATCGCCTGCCACGGGGCGCACAGCTCAGGGATATGCGAATTCTGCTTCTCCGCACCGTACTTTCACCGCATGGGTTATACAATTCTGATGCCAGAGCACCGCGGCTGCGGCGAGAGCGAGGGAAAATTCTTAGGCTACGGCACGCACGAATCAAAGGACACTTTTCTTTGGATAGACTGCGCCCGCAAACGATTCCCGGAGCTCGACATATTCCTGCTCGGCGTGTCGATGGGCGGCGCGACGGTTCTAATGATGAGCGACAAAATAACCGATCCGACGGTCAAGGGAATCATCGCGGACTGCTCCTACACGAGCGCATGGGATGAATTCGCCTATCAGCTCAAAAATCCGTTCGGGCTCCCGGCGTTCCCCCTGCTATATATATTCGATCTGTATTGCCGCATAATCTGCAAATACAGCCTGCGCGACGCATCACCGATAAAAGCCGTTCGCAGCGCGAAAGTGCCGATACTTTTTATTCACGGCGCAAAAGACGCGCTCGTGCCCGTAAAGATGCAGAAAGAGCTGTTTGACGCGTGCCCGACCCAAAAAGAAATGCTGACGGTCGAAAATGCGGTTCATGCGCAGAGCTACTATACCGACCCGCGCGCATATGAGGCGGCGGCGGAAAAATTCATAAACGAATGCGAAAACACTGAAAATACATCTGCGCTTTTCGCGCCCGGAGGAGGAAAACAAATTGGCTAACAACGAAAGGCTGAAAGAAAAACGATACGTCGGAGTAAAAGAAACGGTTATCTACGGCGTAGCAAACGGCGGTCAGGTCATCGGATACAACATGGTCCGCATGCAGCTGACGTTCTTCCTTGTGACCGTGTTCGGCATACCGAGCACAGCGGTCGCAACGATGATAACCGTCATGGGCATCTGGGATGCACTCAACGACCCGCTGATGGGAACCCTTGTTGACAAGACCCGCACAAACTTGGGAAAGCTTCGTCCTTATCTGCTCTTCGTCCCGATACCGCTCGGCATAGCGACTGTCGTATTCTTCGGCGGCGCCGAATTCCTCGCGGGAGTTCAGTCGACGACGCTCAAGATAGTCTATATGTGCGTCACATATTTCATCTGGGAGTTCTTCTACACAATAGGCGACATCCCGTTCTGGGGCCTGTCCGCCGCGATATCCCCGAACCCCGTTGACAGATCGAACGCCATAACCTCGGCGCGCTTCCTCTCCGGCATAATCGGCGGACTTGCTACGCCCGTTATATCCCTGCTCATCGACCTGAGCAACAAGGGCGTTATCGGAATCAATATGCGCCAGCTCTTCCTTGTGATGGGTATTGTCGCGGGAACTGTCGGCATGGGACTGTTCTCGCTCTCCGGTATCTTCTGCCGCGAGCGCGTGGTTCAGAACTCCGACGAGCCGAAGGTTCTCGACTGCTTCAGATTCCTTTTCAAGAACAAGCCCCTGCTTCTCATCGTCTGCTCCAACATTCTCGCAACCGTCGGCGGAGTTACCGACACATTCGCGCAGTATTTCTACATATTCTCCCTCGGCGCGGCGAGCTGGGGCACGATAATCGGCATTCCCGGAGTTATTTCCGGATTTTTGACTTATCTGCTGCTGCCCGCTCTCGAGAGAAGATGGACGTCGAAGCAGATAGTCGTTCGCACAACTATTCTCAAGGCACTCGTCGGTACGACCACCTTCCTAATCGGCATGAAATTCTATCGCAACCCGGCGGTCATTGTCCCGCTGCTTATGATTCAGGGCTTCATCTTCAGCTCGCTGACGAGCATAAACATGGTCGTCCCCACAAAGATGATAGGCGACACGGTCGACTACATGGAGTGGAAGACGGGCGAAAGGAACGAGGGCATGGCGTTCTCGCTGCTGACCTTCATCAGCAAGCTCACGGGCTCGCTCTGCACGGCTATCGCAACGGCCATAATCCCGGTCATCGGCCTTGTCACCGTTCAGCTCGCGGACAACTCGCTTCAGCTTGTTGAAAACCCGCAGATAAACACCCGTTTCTGGCTCTGGGCTCTGGTCACCATACTCCCGCCCGTGGCGTCGCTCATCTCGCTCATACCCTACAGATTCTATGACCTCGAGGGCAAGAAGCTCAAGGACATTCAGGAAGAGATGATTGCCCGCCGCGAGCTCAACTCAAAGACGATATCCAAGTCGGAAGGAGAGATATAAATGGAACGCAAATGCCCGAAATGCGGCGGAAAGCTCGGCATATTCGACTTAAAGCCCAACTGCCCCCACTGCGGATGCAGCATCATGTACTACGACATGGACAAACGCCTTGAGGAGGACTCGGTAAAGGCCGAAGCCGAATGGCAAAAGCTCGATGAAATACTCGACAAGATAACTCCCGCGTTCATCAAGAAAAAGAGAGCCGCGAGAGAAGAAAAAGAGAAAAACGAAAAGGATTCAAGCGAAAAATAATCCTAAAGCAGGCGCGCCCGCAGTTATTCTGCGGGCGTATCGCTTTTTGTGGGAATTTGCAACAAATTTTAGTAAAACTGTGGTAAATTCCGCAGCAATATGTTAAAATCCGATAAGAACGATGATTTAAGGAGAGGGTTTTATGCTTCGCAGACAGATGCAGCTTGATTTTTCCGGAATAAAGACATATTCAGCCGAGGATCGCCACAATCTCGTCACCATAGACAACATGATGACTCCCGGGGTCACCCCGCACGAGGAATACAAATACGAAGGCTTTGATGAGCTTGTTGAGAGGATAGTCAAGGCGCGCAAGAACGGTCATCCCGTCATATGGAGTATGGGCGCGCACGTTGTCAAAAACCGCCTTTCACGCTATGTCATAGAGCTGATGAAAATGGGCGTTATCACACACATCGCCGCAAACGGTGCAACAAGCATACACGACTTTGAGCTCGCGTATCTCGGCGGCACATCCGAAGATGTGCCGACCGCCATAGAGGACGGCTCATTCGGAATGTGGGAGCAGACGGGCGCGTGGATGAACGAGGCTATTCAACGCGGCGCGAAGCTCAACATCGGATACGGCGAGGCGCTCGGCGAGTACATAGACATGCACCCCGAGAAGTTCCCGAACCGCGAGGACTGCATACTCTGGAACGCATATAAACTGGACATTCCCGCGACCTATCACATAGCACTCGGCACGGATATCATCCACCAGCACCCCACCTGCGACATGGAGGCTATCGGCAAATGCTCGGGCATTGATTTCAAGAAGATGGCTTACAGCGTGTCGCAGCTTGACGGCGGCGTTTTTCTCAACTTCGGCTCTGCCGTTATCGGTCCCGAGGTGTTCCTCAAGACTCTTTCAATAGCGCGCAACCTCGGCTATCCCACGTTCAACATAACCACGGCGAACTTCGACCTCGTGCGCCTGGGCAACTTCCGCTGCAAGATAGGCTACGAAGATCCGAACTATTATTACCGCCCCCGCAAGAATATCGTCAACCGCCCGACCTGCTGCGGCGGTTGGGGCTGGCACTTTGAGGGCGACCATCAGATAACCATACCCACGCTCTACGACAAGCTCAAAGAGCAGCTTTGATTTGAGGTAAGATATGCTTTCAAAAGAACAGGTCAAAAAAATATGCGCCGGCATAAAAAATGCGCGCATAGGCATAATCGGCGACTTCTGCGTTGATATCTACTGGCACGCGGATATGACGAAATCTGAGCTCTCACGCGAGACTCCGCACTATCCCCTGCCGATAGTCGGTGAGAGGGTCTATCTCGGTGCGGGCGGAAATGTTGCGTCGAACCTTGCGGCGCTCTCCCCAAAAGAGCTTATTCCGATATCCCTTATCGGCGGCGACTGGCGCGGCATGCTCATGGAAGATATATTCGAAAAGAGCGGCATGAACAGGGATTTTGTTATCAAATCGCCCGACCGCTTCACCAACGCCTACTGCAAGCCCATGCGAAAGGGCATATCGGAGCTTGAGTACGAGGACCCGCGTCTCGACTTCGGCAACTATGAGCCGATATCAAAGGAGACTGAGGACAGGGTCATTGAAAACCTACGAAAAGTCGCCGAGAATATCGACGTGCTGTGCGTTGCCGATCAGTTCATGTTCGGCATAATAACAAAGCGCGTGCGCGATGAGATAATCGCCCTTGCAAGGGCGGGGCTTACCGTCGTTGCGGACAGCCGCTGCAACATCGGCGAATATACCGACTGCATATTGAAGCCCAACGAGGTCGAATGCTGGCGCGCGGTCTATAATAACGAGGGCTACGCGGACGCGGGATATGACGAGTTTATCGAGGCGGCTAAGCTGCTTGCGAAAAAGAACCGCTCGACCGTTTTCTGCACACTCGGAAATCGCGGCTCGGCGGTGACGGACGGAAACGTTGCGGAGGCAGTCGAGGCAGTACTCTATAAAGGCGAGATTGATATCTGCGGCGCGGGCGACACCTCGCTCTCCGCATTTTCTGCGGCAATCGCCGCAAAGACCGAGCTCAAAGCGGCGGCTCAGTTTGCGGGGCTCGCGTCCGGCGTTACGGTCAGGAAAATCGGCGTCACGGGCACGGCATCGCCCGAGGAAATAGAAGCGCTCGCACAGTAAAAAATAAAACTAAGAGGCACAGGAATGAGTTTTTCAATTGAAACGATAAAAGAATACAGCGGCAGGGGCATCCAATGCGAGCAGTTCGCTTTTGCAGTCCCCATAAGCCTAATACGCGAGGGCCGACACCAACGAAAATACCCCCAATTCCACAAT
>OJKI01000691.1_pt1 | contig 11959 bp, 6 predicted proteins | sample 1596431 | NCBI WGS metagenome assembly OJKI01 (sample SAMEA4350165, study PRJEB24818) | metagenome | biome: human; feature: gut; material: faeces | place: Denmark | collected 2013-09 | reverse complement strand
GGAGCTGTACGGTGAGAAAGAGATTTCCGAGCGTCACCGCCACCGCTATGAAGTAAACAACGATTTCCGGAAAGCACTGACCGAAAACGGCATGGTTCTCTCCGGTGTTTCTCCGGACGGAAGAATCGTTGAGATGGTAGAACTTTCAGATCATCCGTTCTACATCGCAACGCAGGCACATCCGGAGTTCAAATCCCGTCCGAACCGTCCGCATCCGCTGTTCCGCGGCCTGATCGCAGCAGCAGCCGAGTACCATGCGGCAAAATAATCGATAAATGGTATGAAAAATTAGGTAAAATGCAGTAACAACCTAAGAAAGTTAAGAAAAAATATAAAAAATTATATAAAAATTAAATTTGCTCTTTACAGGGCGAAAAAAATAGAGTATAGTAAGGGCAATCCAGAAAGAACGGCGGGGAACAAAAGATTCCCCTCCATTCTTTTCAGAAAAGACAAAGGATAACCGAAAATAAGGAAAGTAAAGGAAGGGAAGCCGTATGACACAGAGCAAAGAGCGTGTCATGGGAGAAGAAGGGCTGTACCGTTCTTCCTTTGAACACGACAACTGCGGTATCGGAGCCGTCGTGAATATCAAAGGTGAAAAATCCCATGCGACCGTAGAAAACGCATTAAAAATCGTAGAAAATCTTGAACATAGAGCCGGCAAAGACGCCGAGGGTAAAACAGGAGACGGAGTAGGAATCTTGTTGCAGATATCGCACAAATTCTTTTCCAAAGCCTGTTCGACCCTCGGTTTTTCATTAGGCGGAGAACGGGAATACGGCGTCGGCGTATTCTTCTTCCCACAAAATGAGCTGAAACGGAACCAGGCAAAAAAGATGTTTGAGATCATCGTGGAAAAAGAGGGACTGGAACTCCTTGGATGGAGAACCGTGCCGACCGTTCCGGAAGTTCTCGGCCATAAGGCAAGAGAGTGTATGCCTTACATCATGCAGGCATTCATCAAAAAACCGGAGGATGTGGAAAAGGGAATCGCTTTCGACCGCCGTCTGTACGTCGTACGCCGTGTTTTCGAACAGAGCAACGACAACACCTACGTGCCATCCCTTTCCAGCCGTACCATCGTATACAAAGGTATGTTCCTCGTAGGACAGCTCCGCACCTTCTTCCACGATCTGCAGGATGTCGATTATGAATCTGCAATCGCCATGGTGCATTCCCGGTTCAGCACGAACACGAACCCAAGCTGGGAGAGAGCCCATCCGAACCGTTTCATCGTACACAACGGCGAGATCAACACCATCCGCGGAAACGCCGACAAGATGCTGGCCCGTGAGGAGACGATGTCCTCCCCGATGCTGCAGGATGAACTGCACAAGGTTCTGCCGGTTGTCAACACCCAGGGTTCTGACTCTGCAATGCTCGACAACACACTCGAGTTCCTGACCATGAGCGGTATGGATCTTCCGCTGGCTGTCATGATCACGATCCCGGAGCCGTGGGCAAACAACGATACGATTTCCCAGGAGAAACGTGATTTCTATCAGTATTATGCAACGATGATGGAGCCGTGGGACGGACCGGCATCGATCCTGTTCTCCGACGGAGATGTGATGGGAGCAGTGCTCGACCGCAACGGTCTTCGTCCTTCCCGTTACTACATCACCAACGATGGATTCCTGATCCTCTCCTCTGAGGTCGGTGTTCTGGAAGTTCCGGAAGAAAAAATCGTCTTAAAAGAGCGTCTCCATCCGGGCAAGATGCTTCTCGTCAACACCGTACAGGGAAAAGTCTTAAACGATGAGGAAGTCAAAGAATATTACGCAAAGAAACAGCCGTACGGCGAATGGCTCGACAGTTATCTGGTACAGTTAAAGGATATCAAAATCCCGAATCTGCCGGTCGAAGAGTACACGAAAGAAGAGCGGATGCGCCTGCAGAAAGCGTTCGGCTACACCTACGAGGAGTACCGTTCCTCCATCGGAAAGATGGCATTAAACGGTGTCGAGGCAACCGCTTCGATGGGTATCGATACCCCGCTTGCCGTTCTCTCCCATGAGCATCAGCCGCTGTTCAACTATTTCAAACAGCTCTTCGCACAGGTAACGAACCCGCCGATCGACTGCATCCGTGAGGAGATCGTAACTTCCACAAGCGTTTACGTCGGACGTGACGGAAACCTGCTTGAGGAGGAGCCGAAGAACTGCCAGGTATTAAAGATCAACAATCCGATCCTGACCAATACCGATATGCTGAAGATCAAGAACATGAAAGTCGAAGGCTTCAAGGCAGTGACCGTTCCGATCACCTACTACAAGAGCGCACCGCTTGACCGTGCGATGGACCGCCTTTTCGTCGAGGTTGACCGTGCACACCGGGCAGGAGCCAACATCCTGATTCTCTCTGACCGTGGCGTCGATGAGAACCATGTGGCGATTCCATCCCTCCTGGCTGTATCTGCGGTTCATCAGCATCTGGTAAAAACGAAAAAGAGAACTTCTCTTGCGATTATTCTGGAGTCCGGCGAGCCGCGCGAGGTGCACCATTTCGCAACACTGCTCGGCTACGGTGCCTGCGCAATCAACCCGTATCTGGCACTCGACACGATCCATGAGCTGATCGAAGAGGGCATGATCAAGAAAGATTACTACGCAGCCGTTGAAGATTACAACCACGCAGTCATCTCTGGTATCGTAAAAATCGCAGCGAAGATGGGTATCTCCACGATCCAGTCGTATCAGGGTTCCCAGATCTTCGAGGCCATCGGTATCTCAGCAGATGTCATCGACAAATACTTCACCGGTACGGTCAGCCGTGTCGGCGGTATTACCCTGGAAGACATTGCAAAAGATGTCGATGAGCGTCATTCCCAGGCATTCGATCCGCTGGAGCTGTCTACCGATCTGACACTGGACAGTATCGGCCGTCATAAATCGAGAAGCCAGGGCGAGGAGCACCGCTACAATCCGCGCACCATTCATACACTGCAGGAGTCCACAAGACGCGGCGACTACAAGATGTTCAAAGAGTACACAGCAATGGTCGACAGCGAGGAGAGCGGCTATCTGCGGAGCCTGATGGACTTCGATTATCCGGAGCAGGGCGTTCCGCTCGAAGAAGTTGAGAGCGTAGATTCTATCGTAAAACGATTCAAAACAGGTGCGATGTCCTACGGTTCTATTTCCCAGGAGGCACATGAGACACTGGCAATTGCCATGAACCGTCTGCATGGAAAATCCAACACTGGTGAGGGCGGTGAGAGTGATGACCGTCTCGAATCCCCGGAGAGATGCTCCGCGATCAAACAGGTAGCATCGGGAAGATTCGGCGTTACCAGCAAATACCTTGTCAGTGCAAAAGAGATCCAGATCAAGATGGCCCAGGGTGCAAAACCGGGCGAGGGCGGCCACTTACCGGCCGGAAAGGTTTACCCGTGGATTGCAAAAACACGTCACTCCACACCGGGTGTATCCCTGATTTCCCCGCCGCCGCACCACGACATCTACTCCATCGAGGACCTTGCACAGCTGATTTATGACCTGAAAAACTCGAATGTGAATGCAAGAATCTCCGTTAAACTGGTATCCGAAGCAGGTGTTGGTACTGTCGCAGCCGGTGTTGCAAAAGCCGGAGCACAGGTTATCCTGATTTCCGGATATGATGGAGGAACGGGAGCAGCACCGAGAAGTTCCATCCACAATGCAGGACTTCCATGGGAGTTAGGCCTTGCCGAGACCCATCAGACGCTGATCAAAAACGGCCTCCGCAACCGTGTCATGATCGAGACCGATGGTAAGCTGATGAGCGGCCGTGACGTTGTGATTGCAGCACTCCTTGGCGCCGAGGAATTCGGTTTTGCGACCGCACCGCTTGTAACGATGGGATGCGTTATGATGCGTGTCTGCAACCTCGATACCTGCCCGATGGGTATTGCAACCCAGAACCCGGAGCTGCGCAAACGTTTCCGCGGCAAACCGGAGTACGTCATCAACTTCATGCGCTTCATCGCAGAAGAGATGCGGGAATACATGGCAAAACTTGGCTTCCGCACCGTTGACGAGATGGTCGGCCGTTCCGACCTCTTAAAGAGAAATGATAAAGTGACGAATGAGCACGCAGACCGCGTAGACTTAAGCCAGATCCTGAACAATCCGTTTGCAAAAGCAGGCGAGAAGGTAACGTTCGATCCGAAAGATGTTTACGACTTCAAACTTGGCGCAACCCTGGATGAGAAGGTACTCTTAAAGAAATTCGGTCCGGCAATGGATAAGAAAGAGAAGAAGACCGTCAAAGTCGAGATCACCAACACCGATCGTACCGTGGGAACGATTCTTGGTGCCGAGATCACCAGAAAATTCGGCACCTCTCTGGAGCCGGATACGTACACCGTACAGTGCAAGGGTGCCGGCGGACAGAGCTTCGGAGCATTTATTCCAAAAGGACTGACCCTGGAACTTGAGGGTGATTCGAACGATTACTTCGGAAAAGGCCTCTCCGGCGGAAAACTGGTTGTCTACCCGCCGAAAGCAAGAAAGTATAAACCGGAAGAAAACATCATCGTCGGAAACGTTGCCCTCTACGGCGCAACGAGCGGTGAGGCGTACATCAACGGTATCGCAGGAGAGCGTTTCTGTGTCAGAAACTCCGGTGCTTACGCCGTTGTCGAGGGTGTCGGTGAGCATGGATGCGAGTATATGACCGGCGGCCGTGTCGTTGTCCTCGGCGCAACCGGAAAGAACTTTGCAGCCGGCATGAGCGGCGGTATCGCTTATGTCCTGGATGAAAAGAGCAACCTGTACCGCAATTTGAACAAGGAAATGATTTCGATTGAACTGGTAGAAAGCAAATACGATATTGCAGAGCTGAAAAACATGATTGAAAAACACGTCGCACACACCGGCTCTGAAAAAGGTAAAGAAATTCTCACACACTTTGACGAATATCTGCCGAAATTCAAGAAGATCATTCCGAATGACTATAAGCGCATGATGATGCTGAGTGCCCAGATGGAAGACAAGGGCCTTAGCAGCGAACAGGCACAGATTGAAGCATTTTACGAAAGCATGCGTAAGTAGGAGGAAGAAGAATTATGGGTAAGCCAACTGGATTTATGGAATATCAGCGCAAGACGGGAAACACCGTTGCCCCGCTTGAGCGTATCAAAAACTTTAAGGAATTTCATCTGCAGCTCCCGAAAAAGGAGCAGCAGATGCAGGCTGCCCGCTGTATGGCATGCGGTGTACCGTTCTGCCAGGCGGGAACCATGATTGCGGGAATGGCCTCCGGCTGTCCGCTGCAGAACCTCGTTCCGGAGTGGAATGACCTTGTGTATCTTGGAAACTATGAGCAGGCATACCGCCGCCTCACCAAGACAAACTGTTTTCCGGAATTTACCTCCCGTGTCTGCCCGGCACTCTGCGAAGCAGCCTGTACATGCAACGTAAACGGAGACCCGGTCTGCACGAAGGAAAATGAACGCGCGATCATCGAAAACGCATGGGCAACCGGCCTGATTACGCAGCAGCCGCCGAAAGTGCGCACCGGAAAACGCGTTGCCGTTGTAGGAAGCGGTCCTTCCGGCCTTGCAGCAGCGATGCAGCTCAACCGCCGCGGCCATTCTGTTACGGTCTTTGAACGCCGCGACCGCGTGGGCGGACTTTTACGCTACGGTATTCCGAACATGAAACTCGATAAGAGCGTCATCGACCGCCGTGTGGATCTGATGAAGGCCGAGGGCATCGAGTTTGTGACGAATGCTGATATCGGAAAAGATGTAAAAGCTGACAAACTCTTAAAAGAATTTGACCGTGTCCTGCTCTGCTGCGGTGCGGCAAATCCAAGAGATATCAAGGCAGAGGGAAGAGATGCAAAGGGCATCTACTTTGCTGTCGATTTCCTGACTTCCGTAACGAAGAGTCTTCTGGATTCCAATTTTGAGGATCATGCCTACATCGATGCAAAGGGCAAACACGTTGTTGTCATCGGAGGCGGCGACACCGGTAATGACTGTGTCGGAACTTCCATCCGTCTCGGTGCCAAATCTGTGACACAGCTTGAGATGATGCCGAAAGCACCGGATCAGCGTGCCGAGAACAATCCGTGGCCGGAGTGGCCGAAGATCTGCAAGACGGATTACGGCCAGGAAGAGGCAATCGCCGTATTCGGCCATGATCCGCGGATTTACCAGACAACCGTAACGGAATTTATCAAAAACAAAAAAGGTGAAGTCTGCCAGATCAAGACCGTAAAACTGACACCGAAAAAAGATGAGAAATCCGGCCGCATGATGATGGTTCCGGTTGAGGGAACCGAAGAGATTCTCCCGGCAGATCTCGTTCTTATTGCAGCAGGCTTTTTAGGATCCCAGAAATATGTGACCGATGCATTTAAAGTGGAAGTCAACCAGCGCACCAACGTGAAGACAGATGACGGAAAATACCAGACAACAAAAGAAAATGTCTTCACCGCAGGCGATATGCACCGCGGCCAGTCCCTGGTCGTATGGGCGATCCGTGAGGGACGCGAGGCAGCAAAGGCAGTCGATGAATCCCTGATGGGATACACGAATCTCTAAGTTTTTCTTGACAAAACACGCGAAAAACTGCTATAATATGCCCAAAACAAGGGTGTTTTTACGCAAGGTGTCTTTCTGCCCTGCCGCGTGAAAGCACCCTTTTCGTTTAGAATCGTCTTTGATAAAGGAGAGAATCGATATGGCAAAGTATACGAAGGAAGCGATCCTTCAGATGGCGGAGGAAGAAGATGTTGAATTTATCCGCCTGCAGTTTACCGATATGTTTGGAATGATGAAAAATATGGCCATCACCGCCGGACAGCTGGAAAAAGCCCTGAATAATCAGTGCGTTTTCGATGGCTCTTCGTTCGAAGGATTTGTCACCATCGAGGAAGCAGACATGTTTCTGCACCCGGATCTCGACACCTTTGCAATACTTCCGTGGCGTCCGCAGCAAGGAAAGGTTGCAAGATTGATCTGTGATGTGTATGATAGAGAGGGGAATCTTTATGCAAAGAGTTCCCGAACCATCCTTCAGAAGGTAATTTTCGAAGCGAAAGCGATGGGCTATGAGTTTGAAATCTCACCGGAGTGTGAATTTTTCCTGTTCCACACCGATGAGGACGGCGGAGCAACGAGTGTAACGCACGACAAAGGCGGTTATCTGGATCTGGGACCGCTGGACCTGGGAGAAAACGCGCGGCGCGATATGGTGCTGACCCTCGAAGAAATGGGAATCGACGTGGAGTCTTCCTTCCACGAGGTAGCGGCAGGCCAGCACGAACTGGATTTCTGTCCGGCTGCAGCACTTCGGACGGCAGATCAGCTGATGACTGCCAAATTTGCTATCCGTACGATTGCAAAACGTCATGGCCTTCACGCAACCTTTATGCCAAAACCAAAAACCGGAGTTCACGGATCGGGTCTTCATCTTTCCTTCTCCCTGTTTCAGGAGGGAAAAGATGTGTTTGCCGACAAATCCGATGAATACGGGCTCAGCAAAGAGGCATATTACTTTATGGGCGGACTGATGAAACACATCAGCGGAATCGCAGCGATTACCAATCCGCTTGTAAATTCCTACAAACGTCTGACACCGGGATACGGTGCACCGATCTACGTGGCATGGTCTGCAAAGAACAGAAGCCCGCTGATCCGCATTCCGCTGACGGGAGACGGTATCATGGCCATTGAGCTTCGATGCCCGGATTCGGCAGCCAATCCGTACCTGGCACTTGCTGTCTGCATGGCAGCAGGACTTGACGGTATCAAACAGAAAATCGTTCCGCCGTCCCCGGTGGACCGCAATATTTCCGATCTGACAGAAGAAGAACGAAACGCGATGCAGATCACCCTTCTCCCGGGAAGCCTTGGAGAAGCGGTCGCAGAGTTAAAAAAAGACGATTTTCTGTGTCAGGTACTCGGCCAGGAATTTGTGGATGGATATATCAATGCCAAAGAAGAAGAGTGGCATGAGTATCTCCGCCAGGTATCCGACTGGGAGACCGAGAAATATCTGTACCGTATTTAGACGACGAAGGGGCCTGAAAATGCATGAGCAGCATAGTGATAGTACTTCCCAAAATAGAAGATGGAAAGCGCATCCGGGATATTCTGGCAAAAAGAGGATATGAAATCGATGCTGTCTGTTCGACAGCGGCAGCGGCGCTCGGAGAGATGAACAACTTAAACGGCGGTATCGTCATCTGCGGCTACAAACTCCCGGATATGTTTTTTACGGATCTGAATGAGTGTATGCCGTCCGGCTTCCAGATGCTTCTGATTGCATCGAGCCGCGCATTAAGTGCGGTGGAGGGAACCGGAATCATGGCGGTTACGATGCCGCTTTCCGTGTACGAGCTGGTCAATACACTGGAGATGATGCTGCAGAGTGCGGTACGGCGCAGAAAGAAAGAGCGGGCAAAGCCCAAGGTGCGCAGCGCCGAGGAACAGCACATCATCGATCGTGCAAAAAGCCTTCTGATCGAACGAAATCACATGACCGAGTCGGAGGCCCATCGCTACATGCAGAAATGCAGCATGGACAGCGGCACCAATCTGGTTGAAACGGCACAGATGGTGCTGACGCTTTTGACAGAGTAAGAAAAAGTGAAAAGGAGCGACATAATAATGTTCAAAATCAATGACAATTATCTGAAATTGCCGGGAAGCTATCTGTTTTCCACCATTGCAAAAAAAGTTGCAGCTTACACCGAGGCAAATCCGGACGCGAAAATCATCCGTCTTGGAATCGGCGACGTAACCCAGCCGATCGCACCGGCGATCATTGAAAAGCTGCACGGAGCAGTGGATGAGATGGGACACGCAGAGACCTTCCACGGATATGCACCAGATCTTGGATATGCTTTCCTTCGCGATACCATCGCAAAAAATGATTATCAGGACAGAGGATGCGATATCTCATCTGATGAAATTTTTGTATCGGACGGCGCAAAATGCGACTGTAGCAACATTCAGGAGATCTTCAGCCTGGACAACAAGATCGCTGTATGCGACCCGGTTTATCCGGTTTATGTAGACTCCAACGTAATGGCAGGCCGTGCCGGCGACTACGACGCAGCAACCGAGCGTTTCACGAATGTGATTTACATGCCGTGTACCGCAGAAAACAACTTCACCCCGGATCTCCCGAAAGAAACCCCGGATCTGATTTATCTGTGCTTCCCGAACAACCCGACCGGCGCTATGGTTTCCAAAGCCGAGCTGCAGAAATGGGTTGATTATGCAAATAAAGTAGGAGCCATCATCCTGTATGATGCTGCATACGAGGCATATATCTCAGAAAAAGACATTCCGCATTCCATCTATGAGTGCGAGGGTGCAAGAACATGTGCCATCGAAATGCGCAGCTTCTCCAAGAACGCAGGCTTTACCGGTATGCGTCTTGGATTCACCGTTATCCCGAAAGACATCAAATCCGGCAATGTGACTCTGCACAGCCTGTGGGCACGCCGTCACGGAACGAAATACAACGGAGCTCCGTACATCATCCAGAGAGCCGGCGAGGCTGTTTACTCTCCGGAAGGAAAAGCACAGTTAAAAGAGCAGGTTGCTTACTACATGAAGAACGCAAAAGTCATCTACGACGGATTAAAGGGCGCAGGCTACACCGTATCCGGCGGCGTCAACGCTCCGTATATCTGGCTGAAAACACCGGGAAATATGACTTCCTGGGAGTTCTTTGATCACCTGCTTGCAGACGCAAACGTAGTCGGAACACCAGGATCAGGCTTCGGCCCGAGCGGAGAAGGCTACTTCCGTCTGACTGCATTCGGTACGTATGAGAATACAGTAGAGGCAGTGGAGAGAATCAAAAAACTGTAAATTGTGTGCGAAATACCAATAAAACGGAATTTTTGCGCAATTTTATAAACACGCGAAAAAATAATTTTATATAGATAAAATTCACGAAAAATGCATTAGAATTTATATAAAATCCGTAAAAATTAGGTGTTTACAAATACAAAACTGCTGTGCTATAATGCACAGTATGAAAAAGGCAGTGAAGGAAACTCCGTATACGGAATCTGACAGGAAGCCGATGTCACCGACTGAGAGCATCAGCATGGAGGAAACATACAATGGGGAACATTCCGGAGCCGGTCTGCTGAACATGAGATCCGAACAGGAAATCAAGTAGGCAGATCCGTGATACGCGTTAAGTATAAATGAGTGGGCGTTTTCCCCCGGAAAATCGGAGAGAAAAACGCAATGCGGGTGGTACCGCGGGAACATAAAATATCCCGTCCCGGAACAGTAGTTAAAAACTGTTCCGGGACTTTTTTATTTGAAAAAGCAATCCGGGACAGGCGAGAAAGAGAGGAGAACAAGACATGGAATTTATGACAGGCGTAAAGAAAAAAGAAGACATCTCCGTAAAAACTCTGCTGGAGACACCGGAAGGCACAGAAGTAAAACTCGAAGGAGCCGTACACATCATCCGTGACATGGGCGAGGTTGCCTTTGTCATCTTAAGAAAGAGCGAGGGACTCGTTCAGTGTGTGTACGAAGAAGGAAGCGTTGACTTCCCGCTGAAAGATCTGAAAGAGGAATCGGCAGTTGCCGTAACCGGAACGGTCAAAAAAGAGGACCGTGCACCGGGCGGCGTCGAAGTCAGGCTGCAGACCATCACCGTTCTTTCCGAGCCGACCGAGCCAATGCCGCTCGCAGTCAACAAATGGAAAATGAACACCTCCCTTGAAGCAATGCTGAACATGCGGCCGATCGCTCTTCGAAACGTCAGAGAGCGTGCAAAATTCCGCATCCAGGAAGGCGTGGTACGGGCGTTCCGTGATTTCCTTCATTCCCAGGGATTCACCGAAATCCATACACCGAAGATCGGCGCGAAAGGCGCTGAGGGCGGCGCAAACATCTTCAAGCTGGAATATTTCCACCGCCCGGCTGTCCTGGCACAGAGCCCGCAGTTCTACAAACAGATGCTCGTCGGCGTGTTTGACCGTGTCTTTGAAGTCGGACCGGTTTTCCGCGCAGAGAAACACAACACGAAACGTCATCTGAACGAATATACCAGCCTTGACTTTGAGATGGGCTACATCGAGGATTACACCGACATCATGGCAATGGAAACCGGATTTTTACAGTACATGGCGGAGCTTCTTAAAAAGGATTACGCAAAAGAGCTGGAGATCCTGAAAGTTATGCTTCCAAAGACAGAAGAAATCCCAACTGTACCGTTCACGAAAGCGAAAGAGCTGGTAGCCGAGAAATACAACCGAAAGATCCGCAACCCGTTCGACCTTGAGCCAGAGGAGGAGCTTCTGATCGGCCAGTATTTCAAAGAGGAGTACGACGCAGACTTCGTATTCGTCACCGAATATCCGTCGAAAAAGAGACCGTTCTATGCGATGGACGACCCGGAGGATAAGAGATACACAAAGAGCTTCGACCTGCTGTTCCACGGTCTGGAGATTACAACCGGAGGCCAGCGTATCCACGATTACAAGATGCTCTCTGAAAAGATCGCAGCCCGCGGCATGACAGAAGAGGGCATGGAGCAGTACTTGAGTGCTTTCAAACACGGTATGCCGCCGCACGGAGGTCTTGGCATCGGTCTGGAGCGTCTGACCATGAAGCTGATCGGTGAGGACAACGTCCGCGAGACAACGCTGTTCCCGCGTGATCTTACAAGACTGGAGCCGTAAGCGGATCCTGCTGGAAAATAAAAAAATTCTTGGAGGAAAAGCAAAATGGAAACAACGCTGTATAAAATCAAGGAAGATCTGGCGGCGCTGGGCGCGCAGATTGCGCAGGACGCCAACTGGATCGCCCAGAAGGCCGGAGATCCAAAGACCAAGATGGATGAGATCCAGGAGAAAAAGGCGCACAGAGACGAACTCCAGGCGCGCTTCGATATGCTAAAAGAGCAGCACGACGCGATGGAGCAGGAGGCCAAAAGAGCCTTGAGCAGAAGGTGCGGACAGAGAAGAGCCCGGAAGCCAGAAT
>OJKI01000684.1_pt1 | contig 12019 bp, 8 predicted proteins | sample 1596431 | NCBI WGS metagenome assembly OJKI01 (sample SAMEA4350165, study PRJEB24818) | metagenome | biome: human; feature: gut; material: faeces | place: Denmark | collected 2013-09 | reverse complement strand
CGTTTTGTATTGAGGTTATACATATTTTTCGACCAGTTCTCGATGGTCGAGTAGCGCAGCTTGGCATTTTTCTTCACGTACAGCTCCACGCAGCCGGCGTGGAGGTTCGCAACGTTATATTTCGGCGCCGAGCAGCCCTCGATAAAATGCAGACTCGCGCCCTCATCGACAATGATGAGTGTGTGCTCAAACTGGCCCGCACCCTTGGCGTTCAGACGGAAGTACGACTGCAGCGGGATGGACACCTGCACGCCCTTCGGCACATACACGAACGAGCCGCCGGACCAGACCGCGCCGTGCAAGGCCGCAAACTTATGGTCGCGCGGTGTGACGAGCTTCATGAAATACTTGTGCACCATATCGGCGTATTCGCCCTTGAGCGCGCTCTCCATGTCGGTGTAGACGACGCCCTGTGCAGCCACTTCGTCCCGGACGTTGTGGTACACGAGCTCGGAATCGTACTGCGCGCCGACGCCGGCAAGCGATTTGCGCTCCGCCTGCGGGATGCCGAGACGCTCAAAGGTGTCTTTAATATCCTGCGGGACGTCCTTCCAGTCGCTTTTCATGTCGGTCTTGGGACGGACGTATGTTGCAATGTGATCCATGTCCAGCCCCTCGATGGACGGGCCCCAGTCCGGGATCGGCATCTCGTTATAGATCTGCAGCGACTGCAGCCGGAACTGCTGCATCCAGACCGGATCGCCCTTTTCCTTCGAGAGCCGGTCGATGATCTCCGGCGTCAGGCCCTCCTGCATACGATAGGCATCGTCCTCTTTGTCGCGGATGTCATAGACGCTGCGGTCAATGTCCGCGACCTGACTTTTTTCCTTCATTCGGATCGCCTCGCTTTCAGTCTGCCCGGATGCCGCCAAAGCCGTTTTCATTGATGGTATCTACAAGCGATGCATCGCCGTTTTTCACAATGACGCCCTGCTCCATGATGTGCGCGGCGTCCACCGTCAGCGCCTCGAGAATGCGGGTGCTGTGCGTGATGATGAGCAACGAGCCGTGCACGCGCTCACGATAGAGCTGCACGCCCTTGGAGACCGTGCGCACCGCGTCGACGTCCAGACCGGAGTCCGTCTCGTCGAGGATGGCAAGCTTCGGCTCGAGCATGAGCATCTGCAGGATCTCCGCTTTCTTTTTCTCACCGCCGGAAAAGCCCACATTCAGGTCGCGCTCAGCATAGGAAGCGTCCATCGCCAGCAGCTGCATCGTCTCGGCAAGCTTCTTCTTGAAGTCCCAGAGGCGGATGCGCTTGCCGGTCTTCTGCTCGAGCGCACTGCGGATAAACGCGCTGAGCGTCACGCCGGGCACCTCGAGCGGATTCTGAAACGACAGAAAAATACCCCTCTTCGCGCGCTCGTTGACCGGCAGCCGTGTGATATCCTCGCCGTCAAAGACGATCTTTCCGGCCGTGACCGTGTACTCCGGATTGCCGGTGATCGCATAGCCGAGCGTGGACTTGCCGGTGCCGTTCGGCCCCATGAGCACATGCGTCTCATCCTTGCCGACGGTCAGGTCCACGCCGTGCAGGATCTCTTTCTCGCCCGCACTCACGTGCAGGCCGCTGACTTCAAGCAGGTTGCTGTTCATATATGTATCCTCCGTTCCCAATGGCAAACCGTGCCTGACGGCACGGCTGCATACGTATACACGAATTCAGAGAGGCTCAGGATGGTCCGGCACAAAATCCTACCTCATTGAGATGAATTATATGCCTATATTCCTATGTTGTCAATAGGAATATAGGATCAAGGCAGCAAAAAAAGCACGCACGACTCAATAGCCGTGCGTGCTTTTGACACAGATGCTCAGAATTGGAACAGGTTCAGGCCGATGTCCTCACTGTGAAAACGATCCACTCTTCCGTCGATAACCGTGATGACCATCTCACAGGTGGCGCTGATAACGGCGCAGTTGAGATGTCCGCCGAACACCTCGCCCTTCTCATTACCGGCGCTCATGTGCAGGTGCGTGTAAAACGCGCCGTCCATCGTGTTGATGGTGCCGGTCAGCGAGACGATCTCGAAATCGCCCGCGAAGGAGTTCGCGTGGTACTGCTTTTCGGCCGTGTGGAACACGCCGACCGTAAACTCCCCGACTGCACCGAGCGCCTGCACGCTCGCGAGCTTGATCTGCTCGGCCTGCGCGATGGCCGCAACCTGCTCAAGCACTTCTTCCCCACGGTCGATGCGGGCGACGATGGTGTTTCCAAATCTTCGATACTCCATGGTTCTCCTCCTTTGCTTCGTTACCGCAATTATACCGCGCCCCCCTGCCGGCCGCAAGGGGGGGCGCAGGAAATTATTCGAGCTCGAACGCGCCGGTATAGAGCTGGTAGTACACGCCCTTTTCGGCGATGAGCTTTGCATGGTTGCCGCGCTCGATGATGCGGCCATGGTCAAGCACCATGATGACGTCCGCATTCTTGACCGTCGAGAGCCGGTGCGCGATGACGAACACCGTGCGCCCCTCCATGAGCTTATCCATGCCGCTCTGCACGAGCGCCTCCGTGCGGGTGTCGATGGAGCTGGTCGCCTCGTCGAGGATCATGACCGGCGGATCGGACACAGCCGCGCGTGCGATGCTCAGCAGCTGCCGCTGGCCCTGGCTCAGGCCGCTGCCGTCGCCTTTGAGCACGGTGTTGTAGCCGTCGGGCAGCATGCGGATGAAATGGTCGGCATTGGCAAGCTTCGCCGCCGCGATACATTCATCATCCGTCGCGTCCGGATTTCCGTAGCGGATATTTTCCATGACCGTACCGGTAAAGAGATTCACGTCCTGGAGCACGATGCCGAGGCTGCGGCGCAGATCTGCCTTACGGATCTTATTGATGTTGATGCCGTCGTAGCGGATCTTGCCGTCGGCAATGTCGTAAAAGCGGTTGATAAGGTTCGTGATCGTCGTCTTGCCCGCACCGGTCGCGCCGACGAAGGCGACCTTCTGGCCGGGTTCGGCGTAGAGCGTGATGTCATGCAGGACCTCTTTGTCCGACGTATAACCGAAGTCGACGTGATCGAACACGACGCGCCCGGCAAGCTTCGTGTATGTGACCGTGCCGTCGCCGTGCGGGTGCTTCCACGCCCAGAGACCGGTGTGGTGGTCGGTCTCGGCGAGCGTGCCGTTTTCCTCCTTGGCGTTGACAAGCGTCACATAGCCGTCGTCCGTCTCCGGCTCGGCATCCATGAACGCGAAAATGCGCGATGCGCCGGCCAGTGCTGTGACGATGGAGTTGAACTGGTTGGAGATCTGCGAGATCGGGTTTGTAAACCCGCGCGAGAGCGTGAGGAAGGATGCGATCATACCGAGCGTGAGCGTGTTCATGCCCGTCAGGCCGAGGTTCGGCGTGCCGGCAATCGCCATCGTGCCGCCGATGACGGCGATGATGACATACTGCAGGTAACCTACGGCGTTCATCATCGGCATCATGCTGTTGGCCATGCCGCTGGCGCGCGCGGCGTTTTCCGCCCAGACGCGGTTGCGGCGGCGCAGCTCCGCCTTGCTCTGCCCCTCGTGGCAGAAGACCTTGACGACCTTCTGGCCGTTGACCATCTCCTCAACATAGCCGTTGAGATCGGCCAGCGCCGTCTGCTGCGCCATGAAGTAGCCGCCGATGCGGCCGGTGAGCTTGCGCACGAACACGAGAATGAGCGCCATGACGGCGCACACGATCAGCGTCAGCCAGATGCTGATGTACAGCATGCAGAAAAACACTGCCGCAAGCGTGAACACAGACGATACGAGCTGCGCCATGGACTGCGCGATCATCTGGCGCAGCGTATCGGTATCGTTCGTATACAGGCTCATGATGTCGCCGTGCGTATGCGTATCAAAATAGCGGATGGGCAGGCTCTGCATCTTCTCAAACATCTCGTCACGGATGCGCTTGAGCGCGCCCTGCGCGATCGTGACCATGCGGCGGTTATACAGCCATGTGGCCAGCGTACCGACAAGATATACGCAGCCGATGGTGATCAGCGCACGGACCAGGCCGGAATAGTCCGGCGACGCTGTGCCGAGCATGGGCACGATATAGCCGTCGATCAGCTTTTGCAGGAACATGGACGAGGCCGCGCCTGCGACCGCGCTCAGCAGGATGCAGACCGTCACGAGCACGAGCGTGCCCTTATAGGCGCGCATATACGACAACAGGCGCTTGAGCGTCCGGCTGTCAAATTTCGGGCGTTCACGCATCGTCCTCGCCTCCCTTCTGCTGGGACTCATAGACCTCGCGGTAAATTTCGCACGTGCGCAGCAGCTCCTCATGGCTGCCGACGGCGTCGATACGCCCGTCATCGAGCACGACGATACGGTCCGCGTTCTGCACGGAGCTGATGCGCTGCGCGATGATGATCTTCGTCGTCTCCGGGATATAGGCGGAAAGGGACTGCTGGATCTGCGCATCCGTGCGCGTGTCGACGGCGCTCGTCGAGTCGTCGAGAATGAGCACCTTCGGCTTTTTCAGCAGCGCGCGGGCGATGCACAGGCGCTGCTTCTGGCCGCCGGAGACGTTCGTGCCGCCCTGCTCGATATAGGTGTCATAACCGTCCGGCATGGCGGAAATGAATTCATCCGCACACGCGAGCACGCAGGCGTGACGGAGCTCCTCGTCCGTGGCGTTTTCGTTACCCCAGCGGAGGTTTTCCTTGATCGTTCCGGAAAACAGCTCGTTTCTCTGCAGCACCATGGCAACGGCGTTGCGCAGCGTCTCCAGATCATAATCGCGCACGTCCACGCCGCCGAGCGTCAGCCTGCCGCCGGTGACATCGTACAGACGCGGGATGAGCTGCACGAGCGAGGACTTGGACGCGCCCGTGCCGCCGATGACGCCGATCGTCTCGCCGGAACGGATGTGCAGATCAATGTCATCGAGCACCTTTTTGTCCGCCTTGGAGGCGTAGACAAAACTCACATGGTCAAAATCAATGGCGCCGTCGCGCACGGCCATGATCGGGTGCTCCGGATTTTGAATGTCCGTCTTTTCCTCGATCACCTCGGCGATGCGGCGCGCGGACGAGAGCGAGATCGTCAGCATGGCAAAGACCATGGACAGCATCATCAGGCTCGAGAGGATCTGCATGGCATAGGTGATGAGCGCAGTGAGGTTGCCGGTCGTCAGGCCGAGTGCCGGGTCATTGCCGCTGGCGATGATGGCCTTGGCACCGAGCCAGGAGATGATGATCATGCACGCGTAGATGCATGACTGCATCAGCGGCGCGTTGAGCGTGATGAGCCGCTCGCCCTTGGAAAAGTCCTTGTAAATGCGCTCGGAAATGGCGCCGAATTTGCGGATCTCGTGCTGTTCCTGATTAAAGGACTTCACGACACGGATACCGCGGACATTTTCCTGCACGACGTTATTGAGCTCGTCATATGTGCGGAAAACGCGCGTGAAGATCGGGAACACGCTGCGGATGATGAAAAACAGCGCCACGGCAAGGATCGGCAGAATGATGAGAAACGTCATGGAGATGTCACGGCTGATGCGGAACGACACGATCATGGAAAAGACCAGCATGACCGGTGAGCGGATCGCCATACGCATGAGCATCTGAAAGGCATTCTGCACGTTCGTGACATCCGTCGTCAGGCGCGTGACGATGGACGCAGTGGAAAACTTGTCGATGTTGGAAAACGCAAAGGTCTGCACGTTGTTGTACATATCCTCACGCAGGTTCGCGCCAAAGCCGACGGATGCACGCGCCGCGATGCGCGCCGCGAGCACGCCGGTCGCCAGCTGGAACGCCGCCAGCAGCAGCAAAAATGCACCGAACTTCCAGACCGCCGCCATGCTGCCGCCCTCAATGCCGAAGTCAATGAGGTTGGACATGAACAGCGGGATCACGATCTCAAACACGACCTCCAGCGCCGAGAGCGACACCGTCACGAGCGCGGGGCCTTTGTTTTCCCGCAGGCTGCGGGATAATGTATGAAGCATGGATTTCCTCCTTCCTGGATCACGGGCCTGTCAGCCGAGATCGGCATAGATCGTGCGCAGCGCCGATTCCAGCGCCGCGATCTGTTCCGGCGTCAGCGAGCGGAGCATCTGCTGCTCCGTTGTCTGGATCGTGGCGTGCATATCCTGCGCGACCGCGGCAGCGCGCTCCGTCTGGCTGACGATCTTGCTGCGTTTGTCCGCCGGGTCGAGCCGGCAGCGCACGAAGCCATTTTGCTCCATGCGGTTGATGATGCCCGCCACCGTCGGGTGCGACACCTGCAGAAAGCCCTCGATCTCCTTTTGCGTCGCCTGACCGCCGCTGCGGTCCAGATAGCCCAGCACGCGGCTTTGCGTCAGCGTCAGCCCCTGCTGCGCAAGATCGGCATCTGCCCGCATTTTGATCTTATCCGTAATCATTTTTAATAGACATCCGATTTGAAATTGCTCCATGATACGCCTCCAATGTGTAGCACGCTACGCATTATAGCGATAATATTTTTTGTCGTCAAGAGGCGTCACAAATTGTTTACATGCGAAAAAAGCCCGCCTGCCGAAGCAGACGGGCTGTACAGAAAAAGATTACAGGTGCTGGTCGCGGTCGATCTTGTCGTAGTGCTTGAGCAGGATACCCTCCATGACGGAAGTCAGCTTCATGTCCAGATTCCAGAAGTAGACAACAAACGTGACCACGAACGCGCCGAGTGCACCGAGCGACACGCCCAGCAGGGCCTTGAGCAGCTTGCATTTCAAATTGTTCATGTTCGATCTCCTCTCTGATTACCAGGACTTCTCGTCCTTCAGGATCTCCAGGCTCGGATCCACGGGCTCTTCCTGCATGACGGTGCGCATATAGTCATTGACCTGCTGACGCACGCCCTGCCGTGAGATGACACGCGGGTCGAACAGATCGTGCGTGACCCAGACGAGGTGGATGCCGTGCTCGCGGGCGCGCTCTTCAAACAGACCGTGCATGCCGTCGAGTGCCTTGCAGCTCATGTGCTCCCAGAGAATGACCATGTCGGCATTGAACTGCTCGCAGAACTCCCACAGCTCATCAAGCAGCACCTTGTAGCCGCCGTGCGTGCGGTTGCGCATGATCATGTTTTCGGTCAGCCATGCCATATCGTAATACGCCTGCTCACGGTTTTCGGGCGTGTCAGTCGTGGCGAGCTCGCGTGTCGAGACCATGGAGAGCATATCCGTCAGCGGCACGATGCCCCAGCAGTTGAGCAGCCAGACGAGGAAGTCCATGTAGAAGTGCGATTGCACGCCCCAGACGATGGCGCGGTGGCGGTACTCGTTGGCGGCCTTCTTCTGCTTGCGGTAGGCACGCTCGGCGAGCTGGGTGATCTTGCGATCGACTTCGCGGAACGCGGGGACCTTGCCGCAGATGGCCATGTAGTTCGTCTCCGTGTACAGCGCGAGATTGGAGCCAAAGACCTGCGGATAGTCGGTCTTGTTCATCTCCAGCCACTCGAGTCGGCACTTGGTGGCGTAGTTCACGCGCTCGGCGCACTCGAAGTACGCCTTCCAGTCCCACTTCTCGCCGGTGTGCTCCTCGATGAAGGCGATGGCATTTTTGATCTCCTGCGCGGCGTAATCCTGCACGTCGTCCTCGCGGTGGCGCAGGGGCGCTGCCAGCTGGAACACCGGAATGCCGTCCTCAACTCGAGGCGCTTGGAAATGACGCCGTTTCCGAGCAGAGAGCCGTCGCACGTCGTGTTGCACTGCACGGCGCACGCGCCGAGCACCGGCGCGTCGTCGTCGATGGACACACCGGCCTCCGCCTCCGGCATCGGGCAGACATCGCCCGCGAGGCCGTACTCCTGCGCGACGTCGATATAATGCTCGGCTGCGTGCTGGTTGAGCAGCACGGAGACATAGGTCGACGGCGTCTCACGGCTCAGGCCCTTGAGCGTCGGGAAGCCCATCATGACGGCGGTCATCTCGTTTTCGTCCACGAGCACGACCTTGTCGGAGAATTTCTTGTCCTTGCCGATGCGGCGGTCGCCGCGGAAGAGACCGTCGAGCAGCTTTGCCACGTCCTCGATGATAAGATCCTGCTCCAGGTGGCAGATGCGCAGATATTCATCGCGCAGGCCCTGGGTGTGGCGGTCGACCATCATGGGCACGGCCAGATAGTTGGCCATCCAGCGATAGCGGAACATGGCCTTGATGTTGCGCGGCTTGGAGACCATCTTCGCCATGGTGATCCAGTTGTGCAGCCAGCGGGAATAATCATAGAGCGTGTCGGTCACGCCGCGCCACTCGCGGCGGTTGCGGACCTTGCCCTCGGTATAGAACTTACCGAAGTTTTCACAGCCGATTCTCTTGTTGGACATCACTGTTTCCCCCCTTGAATCTTCTTGATCTCCATGCTTTCCACGAACGCCTGCACACGGGTGCGCATCTGGCCGGAGGAAGCGATGTTATACGGGCGGTCAACGGACAGGACAGGATAGCCGTAGTCATCGTTGAGGATGTGCGAGCCAAGCATGCGCTCGTACGCCCACGGGTCGCAGAACTTGATCTGCTCGTAGATGATGCCGTCGGCCTCGTACTCCTTGGCGAGCTGATTGACGTATTCGCGGCGGCCGATCATCTTGGGCATGTTCATGTAGCGCGGACACTGGGCGCGGTTCATGTACTGGCGGCAGATCTGGGTCAGCGCGTCCTCATCGTCCGTCAGCACGATCGGGTCGCGGCCCGGGAACGAGCCGTAGCAGAACCGGTCGGCGCAGACGTACGCACCGGTCTCCTCAACGAGCTTGATGAAGTCAATGTCATCGACCTCAGAGCCGACGACGACCACACGCGCGCGGTAGGGGTTCTTCTTGTCCGGGCGGCGGGCCTTGAGCTCCTTGAGCGTCTCCTCGAGTTTGTCGATGAGCAGATACTTCGGCGCGACATAGGTCGCAAGCGTGATGACGTGGAATTCGTAGCCCGTGATGCGCGGATTGGGGCCCTTGCGGTACTCGCCGATGGCGCGGATGAGCTCGCACACGCGGTTGTGCTCGGCGACAGACTTGCGGATGGCCTCATCCGAGACGTCGATGCCGTAGACATCGTGCAGCGGTGTGAGGATATGGTTGCGGCACTGCAGGACGTACAGGTTCAGGCCGTTGTCGTCCGCCTTCATCGGGATCTCCATGTACTCGAAGAAGAACTTCGGCTTGTCCTTGCCCATGGTCTTGAGCAGCTCCATGTTCTCCACGGCGCGGTTCATCATCGAGCAGCCGTCCGGCGTAATCATGCAGTCGGCAAAGTTGTAGCCGCCTTCAATGGCGCGCTCGAGCAGCGCGCGGCTGTACTCGCACAGGAAGCTGGTCATATAATATGTGGCCATTTCCATAGAGCCGGTGCGCGGCGCGCGCAGGCGCGTTGAGAACGCGCCGGGCAGGTTCAGCAGCGGCTCGGGCGTGTTTTCGCAGGCATAGGCAACGCAGATCTTCCCCTCGTTCTGCGCCTGAGCGATCAGGTCATTGTGCGCTTCCTGCAAAAGGTTTTCGAAGTACAAAAGATGTTTCAGGTCTTTCATGGTTCACTCCCTCTTCGTTCGTGTTTCTATGTTTCTATCAAAAGCGGCTGCGCGACCGCTTCTGTCTCTTTTGCTGCCCATAGGCAGGGAGGCGTGCCGGAATCAGCGCGCCTCGATCTGTTTGATATTGATCTCATTGCCCTGCTGCAGCCAGGTGTTGCCGCTGCCGCAGTGCGGGCAGGTCTTGCCGTATTGTACGGTCGGGTAAGTGGTCTTACAGTCGTCGCACCAGGTGACGGCCGGAATGATCTCATACAGGAATTTCGTGCCCTGAATGATCGGCTCCTTCTTGGTATACCAGTTCCAGCAGTCCTCGAGATATTCCGGCACAATGCCGGAGACCTCACCGAATTCGAGCGTGACCGACTCAATCTCGGTGAGGTTGTTTTCCTTGGCAATCTCCTGCACCTGCTTGACAACATAAGTAACGATACTCAGCTCGTGCATGGTGCTCCTTTCAAGCAGGCGGGCACAGCGGGAAGGGTTCTGTGCCCGCCTCATAATGATGGATTACTTTTTCTTTTCCGCCAGAGACTTCTTGATGATCTTCACCTGACGCTTGGCAGCGTAGGGGCCGATGGCCTTGAACTTGTCCTCGGCCGGGATCATCTTGCTGTTTTGCGGACGCACGCGCTTGAGGTGGATGGCGTCAAACTCGCACTTGGTCGTGCAGATGCCGCAGCCGATGCACTTGTTCGGATCGACGACGCTGCGGCCGCAGCTCAGGCAGCGGGACGCCTCGGAGCGGATCTGCTCTTCGGTGAACGTCACGCGGTCGTCCTGCATGGTGCGCACCTTCTTGCTGTCGATGGCAACGGCGGCACGCGCGGGCTTTTTGATCTTCTCGGTCGGCAGAACGATATCGTCCTTGTTGAGCTCCTTGAACTCGCGGGTGTTGCGGTGGATCGTCAGGGTCTGGCCCTTGTTGACGAAGCGGTGGATGGACACCGCGCCCTCGCGGCCGGTCGCGATCGCGTCGATCGTGTACTTCGGGCCAGTGGCGCAGTCGCCGCCGACGAAGATGTCGGGCTCGTTGGACTGGAACGTCACGGCGTCGTGTGCGATCAGGCGGCCGTCAGCCGTCTCCGCCGCGGTGCCGGCCAGAACGTCGCCGTAGACCGAGCGCTGGCCGATGGCGACCAGAACGTTGGAGCACGGGACGGTGATGGCCTCATTCTCGTCATAGACCGGGGCGAACTTGCCGCTCGCGTCGCGGACGGACACGCAGCGCATCAGCTCGATGCCGGTGACCTTGCCGCCCTCGCCGAGGATGGCCTTCGGCGCCCAGGAGTTGTTGATGACGACGCCGTCGGCGATGCCGGCGTTCTTCTCGTCCGGAACGGTGGGCATCTCCTCGTCCTTCTCGAGGCAGTACATGTTCACGCTGCCCTTGGTCAGACGCAGGGCCGCGCGCGCCACGTCGATGGCCGCGTTGCCGCCGCCGATGACGACCACATCGCCCGTGAGCTTCTTGAGCTTGCCGGCGTTGACTTCACGCAGGAAGTCGAGACCGCTCTTGACGCCTTTGAGATCCTCGCCGGCGATGTTGAGCTTCGCCGCCTGCTGCAGGCCGACCGCGACGTAGAACGCCTGGTAGCCCTCTTCGCGCAGCTGCTGGATGGTGATGTCCTTGCCGACTTCGACGCCGCATTTGAACTCCACGCCCATCTCGCGCAGCACATCGATCTCGGACTTGACCACGTCCTTGCCGATGCGGAAGCTCGGAATGCCGTTGACGAGCATGCCGCCGGGCACGGCTTCCTTCTCGAACACGACCGGGCTGTAGCCCTCGATGGCCAGGAAGTAGGCGCAGGACATACCGGCCGGGCCGCCGCCGATGATGGCGACCTTCTGGTCAAACTTCTCATGCGTGCAGGAATTCATGGGCGGCACGTAGCGGTGCTCGGCCTTCATGTCCTGCTCGGCAATGAACTTCTTGATCTCGTCGATGGCCAGCGGCTCGTCGACGGTGCCGCGGGTGCAGGCATCCTCGCAGTACTTTCTGCAGATGCTACCGCAGACAGCCGGGAACGGGTTATCCTTCTTGATGAGCTTGAGCGCGTCGGCATAGCGGCCGTCGCCCGCCATCTTGATGTAGCCCTGGATGGCGATGTGTGCCGGGCAGGCAGCCTTGCAGGGCGCCGTGCCGGTCGGCCAGGTCTGGATGCATCCGTTCTCGTTGCGGTAATTCTTGTTCCAGTGATCCTCGCCCCACTTGGTGTCGTCCGGCAGCTCATGGTGCGGATACTGGATGGGGCCTTCCTTCGTGCAGAGCTTCTGACCGAGGCGGACAGCACCAGCCGGGCAGGTCTCTACGCACTTGCCGCAGGCAACGCACTTTTCCGGGTCGCTCTCGGCCACGTAGGCGGAGGCGGACAGGTTCGGCGTGTTGAACAGCTGCGAAGTGCGCAGCGCGTTGCAGACGCCGACGGCGCAGTTGCAGATGCCGAAGATCTTGTTCTCACCGTCGATGTTCGTGATCTGGTGGACATAGCCGCGGTCCTCGGCCTTCTGGAGGATCTCCATGGCCTCTTCATAGG
>OJKI01000682.1_pt1 | contig 12033 bp, 10 predicted proteins | sample 1596431 | NCBI WGS metagenome assembly OJKI01 (sample SAMEA4350165, study PRJEB24818) | metagenome | biome: human; feature: gut; material: faeces | place: Denmark | collected 2013-09 | reverse complement strand
AAGATTTGCGGGCAGTTCTCTTAGGGAAGAAAGCACATACCCCGCGAAAGAAAACAGTCACACAGGCAGAGCCGCCGAAGGTCAATCTGCTGGTGGACATTCAGGCAAAATTGCAGGCTGGAAAAGGCGCTGGCTATGCTCGATGGGCTAAGGTGTTCAACCTCAAGCAGATGGCGCAGACCATGAATTACCTGTCAGAGCACAACCTGCTGGAGTATGCGGTTTTGGAAGAAAAGGCTGCGGCTGCCACGGCACATCACAATGAGCTTTCGGCGCAGATCAAAGCGGCTGAAAAGCGCATGGCAGAGATCGCTGTTCTGCGTACTCACATCGTAAATTATGCCAAGACCCGTGAGGTCTATGTGGCATACCGCAAGGCGGGTTACTCTAAGAAATTCCGGGAGGAACATGAGGAAGAAATTCTGCTCCACCAGGCTGCTAAGAATGCCTTTGATGAGATGGGAGTCAAGAAACTTCCCAAGGTCAAAGAGTTGCAGACGGAGTACGCGAAATTGCTGGAAGAAAAGAAAAAGACCTATGCCGAGTACCGGCGTTCCCGTGAGGAAATGCGCGAGCTTTTAACGGCAAAGGCCAATGTGGATCGAGTGCTGAAAATGGAGGTAGAACAGGATGTTGAAAAAGAAAAAGACCACGGCCAGCGGTAAGCTGGTCCTGGTCAAAAGCGTTCGCAGAACGCGCAGCCACAGAATGAAATTCTGTGTTCAAAGGGGCTTGGGGGCGCTGCCCTCAACAAGCAAGCGGAGAGGAAAATCACGGAGGGATTTTCTTCTCTGCGGGCCTGTGTGTATTAACACAGGCATTGCTTGCCTCTTTTCTCCGAAAATGAAAAGAACCAGTGAGAAAATCGTTAAATTTCACTCACTGGCTCAATTCATTTCAAATTTCTCGGACAACTCTGTTAGCTCTTTCACCGTTTCCTGGGTGTGATGCAACAGGGTGTCACGCATTTCTGGCGGACAGCTGGAATAAAGCATTTTCATCTGATTGACACCCTCATCCTCCAGAGAAATATCTGGATTTATAAGCGTATCTAAAGAGATGTGCAGGACCTTTGCCAATGCTCTCAAAATCAAATAGGACGGGTTCATTTTCCCTTTTTCGATATTGGCAATTTGCTTTACAGAAACATGGCTCAGATCGGAAAGTTCTTGCTGTGTCAGGTCTTTTTTCTTTCGGGCTTCCCGCATTCTTTGTCCCAAAGCGGTTAAATCGTCAATCGGCATAATCATTCACCTCAAAAATATTGTATCGTTCCGGTTTATGTAATGGAATAACCTTATTGTGCCTGTGAAAAGGAACAATTATACTTATTTTGGTGGAGGGGGAATGATGGAAGGAATATGTTGATGTATCAGGTAAATAGGGAAAGTGTGTAGTGGATTACTCTGCACGGTAAATTGACTTTGAGAAACAAGTATTATATACTTTGGTTAGTCCTTGATAACTTCATTATAGTCTTAGTAATCCGGGAGGTGATTTAATGAAAGAGCGAAATGAGATCGACCCTGCATTGTTCAGCACAGGGGCGAATATTCTCGAAAAGAGTAATAATGGGACAAAATATCAAATTGAATGCGATACGCTCAATGGAACCATGCAATGTATTCATTTATTTCCTGGAATAGATTTAGCATATACATCCTTTCAGGCGTTTTCTTGTTTTTCAAGAAACAAAGCAATGCCTCATATTTTAGAAATTGCATATTGCAGCGCAGGAAGGTATGAATGTGAATATAAGCGGGATTACTTTACATATCTGGGGGAAGGTGATATTGCAATTAGTGTCCTTAGTCCTCATAGAGAACCTCCTACATTTCCTACTGGATTGTACGATGGTGTAGCTTTGATTGTAGATATGAGTGTTACCGGAAGTCAATTCAAGGATATTGTAGAAGGAATTTCTATTGATTTATCTGAATTGACCTCGAGATTTTGTACGGATCGCTGCTGCACAGTTGTAAAAGCTCCTCCTGACTTGAATCATGTATTTCAAGAAGTTTGTGAGGAAAAAAACAAAAAACGATTAGGTTACTTACGATTAAAGGCATTAGAGATTTTCTTTCTATTGTCTGAAATACTTCCGCAAGAGAATTTAGAAGTGTCCGTTTATTATCCAGGCAGTACAATCCGAAAAATAAAAGAATTGAAGCAAGAACTGATGGATTCTTTAGATACAAGATATTCATTGGCTGAATGGGCAGCTTGTTATGGATTAAGTTTGACAACAATGAAAGATTGCTTTAAAGCAATCTATGGAAAACCTATATATGCTTTTCAAAAGGAATACAAAATTCAAATGGCGGCACAGCTATTACTTACAACTCAATTATCTATATCTGAAATTGCAGGAAAAATAGGTTATTCAAATCCAAATAAATTTTCATCTGCTTTCAGGTCTATTATTGGGATGTCTCCGAGAGAGTATCGCAACGCTAAAAAATAATTGGCTTTTTGGATAGGTTTTGACTTCTTGGAGTGGTTTCCTTTCGGAAAATACAGTATTATGGGCGGTGTGGTTAGATAACTCTAACCACACCGCTTATTTATTTACGAAAGGAGGAATTTGGTAATGAGCAAAGCAACGAGACGTTTTATTATAAATAAACTGGGAGAATTGGTAATTTCTCTTTTAATTGTAACTATTCTTTCGTTTTTACTTGTTCGTCTCTCACCCATTGATCCAGCAGAAGCGTATGCCAGGCGCTCTATGGCCGCATTTAGTTTTACGGATGAACAAATGGAAGCTCTGCGAGAAAAAATGGGGCTTAATGATTCCTTGCCTGTGCAGTATGTGAAATGGATTCGAGATGCATTTCATTTAGACTTCGGTAAATCTTTTGTAAGTGGCCAATCAGTATTTGAAAAGGTTACAACAGCCATTGGTATAACTGTGACAATCGTTATAATTTCGGCTATTATTCAAGCCATTTTTATTTTGCTGATAGGATGCCTTTGTTATTTGACGAGAAAGCGAATAATTGGTCGTGCATTGATTTTTTTGTGCATAGCCGGAGTTTCTATTCCTTCGTTTTTCTTTGCTAGTACCTATATTGACATCTTTGCTGTTAAACTCGGTGTAACATCGGTAGTGGGAAATACAGGATTTGTGCGCTATTTCCCCGCAGCAGTATGTATCGCAATCGGATGTATTGCATTGTTTTCTCCTATGTTGGCAAACAATATCAAAAAAGAGATGGAACAGGATAGTGCTTTTTATGCTCGTTGTCGTGGCTTATCTGAGGGGAAGATTCTGTTCCGCTATGCACTCCCCAGCGCAGTAGTAACACTTCTCCCCAATTTCTGTCAGATGCTCGGACTTTGTATGGCCGGCTCTGCGATTGTAGAGCGTGTGTTCTCATTGCCAGGGCTTGGTTATTTGATTATCGACAGCGTGTTGTATCGGGATTCACCAGTTATCCACGCAACAATTCTGTTTCTTGCGTTTTCGCTGGTAATGTTCAATATCCTTTCGGATATATTACGGCGGATTTTGCAACGGGATGCTTCTGCGAGAGAGGGGGCCAGACTATGAGCCGGACAAAACATATTCTCTCGTATTCAATCCCGATTGTAATATTGCTATTTTTCTTGTTTGGATCGTTCTTTGCACCCCACGATCCGACGGCCACAAATATTCGGGGTAAATATCTATCCAGTAGCGCAGAATATCCGTTTGGTACAGACAATTTTGGCCGTTGTGAGTTTTCACGCATTCTCGAAGGCGGGAAAATAACTTTAGGCATTGTGTTGGTAGGATCAGCTATTGTCATTTTGCTTGGTATCTTCTTTGGCATCTTGCTGGCAAAGACGGGACGCCGCAGAAATATTCTTGCAGAAAGTATTTTGAACGCAGTTACAGCGATTCCGCCTGTGGCTTATCTGATTATCTTTATTGGTATTTGGGGGAATAGTATCCCCACCATGTTAGTGGCACTGACGGCATCGCTGGTTCTTCGGATGATTAAGTTGGTTAAAACTTTGATTGAGGGTGAGTACGACAAAGCATACATCATGTGCGCGATTGCCTGCGGTGCAAGCAAAATGCGAATTATGCTGGTACATATCCTTCCAAATATTATCCGTGACGTTGTGCAATTTATTTGCCTTTCCTGTGCAGAAATGATTATTGCGATTTCCGGTTTCTCATTCATCGGTCTTTCTCTGGGCGATGATGTAATTGATTGGGGAGTTATGCTTTCCGATGCGAGGGCATTGGCTGGAACTCATCCGCAGTTGCTCTTTTATCCGATCTTCTTTATTTTTATCAGCTCCCTTTGTTTCAACTACTTAGGGAGGCTTTTGGAAAAGGAGGGGGCCTGATGCTTGAGATTAAAAATCTGACTGTGAAAGTAAAAAATGAAACACCGATTTTAACCGATGTCTCATTATCTATTGATGAAGGGACTTGTATTGGACTGACTGGGGCTAGTGGCTCTGGAAAAACAACTTTGATTAAATCCATTATGGGTATGAACAGTGGTGATCTGGAGATCGCACAGGGGCAAATTCTCCTGGATGGAGATAATTTGCTGATACATGGTGCGAAAGAGCGCCGAGCGCTCTGCGGGAAGACGATTGGATTTATTCCACAAAACCCAATGACAGCGTTTTTCCCACACGCAAAGATGGAACGTCAGATTATTGAAACGCTCCGTATGCACACTGGTTTGGACAAGAAACAGGCTCATGCACTTGCGGAAAATGTGCTGCGGCAAGTCAACCTGACCGATACAAAGCGAGTGCTAAGTGCATATCCTGGAGAGTTATCCGGTGGTATGCTCCAGCGGATTGCTATGGCACTGATTTTGGGGACGAAGCCTAAATATGTTCTGGCAGACGAGCCGACCAGTGCCCTTGATGAAGCAAATCGGGATTTACTGCTGGAGTTACTGAGAAAATATCAAAAGACAGCAGCGATTTTGTTCATCTCCCATGATACTGAGGCAATGAAAGCCCTATGCCCTATCACTCATGTGATGGAACGTGGCAAAATTATTGAAACGCAGGCAACTGAACAGCTATTCATTCACCCGCAACAGCCATGGACTAAGCGCTTTGCTGAAGCTGCTTGCCACCGAGAGGAGGTGAATTGGAAATGGACCGCATTGAATTAAATAACCTCACCAGAACCTACTATGATGCGCAGGGGGAGACATTTTGTGCATTGGATCATGCCGCTCTGATATGGGAGCAGGGTCATAGCATCGCCATTATGGGAGAAAGCGGCAGCGGAAAAAGCACCTTGGCTCGATTGATGATTGGATTGGAACGCCCCTCTGAAGGACGCATCCTTATCAATGGCGTAGATACCACAAAATGGAGCTTGCGAGAATGGAGAAAATATCGTGGCAAGATTCAAGCGGTATTCCAGGATGCTGGTGGAACCCTAAATCCATCATGGAGCACATCCCAAAATGTAGAAGAAGCCCTTGTAAACCTGACAGATTTTTCCCCATCACAGCGGAAAAAACGTATTGCTGAATTGATGGAACAAACCGGTTTATCCCAAAGCTTACTTGATACTCCGGTCCGAAGACTGTCTGGCGGGGAACAGCGGCGGCTTGCGTTGCTGCGTTCCCTATCTATATCACCGGAATTTCTAATTCTGGACGAAGTAACTGCAGGTCTTGACTTGATTTCAACGGAAGCGGTCCTTCAACTTTTGGAGAAATATGAGCAGGAACATGACTGTGCCTATTTAGTCATTACACATGACCTGCAAATCGCCTCGCGGCTCTGCGAGGTTATTTATGAGATCGAACACGGCAAAATTACTAAAAAAGCCGTTCGATAAATATAAAATCACAGAAAGGAACAAAACAAGATGAAACAAACCAAACGTATTTTGGGCCTCGCTCTTGCTGCTGTTATGTGTATGGGTATGCTTGCTGGCTGTGGCGGGACCAAAAGTAATAGCGATGCCGCTGATACTACAAGCGGAACAGAAACGAGTGAAAAGGTCTTAAATATCGCCACGATTGGCGAAACAACAACCCTTTCGCCCCTCTATATGATTGCGGATAACCGCCCCACTCAGAAGCTACTCTATGAGGGCTTGGTGAAATATGTGGATGGGGAAATCAAACCGGTATTGGCGGAAGATTGGAAACTGAGCGAGGATGGTACGCAGCTTACCTTTTACTTGCGGAAAGGTGTAACCTTCCATGACGGAGAACCTTTTAACGCAGAGGCAGCGATTGCCAATATTGAGTCCTGGCATGTCAATCCGTCTTTTACATCGCTGCCCGGTGTTGTCAATTATACCAATATTGAAGCGGTGGATGAATACACCATCCGTCTGACCTATGATACACCGTACTTTGCATACATCAACGATTTTTGCTGGCCGGATGTATGCACTATGATTTCTCCTAAACAAATTACACAGGGTGACTTCCAGACAGTCAACGGATATGCTGGTACTGGACCCTATATCTATGACGAGTATGTAGCAGGACAGTACACCACTTTTGTTCGTAATGAAAATTATTGGGGTGAGCAACCCTATTACGACAAGATCGTTGCAAAGTATATCCCGGATAACGCCTCCCGTGTACAGGCATTGAAAACTGGTGAAATTGATTTAATCTATGGCTCTGCTGAATTGAGTTATGAGGACTATAACCAGGCGACTGCTATTGATGGAATTGAGGGCAAATTTGCTCCGTCTGGTTCCACGGTTCGTAATATCATTCTGAATTTCAATGGAAATCTGTCTGATCTGAGTGTACGGCAAGCTTTGGCGTATGCTATCGACAAAGAGGCGATTTCCGAAGGCCTGACCTATGGCTATGAACCTGTGGCGAATACGATTGTTCCTGATGGCACGCCTTACTCAGATATTTGCGGTACAGAGGATTATTCCTATAACGTGGATCGTGCTAATCAGCTTCTTGATGAGGCAGGATGGATCATGAATCAGTCCACCGGCATCCGGGAAAAGAATGGAACGCCGCTTCATGTGGTCTTTACTTGCCCTACTGATGACAGTACCATCGGTTCCATTGCCACGTTGTTCCAGAGCCAGCTTGCAGAAGTTGGCATTGAAGTAGAGATTAAGAGCATGGAAAAGATGGAGTGGTATGCAAGTTACATGAACCCTGCAGGATGGGATATTACCGCAATGACTGCTGGTTTCTTCAATTATGCAATGCCACAGTGCTGGTTCTCTGCAATGATGGCTCAGATGCCAGAGGATGTTTCCATCTCGCTGTTAGATAATTCTGATGAGTTTATTTCCGCATTGAGCGAGTTTAAGACCTGCAACGATGATGCCCGTTTGAAGGAACTGTTTGAACTGCTCATCAATACCGATCTCGATCAGGTGTTGGATGTTCCTTTGACCCATCAGATGGATATGATTGTCTACAACACAGACAAGATCGCAGATTATAACTTTGCTTCGGATTATGCTTTTCTGGATGTGACACAGATCACTCCGGCAGAATAACACAGTTTGACGATGCGGGGTGGTCGGGAGGTACCGGCTACCCCGTATTGCTTTTATGGAGGTGAGAGATGATGAAACAAACACCATCGCCAGTCAAGCGGTTATGGGAGCTGACTGGAACACATCGCAGAGCCTATATGCTCTCTATCATCTTGGCTATCCTGAGCGTGGCCTGTGGGATGATTCCATACTTCGCCATCGCTTATATCATGCTCTGTCTGATTGATGGCGTGACTGCCTTAAACACTTATGCGCTGTGGTGCGGCGTAATATTGCTTGGTTTCACACTGAAACTGTTTTTTTCTACTCTTTCAACAACCGTATCTCATACAGCGACATTCCAGACCTTGAAAGAGATCCGTATTAAAATGGCTGACAAACTCTCACGGGTGCCAATGGGTTACATTATGGATCAATCCTCTGGCCGGTTCAAGGATGTCATCGTTGATCGGGTAGAGAGCATGGAGCCGATCCTCGCACATCTGGTGCCGGAGATGACATCGAATCTGTTCGTCCCGCTGTGTATTATTGTCTATCTGTTTATTTTAGACTGGCGCATGGCACTGGCTTCTCTTGCGACCCTGCCCATTGGTTTTCTGTGCTATATGGGAATGTCACGGGGGTATAGCGAACGATTTTCCGGCTTGATGAAACGGGTTCAAAAAATGAACGCCACGATTATTGAGTATGTAGGCGGTATTGAGGTTATCAAGGCATTCAATCAGTCGGCTAACTCTTATCAGAAGTATTCTGATGCAGTAAATGATGATGCCCATTATGCGGTTGACTGGATGAAGGACACGCAGTTGTTTATGTCTATGAGCAATACGATCTGGCCCAGTGTTTGGTTGGCGGTTCTTCCCATTGGTGCAATTTTGTATCAACATGGAACCCTGTCCGCTCCGGTTTTTCTGACTATTATGATTTTGTCCCTGGGTATTGTCGGCCCGATTTTGGGAGCGATTAAATTTACTGACAATATTTCGCAGCTTGGTACGATTGTTGGAGAGGTTGGAAATCTGCTGGATGCCCCGGAAATGGTGCGGCCGGACCACGATGCTGATATTCATGACCTGTCTATTCACTTCCAGGATGTTTCCTTTTCTTATGACCTGAATGACTCGAAGCCGATATTGGATCATATCAATTTGACAATACAACCTGGAACAATGACGGCTTTAGTTGGGCCTTCCGGTTCAGGCAAATCAACGATTACTAAATTGATTACCGGCTTTTGGGAGGCAACATCCGGCACTATTTCTCTTGGCGGGGTGGATTTGAAAAATATTCCCCTGTCGCAGCTTTCCTCGTATGTGTCCTATGTATCGCAGGATAATTACCTATTTGATGAAAGTATCCGTGAAAATATTCGTATGGGGAGGTTGTCGGCTACCGATCAAGAAGTGGAAGATGTTGCCCGAAAGTGTGGCTGCCATGACTTCATCATGGGCCTGGAGCATGGGTATGACACGATTGTGGGCGGTGCCGGCGGCCACTTATCGGGTGGTGAGCGACAGCGAATTGCCATCGCCAGAGCTATGTTGAAAGATGCTCCTATTATTATCTTCGACGAGGCAACAGCCTACCTTGACCCTGAGAATGAAAGCCTGATTCAAGAAGCTATTTCTAAATTGGTACAGGGCAAAACGCTGATTATGGTCGCTCATCGACTCTATACGGTGACAGGTGCGAATCAGCTTGTGGTGGTGAATCAGGGGCGAATCGAGGCAACCGGCACGCATGAGGAACTTCTGAAAAAATGCCCGATCTATAAAGAAATGTGGAAGGCTCATATTGGGAGCCGCGATGAAGGAGGTGCAACAGCATGATTACTGCCTTAAAGAAAATATATGCTTTTTCTGGCCACTGGAAAGGGGTTTTGAAAAAGTCAGTGGTGTTCAGCTTGCTGCACTCAATCTTTGATATGTTTCAGATCGGCGCTCTTTTTCTGATCCTCAACGGATTGATGGAAGGAATCAAAGGGCAGGATATTTTGTTCGCGTTTCTGCTTCTTTTGGCAGGAGTGATTGGAAAAATCGTTTGTAGTTATATTTCAGACTTTTCTCAAACAAGAGTTGGCTATTTTATGTGCGCGGATAAGCGCATCCATATAGGCGACAGGATGAAGTATATGCCGATGGGCTACTTTAACAGTCATAGTTTGGGGAATCTGACCTCTACTGTCACCACAACAATCAGCGATGTAGAGAATAATGCGCCATCAGTTCTGATTACAGTGATCCACGGTTTTATCCATGTAACGGTCATTACCATTGTGATGTTTTTCTTCGACTGGAGGATTGGTCTGCTGGCTTGCTTGGGGATTGCGTTGTTTTTGCTCTGTAACTCCGTACTTCAAAAGAAATCACAGGAAGTATCTCCTAAACGGCAGGCGGCACAGGAGGATTTGGTAGGCGCCACACTGGAATATATCCAGGGTATGGGCATTGTAAAGTCTTTCAATCTCGGTGGCAAATCGAACCAGAAAATGAAACAGGCCATTGAGGAAAGCCGCGCACGCAATACCAAACTGGAAACTGTTTTTGGACCTTACGGAATGGTACAACTGTTTGTTTTGCGATTGGCGAGTGTGGCAATCATGTTTTGCTCTATCCTGTTCTATTTGCAAGGCAGCATGACGTTGGTGTACTGCTTGCTGATGTGTGTTGCCTCTTTCTTGATTTTCAGTGAACTGGAGGCGGCGGGGGGAAAGTCCTTTGCCCTTCGGTTAATAGAAAGTTCCATCGACAAGGTGAACGCTATTGACGATACTCCAGTAATGGATTTGTCCGGCAAAGATATTGCTCCGAAAGATACCACGATTGAATTACAGAATGTTGGCTTTTCTTATGGCGATCACCGAATTTTGAACCATGTCAATCTGACGATCCCGGCCAAAACCACTACGGCAATAGTCGGTCCATCTGGCTCCGGTAAAACGACATTGTGCAGCTTGATTACTCGTTTTTGGGATGTAGATGAAGGGTGTATTAAACTGGGCGGCACTGACATACGGGAATATAAGCTGGATAGCTTGCTCTCTAATATCAGCATGGTCTTTCAGAATGTTTTTCTCTTTGCGGATAGCATCGAGAACAATATCAAGTTTGGTAAACCGGATGCCACTCATGAAGAAGTTGTCCGAGCAGCAAAGAGTGCGTGTTGCCATGATTTTATCATGGCACTGCCAAACGGTTATGATACTGTCATTGGCGAGAGTGGTGCTACTTTATCTGGCGGCGAAAAGCAACGTATTTCGATTGCGCGGGCTATCTTGAAGGATACCCCTATCATAATTCTGGATGAAGCAACAAGCAGTGTAGACCCGGAAAACGAGGCAGAACTCCAGCAGGCCATTGAGAAGCTGACAGAGGATAAAACGGTTATTATTATTGCTCATCGGTTGAAAACGGTCCGAAATGCACAGCAGATTGTTGTTATTGCGAATGGCGGAATTGCCCAACGCGGTACACATCAAGAGTTGATGACACAGCCTGGAATTTATGCCGATTTCGTAAATATTAGAGAAAAAGCAGTTAATTGGAAAATATCCAGTAGTAAGATACAGCAATAAAAAGAAACAATGCGTTTTTCTTTACTGGTACGAATGGCATGGGAGAAAGAAATGAATAACAAACAACATACCACCACAGCCGGTGAAGATTACTTAGAATCCGTGCTTATACTTCAAAAGAAACTCGGTATGGTGCGTTCTGTGGATGTTGCCCGGTATATGGAAGTTTCAAAACCCAGCGTATGTTACGCAGTAGGGACTTTACGAGAGGGCGGTTTTTTGACAACAGACGAAAACCATTATATACACCTGACCGACCTTGGCCGGGATGTGGCTGAAAAAATTTACGAACGCCATTGCTTTTTTACAAAGCACTTTATATCCATAGGCGTTGATCCTGAAACGGCGGAGGCTGATGCCTGCCGAATCGAACACGATATTAGTGCAGAAACCTATGAACGACTGAAAGAATCTATCACGAAAGAATAATTACATAGCGCATGAACCTGCCCCGATTAAGGGGAAAGAAAAAAACCGTTGGTTGGGGCAGGTGATTTTGCGCGCCCATTTTAAGTTATTATCCTAACGGCGGTTTTGAGAAATCAGAGCCGCCGTTTCTTTGCGTTTACACAAACCAATGACGACTTGCAGGGACACGGTAGCCGCTTGGAGGTTAATTTGCCGTGTCTCTTTTGCTTTTTCAAAGCTCCCATGATCTACATCAATTAAAAAAAGCATTGTCCCTCCTCCGGGCAAGTATAGCATTGCATCGGCATTATCGTTCCATGTGATTCAGCATAATAATGACTGTTCTTGGTGCGCCAGTTTCCCATTGCGGGAATCTGGCGTTTTTTGTTGCCTTTTTTTCGGAGATAATCCGGCTGTATACCGGTGTCGTTCCCCACCTCCATTCGATTCACTCGTCAATCACCCGTGAATCGAAATGGAGGTACATAATGAAGAAAATTAACCTTCGGGAACTTTATCCTGATGTTTATACAACAGACTTTTTTGTAGATGTGACAGAGGAAGTAATGGAGACTATTCG
>OJKI01000678.1_pt1 | contig 12076 bp, 11 predicted proteins | sample 1596431 | NCBI WGS metagenome assembly OJKI01 (sample SAMEA4350165, study PRJEB24818) | metagenome | biome: human; feature: gut; material: faeces | place: Denmark | collected 2013-09 | reverse complement strand
GATAAGAAGCGTTCCATCCCGTCTAAGAAGATCACCTTCGACCGCAGGAAGTTCGCACCATACTTAGAGCAGATCGGCAGCGAGGCGGAATTAGAGGAAATGTTTTTAGAGTTTCTGAAGGAAACGGCACATAAGCGTGCAACGCCCTCCAGATAAAAGCAGTTCTGGTAGCTTGGGTAGTATCACCTAAGTTATCGTCAGTTTCTTTGATAGTCTGAAAGAAAATATGCTTTCGTTTTTCTCGCCTTTAATTCAAAGTATATTTATAATTGTTATTGACAATAATTCAAATTAGCGGTATGATACAACATATAATGACTCCGTTGGAGGTGTTTATATGGCGATTGTCAGTCAAGAAAATATACTTTCAATTCTAACGACATTCAATCCGTGGTGGCAGAATGGCGTAGTACCGAAAGCGTTTGTCAAGGAGTTTCACCGCAGCAGTTACTACACCTGCCGCAAATCACTTCTCAGCGATTTGCGCAGGATCGTTGTGATGAGTGGCGCAAGACGAACCGGGAAAACCACAATCATGTATCAGCTTATCCACGATCTGCTGGAGCAGGGCGTGAAGCCACAGAACATTCTGTTCTTTACCTTTGATCATCCTTTGATCCGTATGGCCGGGATGGATCAGGTATTGAACATCTATAAAAACAACATTTCAGATGATGCACATTTCTACATGTTTGTAGATGAGGTTCAATTCGATAAGGACTGGACCAATTATCTGAAAATGGCTTATGACATGAATCCGGATATGCGGTCAGTAGCCACCGGCTCCGCCAGTGCCGCCATCGAAGACGACGTGCGTGAAAGCGGTGCCGGCAGATGGACTGTTATCAAAGTTACGACGCTCTCCTTTTATGAGTACTGTGCATTAAAGGGAATCAGCAAGGCCCAGAGCGTGGATGATGTATTTCGCATCCATACGCTAAGTAAGCAGCAGCAAACACAGCTTATGATGGGACTGTCCGACCTGCAAATCCATCTGATGCGCTATATGCAAATCGGTGGATTCCCTGAACTGGTAAAAACAGAGGATGTTCCATATGCGCAGAAGTTGATTCGTGAAGATGTTATGGATCGAGCTATTAAACATGACCTACCTCGCGTCCATGATATCCGCAGTATTGACGAACTTGAAAAAGTCTTCGTCTATTTGTGTTACAACTCCTCCAGTATCATCAATATTGAAGCAATGTGCAAAGAGTTTGATGGGGTATCCCGCCCTACGGTAGAGAAATATATCGGGTATCTGGCCGACGCCAATCTCATCAACATCAGTCCTCAGTTGAATATCAAAGGCAAGCAGGTGTTGAAGGCTAGAAACAAGATTTATGTTGCAGACAGCGGCATTCGCGGCGCGGTCGTGCTGGGAGCCGACATCTATACCAAGCCTTCCGAACTGGGCTTTGCATTAGAAACAGCGGTATTTAAGCATGTCAAAGACTTTTTTGTCAGCGAAAACACGCTCTACGAAGTAGGCTATATTCGAGACAGCAAAGGGGCCGAGATCGATGTGGCCGTTCAGTACGCAGGCCAGCCAATTCAGTATATTGAGGCAAAGATGAGAAATAATTCCACCGTGAAGGACGATAACGGGATCGTTATCTACGGCATGGCGGATACCCCTGGCTACGTCATTTCAAAGAACCCAACAGACTTCGGACTATCTGAACGAGGCGCTACAAGCCTCTATCGCATTCCCGCCTATGCGTTTCTCTACCTGATCGGCAAGCAGCATAACCAACAAGCCATCAAAGCATTAACGCCACAGGCATAACCGTTTTATACAAAAAGGCTCGATACCGCAAGGTATCGAGCCCTTTGCATTATGTTAATGGAAGTCGATGCCACCCCTCGACAGCAATCATTCATCAAGTAGCTCAAACAAATCCTGCTCTTCTTTTCTGCGTCTATGTTCAAGCATTTCTCTTAAATTGGCCATAACGGTTAGATAATCTCCAATCCAAGTAGCTTTTAACAATGAATATAATTTAGAATCATCTCTATACTCAGTTAAATCTACCTTTTCTTCTATTTTATAGTCTCTTTCACTAATCAAGAAGTTTCTCAGCTCATCTTCCGCATCTTTTAGTTGCTTGACATGTGACGAGGTGGTGTCTCTATAATGCCGTGCCATAGCATAGATAAAACCCACTGCCTCGACGTTAAAGTCCGCGCATATCACCAAGTGAATTTCTCCATCGAAATCGACTTCATCAAAAAAGATCTCAGGTGATAATTCTTCAAAATAAAAATCGTACTTATCAGTATCCGAGCATGTTGTCTCAAATTCAACTACGAACGGCAACAAAATATTCTGTTCAAAACGTTGTTCGGCCATATCGCGTAGCATAAAGGAGACACTATCATGCGAAGCCCTAAAATAATCCTTCTTCACATGGTTGAACGATAGCCCAGCGTACGGTTCAATGTAGTAAACTTTTTTGATTCCCATATACATGGCTTTCTTAGCGCAAAGCTCGCAGGGGCTGGAGGTTGTAAAAAGGTTCCCGCCTTTGGCAGAGTGTTGACCCAGATTCAAAAAAGCAGTTTCTTCAGCGTGGAGTGAGCGAGGGTGTACTTGATTCTTAACGCCTGTTATGGAGTTATAGAGATCCTTAAAGCAGTATGCCGGCATCTTCCCTTGTAGTTTGAGCGGGCACTCTGGCAAACTCAGCAGTTTAGTGACCGGATCTTGGATGTTTTTTTGCAGTGTATTCTGGTTATCCAATTCAAAATCACTGTATGCGTCCGGAGCCCATTGGTAATACAAGGAGCATAAATCTCTGTACAGACACGGAAGCTGCATCTCCGGTTGCTGGTTCCAGCCGACGGAGAGTAGATGGTATTGATCGTCCGTGATTGCCGCACCAACTTGGCGCGAGATGCAACCCGAATTTAGCTTTGCTGTATAGGCAATTTGCATTCCACGCTCAATAGGTGTTGGCAGAACTAGTCCGGGATTCATAATGAGGGAGACATAGCGAAGCAGTTTTTTCTTCAGTAGAATAAGCCGTTCGTTATCTGTTTCATTGTTGATAAAAATGTCAGCATCTCTCAGACACCCCTCTACATTTTGTAAAATAAAGGGGATTTCCGCGTATAACTTAGCCGCTTTCACTGTTCGCATGGTGCTCAGTACTACCTCAGCAACCTCATACTCTTCCTGCATGTCTCTGCACTTACGTAGAGCGGTCTTATAGTTATCCCGCCATGGCTGCAAAATGAAGGGCCGGTTTTTCCCGCTGCTTTTGATACTACCCAGTGGCAGATCCTCTAAATGCTTTATCCACTCGTTTATTTCCCTAATCAGCTTTTCAAACTCTGATGGCGTTTGGAATACAGACTCGGCAAAGTTGTTATAATCTCTTAAGAGCTTATCTAAATCTGCATTTACTGTACCTGCGCAGGCATTTTTGGAAATCTCCTGAAGTTGCTTGGCCATCTCCTGAAAGGCGATGAGTTCCTTTAAGTCACCAATTTTTTCCTGAAGTGATTCCACGTCTTTCCATTTTTTCTGGAAAGCACTTTGCTGCTCAATGATGTCAATTGCCTCAATATAGGTGTTAGGATAGCGCTGTTTTTCCCGCAGTCGCTCATGGCGGGTGCGATCCTCTGTATAGGTCCCAATCAAATAGTAATTGGTGTACCGGCTTTTCAGATACATGGATTCAAAGGGGTTTTTGATGCTATCGATCACAACAAAAGAGCGTTGCGCTGCCAGATATGGCGCCCGCTTATCATTGGGAAGTTCGTTAACCCACTGCTTGCGTCGGGCTAGATAGCTGCTTAGTAGTTTTATGGAATCGTTAATATCAGCGGCAACGGTGGTGTATCCCTCCTTGGAGAAGTCTTTTCCATAGGGTTCGCCGCTGATTCGGAGGTTATTCCCAAGCCGCTGCAAAGCAACTACCTCTAGCCCATGCTCAATACTTGCCACATTTTTCCACAGGGCTGCCGTTTGCGCTGGGAGATATTCAAAAATAAATTTTCGCAGGAGGCAAATGTCTAAATAAAAGATTAACGTCAAACACATCGCTTGCACTATACCCAGCAAAAATAAAAGTTTTGCTTTCATGCAGCCAGCCTTTAATAATTTCAACAACCTGAGAGGGTAATTCGTTCTTTACAGATGATAAGGATATACCTATGCTCTCTTTATCAAAAGCTACTCCGTGGATATGAATAATGCGTCCAACGGCCTCGTTTGGGATGCTATAAATATATACAGATGTGTTATCAACCTTTTCAGGGGAAAGCTTTTTCCCCGTCAATCTTTCAAAAGCTGTTTCAACACATAGGCTATAATTAGTTGTGACAACACTAGCCCCCTCAGATATTGCTTTCGCTAAAGCATAATGACTTGGATTTGGCGGTGCATCACTAAATCCACTAATCATAGTCATAACAGAGTTATTGGAGCCATCTATTGATGATTGCTTTTCGCACAGTCGAACTCTCTCCAAAATGGATTCTAACCGTGGTATTGACGAAAGATGTAATTTTTCCTTTGGCCAGCATAGAGAATTTACTGCTTTACAAATTTCACCCCATTTTTTGAACAATTCTGCTCCCATATCACCGCACGTCCAAGATAGAATTTTCTCTGTAAGAGCAGCCCCTAGCGGAAGACATGTTGGAGTATCGCAATCTATACCGGCACCTGTCCAAAAGACGATATTATTTGCTTGAAAATCTTTATTCTGCATAAAAGAGGAAAACTGATTGTAATCTATAAAAGTAAATTTCTCCATCATTGTAGTAACCTCAAAAAAGATATAGAGGATTTGTTAATCAACTCAATGTGAGATACCGCTGGGGGAGACATACGATTTTAATGCACTTCGGATAGTATTATATTCTCTGATAATATTTGCGTTTGTTTTCGCCAAGCTTGGCTTTATAGTTTATACTATTGTGATCACACTGCGTTTGAATATGGGTAATCTCGTCTATAAGAACATCAGCTAATATGTCCCTTTTGCATATGGACGGAGTTGAGCTGATATAGACTTTCCTCGCCGCAGGAGCAGCCTGTTGTAAGGTAAATGTAGAAATCCAGATTTCATTTCTTGCGGGGTAACAGTATCCATAATCTTCACCATGATTTACAGTGAACAGCTCTCCTAAATTCCAACCATAATTTGCAGTATGCTTGATTAAATTGAAGTTTCTATTATCGAAAATTATCCAAGTAATATCAGAGTCATCAAACCCAATTGCTTTGCACACTTCGGCTATCTTTTGCTGAAGTACAAACTTGTATACTGGTTGTTCAGAAACACTATTGTGAAATATTATTCTACGCATAAAGTCCTCCCTGCAGCAAATTTTTAATGCAAAAAATAACTCGAAATAATAAGCTTCTTATAGTAATGTGTCAAAATGTGGCATGTCATGACATGTTTGGCCGAAATAAACTTCATTACACAAACTAGCAAAAGTACTTTATTATTGGATGCGTCACTTTCCACCTGTAAGCCCCGGCAGCTTTCCGTTACAATGGCCTTGTACTTGAGGTCGTTAGGCATTGAGGACGGAGCAGAGCAGGCACGGGCGAGAAAGGAGGTCAACCCCCTTCTTCGTTCTGACTAAGACTTGAAGTATGTAAAAAACTGGACATCAAGAAGAACGTAATTGCCTTTCGAGGCGGTTGCGTTCTTTTTTATTGTCCCAAAACACGAAAGGAGCCGTTACCATGAGTGACAGCAACAGCATGTGGCCGTTTCAGGAGATCAGCGCGGAGGAAGGTCTTGACATCAACGAGATCTTCGGCACCGGCACATCCAACGGCGCAGCAGCACCCGAAGCCAACCCATTCCAAGTACCTCGGCAGGCCGCCCCCGCACCGGAGACAACAACGCCCCACGTGGAGCAGCCGCCTACGTCCCCCGCAGCGCCCCAAGCGGAGCAGACCCCTGCGCCGCAGCCGGCGGCAGTGACCATTCCTCCCGCAACGATCCCGGCCGCAGAACCTGTACCCAGCAATCCGCTGGAAGCAGCTTTCGAGGCAAAGACCGTGGAGAACGCCAAAGCCAGTCTCTTTGAAAAGAAGCCTGTCTTTTGCCATAAGAGCGCAAAGGAGGTCATTGAAGATCCTACCATGACATTCGAGGAGCTTCGCATCCGTAAGTCAGAGGATTTTCTTGACTTGGAGGAGGGCAAAAATGTGTCATGGTCGGTGGAGTATGGCACTATCCGCAAGGACGTCAAAGACCCCAAGGGAACAACGATCATCTCCATGAAGGAATCTATCGAGCGTTCCCGTGAGTTCCTGGACGCACTCAAAAAAGCCAAGGACAAGAATCCGGACTGCATCGTGCGTCCCAAGGTGACCATGAAGAATAAAGGCACTGCCGCCTACAAGGGAACATTTCCCACCGTGGAGGCCGCCCGCAATTCGGATAAGGTCATCTGCCTGATCCCCGGCAATGACGGTCACATCTACGAGATGCACAAGACCGAGCAGGGTGAATTTATCGCCCCAAAACACAAGATCATTGATTTTCAGGCGGTTGCGGCCGGGTTTACCCCGGCCCTGCCCCTGATCCCGCTGTCACTGATGCGCCAGATCATCGCGTTCTTCCGCTCCTTCATGGCAGAGCATGGACAGGAGTATGAGGCGCTGGCGCTGATCTATTGGGACAAGTGGAAGGAGGAATACCTCGCCTACGTCCCCAAACAGGACGTCAGCAAAGCGGGCATCCACGCCAGTTTGCAGGAAAATCCCTACGATGATGAAAGCCGCTATATCCACTATGCCGACATTCATTCCCACAATAGCATGGAAGCGTTTTTCTCCTCTATTGATGACGCGGATGAACGCGGGACCGGCATCTACATGGTGCTGGGCCATCTGGATCATTTCTATCCGGAGATTGCGGCACGTATCTGCTGCGGCGGGTCTTTCGTGGACATCGACCCCGGTACGGTGGTAGAGGGGCTTGAGGAACCCTTTCCGCCTGAATGGTGTACTGAAGTAAGCCACGAAAAGGTGCCGATCTCAAAAGTCTCGCCCCGTAAAGCGGAGAAAACGGGTATCTGGGGCTGGAAGGCGCTGGAGCTTCTGTTGGGGGATCAGAAATGAAACTGCCTACAAATACACCGGTGAAAATCGTCATGCTGGGCGCAGGCGGAACAGGCGGACATATCGCGCCGCATATCTATCGGCTCCTGTACGCGCTGGATCGGCCCAGCCGCTTTATCATCTGTGACGGCGACAAGGTGGAACTCAAAAACCTCGTGCGTCAGAACTTTTCTCCCGCTGATCTGGGTGAAAACAAGGCAAAGATCCTGGCAGAGCGATACGCCTCCGCGTTCGGTATGGAAGCGGAATACCTGCCCGCCTTCGTAGAGGATCGGGATACACTCACCACACTCATTCACGCAGATGGCTGGGCAGGCGAGTACAGTCGCTACCCCACGGTACGCGAACAGGTCATACTTATCGGCGCCGTAGATAACGACAAGTCCCGTCAGCTTTGCCACAAGGCATTCCTGAAAGCGGAAAACCTTATCTATATCGACAGCGGCAACGGTGAGTTTTCCGGTCAGGTGGTATGCGGTGTCCGCAGGAATGGCCGTACCGTCCGAAAGCCGGTGGGCGGCGTATTCCCAGAGCTACTGAAGGCGCAGGATCGGTTTCCTTCGGAGCTTTCCTGTGCAGAAGCATCTCTGGCAGACCCGCAGAGCATGGCCGCCAATATTACCGCCGCTACGATCGTGGTGGATATGGTCTACAATATCCTCGTCAACGGAGAATGCAGCGCACGGCAAACGGATTTTTCCACCAAGACCGTCCGCATGAGTACCACATTGGATAAGAATAGGAGTGCAGCATGAAAGCTACTGTAGATGCCGGCGCATTTTTCAAGGCGCTGAACCGCGTAATTCCACTCTTGAGGGTCAGTGCGATCCCCGCACTGAGCGAAGCGAGTATTCAATTTCGTGACGGTGTATGTACCATCACCGCCACAGATCTGGAGCTATGGGTACAGACGGAGATTCCGGCAGAGGGGGACGACTTTGGCGTTGTCCTCTCCGGCACAAGATCCATTGCGAAGGCAGGGAAGTTCTTCCGTGGCCCGCTGACATTTTCCTGCGCGGACGCGGCAGTTTCATCCCCGCAGATCACCATGGCCTGTGCCGACAAAAGTGCGGAGTTTACCGGATACCCGCTGAAGGATTATCCGGAGCTGCCGCGGTTTACCTGTGAACGGGCGTATACTGCCAACGCGGCACAGCTACTCACCTGCATTGACCGCATCAAGTATGCAGCCCAGCGGCGGAGCGACAGCCGTCCCGTGATGAGCGGTGTACGCTTCTACCGGCAGCAGCTCTACTGTGTGGATGGCCAGCGTCTGGCCGTCTGTGCAAACGATGCCATGACCGTGGATAAGACCTTCGTTGTTCCCGCGGATGCCATGTGGATCTTGAAAGCCTTTGGCGATCAAAACGTGTCCGTTCAGGTGGGCGTCCGGTATGTCCGTTTCGCGGCGGAGGGGCTTTGCGCCTATGTCCGCCGTTTGGAAACCTGCGACACACTGACGCCGGAGGCCGCCATCCCCCGCAGCGAACGGGAGAGTTATGTGGTTGACCGCAAGGAATTTCTGCAAAGGCTGACCTATCTGAAGGAATGTGTTTCCCCTGCGAAAACCACACCTGTGGTCTATTTTGAAAACGGGTGTCTGTCGCTGCAAACACCATCCGCGCGGTATCGGGCGGCAATCGAGCTGCCCGTCCGCAGCGAGGTCGCGTTTGCCTTTAACCTCTCCTATATGTGGGACGCCTTACAGCAGTTTTCTGGTCATGTGAAGGTACGCCTTCATGTGCTCAGTCCTGTTTCGCCTGTCACCATCACAGCAGAGGGCACAGATGATGTGGCACTGGTACTGCCCGTCAGATACCGTGCCGCCGCATGAACAAATAATGAAAGGAATCGACGAATATGAAAACCATTTATATCCCCAAGGGTGAAACTGTCCACTATGAAAGCCTGTCCACGGATCATCTCATCGTAGAGGGTACGTTGGAAGTGACCTATGGCGTAGTCGCAAAGCAGATCGACGGCGATGGCGTGATCCACGCCGGAACCGTGGAGGCGGACATCATCCGTATCCGCTGCATTGAGACAGCCCGCACCGTATGCCGCCGACTTATCGCCAAGGTGGTGGAGTCCTCCGAGGTGTTCGCCTCCGAGAGCGCGGTGGTGAGCTGCTTCTGCTCCGCGGCGTATGTGGAAACCGGCCGCCTGACCGTTACCATCAGTGAGATCGACGAAGTGAAGGCCAAGCAGATCATCAACCTGCCCACCCGGCAGCGCACCCTCCTGGGAACACTGCTGGCGTCCATGTGGCGTGCTTTCTGGCTGTCCCTGTTCGCGTATCCTGTCCCCACCAACGCGGCGGACGCATCGTATCGCCCTGATACGACGGATACCGAAGATGCACCTCCCGTAAAGGAGAGCAAGACCGCGGAAGCTGCCAAGGAGCCCTTCGATGAAGAACTCTCCCGCTTTGTCAATATGTTCAAGCTGGCGCGGGAGAGCGGCTACACGCTGAAGCTCGTCCCCGGTACGCCGGAGGAAAACGCGCCCGTATTTGACTTTGCCGCAGAAGCCTTTGCGTCTCAAAAGGCCGCATGAACCACTACCCATACACCGTCACAAACATAGCGACGGGAGAGAGGCAAGGAACGCATCTGTTCCTTGCCTTTCCTGCAAATTATGCAGATGGTGAGGTGATGTACCGTGAGTGAAGATTTACAGTGCCAGCGCTACTATGTGCTGGAACGGATCGGCGAGCTGAGTGAACAGATCCCGCAAGCGATGCAGGCCATGGTGGTATTCCGCGCCCGTATTGAAAAATACCGGCAAACGGATCTGTCCGCCGCCCGTGATACCTATGACGCACTCCGCCGCGTCCGCGATGATCTGACACAGGCATTGGCCGACGCGCAGCCTCTGCTGATGGAGCTGGAGAGCTATGCTTTGGCAACCATGGCGGGACAGCTGCTGCGGGGCTTTAAGGGCTTCGACCTGATGAGCACCGGCTACCGCCCGGTATATGATGCGGTCTGCCGGTTCGCACAGCAGCTCCCGGAGAAAAACACTGTCAATGCGGCCACCATCGGGCGGCTTATGAACAACGTGAAGCTGGGGTACTATCCCACTGCTCCGGATAACATTGCGCTGATGCTGCAAGGCATCTCTTTTCCGGAGGGTGTGACCACAAATGTCTTTGACCCCTGCTGCGGCTGCGGAAAGGCGCTGCGGCAGATCGCCCAAGGCAACAACTGCTATGCCTATGGGGTGGAGCTGGATGAAAGCCGTGCGGAGGAGGCGCAGACCCGCCTGCACCGTGTAGGCTTCGGCAGCTTCTTCCATAGCGACATCAGCCGTGAGGCGTTCCACCTGCTGTTCCTGAACCCGCCGTACCTCTCCGTTCTCAACGAGAGCGGCAGCAAGGCGCGGCACGAAAAGCGGTTCCTCATTGAGAGCATCCCCCATCTGCTGTACGGCGGTCTGCTGCTGTATGTGATCCCTTACTACCGTCTGACGTCGGATATTTGCCGTATCCTCAGTGATAATTTTGAGAACATTACCGTCTGGCGTTTTACAGACGGAGAGTTCAAAAAATTCAAGCAGGTTGTGGTCATGGGCACGCGGAAGCGCTGTGAGACTGCGCCGCAGGGCACCGAATGGCTGGAGCAATATGCCGCTTATCCTGACCGGATACCGGTGCTGACCGAGTTGAGCAGCCCACGCTATGCGCTGCCTGCCAACGAAACCGAGGTCAGGGTATTCAAGGGCGAACGGTTCAACCAGAAGGAACTGGAGCAGCAGCTGCGCCGGTGTGACAGCTTTCATCAGCTCATGGCCCGCAGCCAACTGGACAGCGGCGTCAAGCACCCGCTGCTGCCGTTGTCCATCAGCCAGATCGGACTGATCGGCGGTTCCGGCATGATAAACGGCCTGATCCAATGTGACTCGCCCCATATCATCAAGGGCCGCATCGTCAAGGTGGTCCGCAGAGAAACCGACGAGAGATTCGCTGCCAACGGCAAGCATATCGGCAGCGAGGTCAAAGAAACCATTACCAACAAAATGATCTTCAACGTCCTGACGCCCCACGGCTTCAAGGCGCTGACATGAGGAGGACTGATTATGAGCAGATCAACAACATTAGCCATCGTTCATCCTGTGGATAAATTACAGGGGAGTGATGACGCGGTACGCACACAGGTCTGGGCGGAAACGACACATCTGCTTACCCCTATGCTGGGGAAGCTGTACGCCCGCTTTGAGCCGGCGCAAAAGGCATGGCGTCAAGCCACCTACACGCCGCTTGGCGTAGTGCTGGGACGCACAGACCCGGCACTGTTCCTGTACTTCTTCTCCTATGGAAAAACTGTGCAGAAGGAATCCATGGAGTTCCATCTATCCGGCCTTATGAACAGTCTGGATGTGGAGCAAAAAATGGGCAACGGCAGCATACACGGTTTTGTGATGAGCCCCAAGGAAAACAGCGAGGCGGCTGTGGCCGCACACACCGCGTGGCATGTGGGCATGGCATGTGGAGATATTCTTCCTGACTCCGGCATTTACTTTGCCGCGGTCAAGCAGGCCACCATCTCGGACAAGCTGGCCGAGGACATTGCAAAAAACATGGAGCAATACGCCATTTCCCTGGTGCGTCTCTATGCGGAGGGGGCTGAGGACAAATGACCGATTCTTCGATCCGGTTTGTTCCGGAGTTGTTCTTCCAAAGAGCCATCGCCGCCCCGGAAATTTATCCCACCTTTGAGGAGCAGGAGTTCAGTCCTTATCTGAAAGAGCATGTGTTTGACAAGCTTTCCGAGAACGGGACTTTCAATCTGGAGCAGTTGGATCTTACCTCTTTCGAGATGAAGCACGTCCTTCCGGCCAATATGCCAAAGGCAGCGAAGCGGGTACACGCCAACTGGGTGGAAGGTTTCAACGCCAAGGTCAAAAAAATCGCCGCAGCGTCAAAATGTGTACGCACGTTTTTCTGAGGTGGCCTATGTATGATCATGAATATGAATG
>OJKI01000676.1_pt1 | contig 12093 bp, 8 predicted proteins | sample 1596431 | NCBI WGS metagenome assembly OJKI01 (sample SAMEA4350165, study PRJEB24818) | metagenome | biome: human; feature: gut; material: faeces | place: Denmark | collected 2013-09 | reverse complement strand
GCTTGAGGTTGTGCGCCTCGACTGGGATTCGCTTGTCCCCGCAGTTCAGACCGGCAAGGTTGACGCCGTTATCGCAGGTCAGTCGATGACCGCGGATCGTATGCAGCAGGTCGATTTCGCAGGCCCCTACCTCTATGCGAGCATCGTCTGCATGACAAAGCAGAACAGCAAGTATGCAAACGCTACCTCCCTTGCTGACCTCGCAGGTGCAAAGTGCACCTCCCAGCTCGGAACCATTTGGTATACCACCTGCCTTCCGCAGATAAACGGTGCTCTTATCCAGACCGCACAGGAGACCGCCCCCTCAATGCTCATGGCTCTTGAGACCGGCGCTGTCGACTTCATCTGCACCGATATGCCCACCGCCCAGGGCGCGCTCATCGCTTACAGCGATCTGAAGATCCTCGACCTCCCCGAAAATGCTTTCAAGGTTGACGAGGGCGACATCAACATCGGCATCTCTGTCAAGAAGGGCAACACCGAGCTCAAGGACAAGATCAACTCCGCCCTTGCAGGCATGACCGCCGACGACTTCAACAAGATAATGAACGAGGCTACCAAGATTCAGCCCCTTTCAAAGTAATCAACAATAATCAGAACGGAGATAACAAGATATGAACAAGCTTGCCGAGCTGTGGAGCGACATAGTCCAGTGCTGGAGCGATAGCTCAATGCAGTATCTGACCGGTGCGCTCAAGACAATAGAGCTCGCTGTTATAGCGACAATCATAGGCTGCCTCATCGGCCTTGTCTGCGGAATAATCCAGACTATTCCGTGCGGCAAAAAAGACAATATCGTAAAGCGGGTCATCCTCAGCATAGTCAAGGCTATAGTGCGTATCTACGTCGAAGTTTTCAGAGGCACGCCGATGATAATCCAGGCGATATTCATCTTCTACGCCCTGCCCTACTTCTCGAACGGTGCGATAAACCTTGAACCGACTTTCGCGGCATATCTCGTTGTCTCCATCAACACCGGAGCATATATGGCAGAGACCGTCCGCGGCGGTATAATGTCGATAGACGTCGGTCAGACGGAGGGCGCAATGTCCATAGGCATGAACCACTTCAAGACCATGCTCTATGTCATTCTTCCGCAGACCATACGCAATATCATCCCGCAGATAGGCAACAACCTAATAATCAACATCAAGGATACTTCCGTCATGTTCGTTATCGGCTACGCCGAGCTCTTCGCGGCTCACAAGGCTATCGTCGGCGCAAAGTATGTCTACTTCCCGTCGGCAGTTATAACGCTGACTATCTACCTGATAATGACGGTCATCTGCTCGCTTATCCTCAGACTGTGGGAGAAGAAGCTTGACGGTCCGGAGAACTTCGATCTCTCGACCACAGACACTCTCGCCCACACCAGCGGAATGTACTCATATGTCAAGAAGTCAAAGAAGGAGGGAAGATAATGTCAGAGCCTATTTTACAGATAAATCATCTTTCAAAGACCTTCGGCAACCACGAAGTTCTGCGCGACATTGACTTTTCGGTCAATCCCGGCGATGTCACGAGCATCATCGGCGCGTCCGGCTCGGGCAAATCAACTTTGCTCCGCTGCATAAACATCCTTGAGACTCCGACCTCCGGCGAGATACTCTATCACGGCACGAACATCGACAATATAAAAGGCGGCGCGAGCGCATACCGTTCGCACGTCGGCATGGTGTTCCAGTCGTTCAATCTTTTCAACAACATGACCGCGCTCAAGAACTGCATGATCGGTCAGACGAAGGTTCTCAAGAAGTCCAGAGCCGAAGCCAAGGCTTCCGCACTGCATTATCTTGAAAAGGTCGGCATGGCGCCCTACATCAACGCCAAGCCCTCCCAGCTCTCCGGCGGTCAGAAGCAGCGCGTCGCAATAGCCCGCGCGCTTGCGATGGAGCCCGAAGTTCTGCTGTTCGACGAGCCGACGAGCGCACTCGACCCCCAGATGGTCGGCGAAGTGCTCGAAGTCATGCGCAACCTCGCCAAAGAGGGCCTGACGATGATAGTTGTCACCCACGAAATGGCGTTTGCGCGCGACGTTTCAACGAATGTCGTATTCATGGCGGACGGACTCATCTGCGAGCAGGGTAGCCCGAAGGACATCTTCGAGAATCCGCAGGATCCCAAGACGCAGGAGTTTCTTTCAAGATTCCTTGCGAAATAAAATTAAACAGGATATCTCCGGCAAGGAGATATCCTGTTTTTAATTGTATCTGAACAACCGATATACATTTATTCACCCTCTCCCCTATTCTCTTGTCAATTTTTACAAAGCTGTTTGCCAACGGACGAAGGTATGGTACAGATTGACAAAATTGAATTTATTTTGCTGAAACACTTGAATATTTATGCATATAGTAGTATATTATTAGTCAAATAGTTGAATAATTTTGCACCGTCGGCGAATATCGGATCGTTTTTATAAACGCCGTGTTCGCCGAAAGCGCATTAAGTGGGAGACACCATGAAAATATTTATCGACGGCAGCGCCGGCACGACTGGGCTGAGAATAAAAGACAGACTGATGAAGCGAAGCGACGTTGAGCTGATAATGCTCAGCGAGGAGCAGAGAAAAGATACCGAGAGCCGCAAGCATGCGCTGAACAGCGCGCAGGTCGCTTTTCTTTGCCTGCCGGACGCCGCCGCAGTTGAGGCGGTCGAACTGGTTGAAAATCCGGACACCGTTATTATAGATACATCAACAGCGCACCGCACGAGCGAGGGCTGGGCTTACGGCTTCCCGGAGCTGTCAGCAGAATTTGAAGATAAGATAAAGAACTCCAAACGCATCGCCGTCCCCGGATGCCACGCCGGTGGGTTTATCGCGCTTGTTTATCCGCTTGTTGAGGCGGGCGTGCTCGGAAATGATGCACTGCTCAGCTGCTATTCTCTGACCGGCTACAGCGGCGGCGGCAAGAAGATGATTGCCGAATACGAGAGCGAGAATAAATCTCCCATGCTCTTCGCACCCAGACAGTACGGGCTGACTCAGCAGCACAAGCACTTAAAAGAGATGAAAGGCATAACGGGCATTGAAAACGCCCCGATATTCTGCCCCGTGGTCGATGATTTTTACAGCGGAATGCAGGTCACCGTGCCGCTGTTCGCGGAGCAGATAAGCTGTTCTTCAAGCGAAATCGCCGACATCTACAGAGCGAAATATCAGGGTCCCGTCGTGACATTCTGCGACAAATCGGACAACGACGGCTTTCTGTGCGCGGGCGCGCTCTCGGGCACGGACGGCATGAAAATATCGGTCTACGGCAACGATGAGCGAATACTGCTGACCGCCGTATACGACAATCTCGGCAAAGGCGCATCGGGCGCCGCGCTCGAAAATCTGAACCTTGTCATGGGCAAGGACAAGGCTTTCGGACTTGATATCTGAGGAGGTAAAATAAAATGAAAATAATATCGGGCGGCGTCTGCGCCGCAAAGGGATTCAAGGCTTCCGGCGTTCACTGCGGCATCCGCAAGAACAGGACGAAGCGCGATCTCGCGCTCATATACAGCGAAAAAGTCGCCAACGCGGCGGCTGTCTATACAACTAATCTTGTCAAGGGCGCGCCGCTGATCGTCACAAAAAATCATATCGCTGACGGCAAGGCGCAGGCGGTCATATGCAACAGCGGAAACGCGAACACTTGCAACGTGAACGGCGTTGAGATAGCCGAGCGCACGAGCGACCTGCTCGCGTCCGTGCTCGGAATAAAGCCCGCTGATGTCGTCGTCGCTTCGACAGGCGTTATCGGCCAGCCGCTGAATATCACTCCGATAGCTTCCGGCATACCCGCTCTGAAAGCGGGGTTGGGCGACCACTCAGATCAGGCGGCAGAGGCGATAATGACGACCGACACGATTCCGAAGGAGATTGCCGTCAGCTTCGAAATAGGCGGAGTTGAATGCAAAATGGGCGGCATCGCCAAGGGCTCGGGCATGATTCATCCCAACATGGCGACGATGCTCGTTTTCATAACCACCGACTGCGCGATAAGCAGTGAGATGCTCCAGAAAGCTCTGTCTTCGGACATCGCGGAGACTTTCAATATGATAAGCATCGACGGCGACACCTCGACGAACGACATGGTGACAGTGCTCGCAAACGGGCTCGCCGGGAACAAAGAGATTGACAAAGAGGGCGATGACTTCAATGAATTCATGAAAGCCCTCAATACCATAACCGTGTGGCTCTGCCGCAGGATTGCCGCCGACGGCGAGGGCGCGACGAAGCTGCTCGAATGCAAAGTCAGCGGCGCAAAAGATAAAGAAACAGCCAAGACTGTTGCAAAGAGCGTAGTCTGCTCGTCGCTGACGAAAGCCGCCATGTTCGGCTCGGACGCCAACTGGGGCAGGGTTCTCTGCGCCATCGGCTACAGCGGTGCGGATGTTGACGTCAACAAAATCGACGTTTGGTTCAAGTCAGATAAAGGCTCGATCCTCGTCTGCGAAAACGGCGCGGGAGTTGATTTTTCGGAGGAAAAGGCAAAAGAGATACTCTCCGAAAATGAGATAGATATTCTTATTGATTTAAAGAGCGGCGACGCGTCTTCAACGGCGTGGGGCTGCGACCTGACATATGACTATGTCAAGATAAACGGCGACTACCGCACCTGATTGCGAAAAACGGAGGGAAAGATATGAACATTTCAAACGCGGAGCGCGCAAGGGTTCTTGTCCACGCGCTGCCGTATATACAGGATTACGCAGGCAAGATAGTCGTCGTCAAATACGGCGGCAACGCGATGACGAGCGAAAAGCTAAAAGATTCCGTCATGCGCGACATCGTGCTGCTCTGGCTCATCGGCATAAAGGTCGTTCTGGTTCACGGCGGCGGCCCGGAGATAACGGATATGCTCCAAAAGACTGGCAAGAAGAGTGAATTCGTCAACGGTCTGCGCGTCACGGACAAGGAGACCGCCGATATAGTGCAGATGGTGCTCGCCGGAAAGGTCAACAAAAGCCTCGTCAACCTCGTTGAAAACAAGGGCGGCAAGGCGATGGGACTCTCCGGAATAGACGGCCACATGATTGAAGCGAAGATGAAAGACGAGAAGCTCGGCTTCGTCGGCGAGATAACAAATGTAAATATCCAGCCGATACTCGACGTTATCGACAAGGGATATATTCCGATCATTTCGACCGTCGGCTGCGACAGCGAGGGCAATGTCTATAACATAAACGCGGACACCGCCGCGGCGAAGATAGCCGGCGCGCTCAACGCGGAGAGCCTTATATCCATGACGGATATCAGCGGCATTCTTCAGGACAAGGACGACCCGGACACGCTCATCTCGGTCATAAAGGCGGACGAAGTTCCCGCGCTCATAAAGAGCGGCATCATTGGCGGCGGCATGATTCCGAAAGCCGAATGCTGCATCAACGCAATAAAATGGGGCGTACACAGAGTTTTCATTATTGACGGCAGGATACCGCACTCGATACTTATTGAAATGCTGACAGACGAAGGCATGGGCACGATGTTCACGGCATAAAAAGGAGATATAATGGATATATTACAGCAGCAGGACAAGGAATACATCGCCGGAACTTATGCGAGGTTCCCGCTGACCATCGAGGGCGGCAAGGGCTCCGTGGTCTGGGACGACGCGGGGAAGATATACACCGATCTGTCCTCGGGCATAGCGGTCAACACCTTCGGCATAGCCGACGACGAATGGATAAAAGCAATAACCGAACAGGCGGGCAAAATTCAGCACATGTCGAACCTCTACTACACAGAGCCGTGCGTGAAGCTCGCGCAGATGCTCTGCGACCGCACGGGCATGAAAAAAGTTTTCTTCTCGAACTCCGGCGCGGAGGCCAACGAATGCGCAATAAAGGCAGCGAGAAAATACGCCGCAGAGAAGCACGGCGCGGACTGCTACAACATAGTTACACTGAAAAACAGCTTTCACGGCAGGACGATAACCACCCTCGCCGCAACGGGTCAGGATGTGTTCCACAAAGATTTCCTGCCGCTGACCGAGGGATTTATCTATGTTGAGCCGAATGATATCGAGAAGATTGAAAAAGTTCTCTTTGAAAATCGCTGCGCCGCGGTCATGCTCGAAGTCGTTCAGGGCGAGGGCGGCGTTATGCCGCTCGACAAAGACTATCTCCAATCGCTCGAAAGAATCTGCCGCGAGCGCGACATTCTGCTCATCTGCGACGAGGTTCAGACAGGCAACGGCAGAAGCGGCAAGCTCTACAGCTACATGAACTACGGCATATTCCCCGACATTGTCTCGACCGCAAAGGGACTCGCGGGCGGTCTGCCGCTCGGCGCTACGCTGTTCAGCGAAAAGACAAAGGATGTTCTCACCCCCGGCTCCCACGGTTCCACTTTCGGCGGCAACCCGATATGCTGCGCCGGCGCGATAAATATTCTTTCGAGGCTCGATGAAAAGACTCTCGCCGGAGTCCGTAAGAGGTCGGAATATATATTTTCGGAACTCAGCGGCGCACCGGGCATAAAAGAAGTCTCGGGACTCGGGCTGATGATTGGCATAAAGACCGAAAGAGACGCCTCCGAGGTCATAAACGCCTGCATAAAGAAAGGCGTTCTCGTTATCAAAGCGAAAGACAAGGTCAGGCTGCTCCCGGCGCTCAACATTCCCATGGAGCTGCTCGAACAGGCAGTCGGCGTTATAAAAGAAGTCTGTGCAGACAAGGAGACTTGAACATGACATTCAAAGACAGAGATTTTTTGAAACTTTTGGATTTCACTCCCGAAGAGATTGAATATCTTATCGACTTCGCCGCCTCTCTCAAGGCGAAGAAGAAGGCGGGCATACCGCACAAAATATGCGACGGCAAGAATGTTGCGCTGATATTCGAAAAGACGAGCACGAGGACAAGGTGCAGCTTCGAAGTCGCGGCGCGCGACCTCGGCATGGGCACGACTTATCTCGACCCCTCCGGCTCGCAGATAGGCAAAAAAGAGAGCATCGCCGACACGGCGCGCGTGCTCTCGGGCATATATGACGGCATTGAATACCGCGGCTTCGGCCAGTCTATAGTCGAGGAGCTCGCGCAGTATGCGACCGTCCCCGTCTGGAACGGTCTGACGAACGAGTTCCACCCGACGCAGATCCTCGCAGATTTTCTGACGATAAAAGAGCAGTTCGGGCGTCTTAAAGGCATCAACTTCGTCTACATGGGCGACGCCAGATACAACATGGGCAATTCGCTCATGGTCGGCTGTGCGAAGATGGGCATGAACTTCACCGCCTGCGCGCCGAAGAAATATTTCCCCGACAAGGCGCTTATTGACACCTGCATAGAGATTGCCGCGCAGACCGGCGCTGAGATAAAATTCTGCGAAAGCCCCGACGAGGCAGTAAAAAACGCCGATGTAATATACACCGACGTGTGGGTCTCGATGGGCGAGCCTGTTGAAGTCTGGGAGGAGCGCATAAACGACCTCGCGCCCTATCAGGTCAACTCCGAGCTCATGGCAAAGGCATCGCCGAACGCTGTATTCATGCACTGCCTGCCCTCTTATCACGACATGAAAACGACGATAGGCAAGGAGATGGGCGAAAAGTTCGGGCGCGACTCAATGGAGGTCACTGACGAGGTGTTCGAGAGCGCACAGTCCGTTGTTTTCGCCGAGGCGGAGAACCGCATGCACACGATAAAGGCTGTCATGGCGGCAACGCTGACCGACGAGAGATAATATAATATATATTATTAATGTATAGGAGCTGTCAAAAATGACAGCTCCTTTTTATCAGTTTGACAATTGTAATTTGTCTATTACTTGAACCATAACGAAGTAAAAGCAAAGGACCAGCCGACTTTTACAGTCAGGCTTTCAATAGCCGCGCCGCAGTGTTTGATAAGCCAACTAAGAGGAGCGAGGGAACGGCTTGCGAAGCAAGACGCACGAGCACGCACTCGTTCAAGCTCCGGCGCGTTTGCGTGCGAATGTGCCGAGCAACTGATTGGGAGCCGCAAGCTATGTACTGCGGCGCGGCGTTGCGGGGGTACAGGGGGATTCCCCCTGTTTTGCTTTTCTTTTGCAGGCGTTTTCTTTTTCAAATAAAAAGAAAATGCCGAAACGCGGGTAGTATACATCCTTTGATTAGAGTGCGTAGCGAAGGTAGGAGCTAATTATCAATAAATTACAATTGCTATAACCCTGTATCGGCTGCGCCGATAGCGGACAGCCGCAAGGGCTGTCCCTGCAGGTTTCGTCTCAATAAATTGGTTCAAATTTCGCGGGCGAATAATATCCGCCCCTACCGCATGACCATAAGCGAAGCGAAACAACCCCTCAGTCTCGGTTTACGCCGAGCCAGCTCCCCTTGCAGGTGAGCCTTAAATAGATTCTACGGTGAATCTAACATTTCCGCTCCGTTTATCGCATCATGCGGCTTCGATATACGCAGAAAAAGTCCCGGCAGACATTCCTGCCGGGATTGAAGCTGTTTTATGAACACCCTGCTTTTTATTCTTCCTCTGTTTTGCCTTCGGCTTTGTCGTTCTCGTTAAATTTGTTAAGAAAATAAAGATAAGTCTCGGCATAGACGCGCTTTCTTGTCTCGAACCTGTCGCCGTCGTTGTGGTTGCGCGTATAGTGATCGACATCGGGCTTCAATATCTTCGTTATCTCCAGCGCTATTTCCTGATTTGTCATTTTATCGCCTTCGCGGTTTTCATCTATATATTACCACCGAAGTAAATATTTTTTCAACTATCGGGGCTCATTATTATTACTCAAAAGAAGCAATTATTAAAATTATAAAATGACGGTTCACAATTCGATAAGAGAATACTTTTTTGTGCATTCTTGCTATTGACTCACAAAAAACAAGGTAATATAATGACATTGATGTTAAAAAAGACACCCGATGCAGCAAATTTCCCACTGTTTTAAGGAAGGAGATTGCTACACCAACCATCAAGGAGAGGAAGATCTATCCATGGAAAACAAGAATCAGCGCATCTGCATCATCGGCGGCGGCCCCGCAGGCACGAGCATGGCTATGTACCTGGAGAAAAAGGGCTATGACAACTATGTCATCTATGAGAAGTCCGGCAAAGTCGGCGGTAAGGCATTCTCGCCCATGATGAAGGTCAAGAACGCACAGGGCAAATGGGAAGATCGCACCATTGAAATGGGCGCGGTCATGGGCTGCGACACTTACTTCGCAGTTCACGAGTGCGAAGAGTTCGGCGGCACGACCCATCTCGACGGACCGCCCATGGGCAGAAGATTTATGAATGTCGACGGCACGCCCCAGAAGTCTTCTCCCCTCGCACTGCTCAAGAAGATCATGAAGATGAGAAAGCTCTCGAAACTCCTCGAGACGAAGTACAAGGGCTACGATGTCAACGGTCACAGAGGCGTGTCCGAGGGTCGTTATGAGGGTCCCTGCCCGTCTCCCGAGATGAAGCTTGCTCACATCGAGGGAGAGAACCCGAACCTGAAGGATCTTTCGATGCCCTTCTCCGAGTTCCTCAAGCTCAACCACTGCGAGGACGCAGAGCTCGTCTGGAAGGGTCCGTTCACTTCCTTCGGCTACGGCTACTTCGACGAGATCCCGGCGGCTTATGTTCTCAAGTATCTTGATGCCTTCACCGTCAAGCAGTTCCTTTCCACCGGCAAACTGTGGACTTGGTACAACGGCACCCAGAGCATCTGGGAGGGCGTCAACAGCCACCTGAAGCATCCCGCTCTGCTCAACTCCGAAGTCACTAACATCAAGCGTGAAAACGACAAGGTCTATGTCACCGTAAACGGCAAGACCGAAGAGTTCGACAAGCTCATCATCTGCACCCCGCTCGAGCTGTTCCTCGGCTACGGCGATCCCCGTCCGGAAGAGAAAGAGCTGTTCTCCAAGATAGTCCATAAGGAGTATTTCACCATGGCTGTCCGTCCCGAAGAGGGCAACGCGCCTGACATCTCCTACTATTTCTTCGAGAACATGACCAACGAGACCCGCGGACATCTTATGGTGTTCTATCATCGCTGGTCCGACGGTGTCACCGATCAACCGCTCGTTACATTCACCCTGCGCAACCACGAGGGTATGGAGGATGTTCCGTTTGAGGACGCAAAAGCGACTACCCTTGCAGACATGGAGAAGTGCGGCCTGAAGGTCGACAAGATCGAGCGTATCGACGACTGGTATTATTTCCCGCATGTCAGCAGCAAGGACTATGCCGACGGCTGGTATGAGAAGGTCGAAGCTATGCAGGGTAAGGACAACACCTACTATGCAGGTGAGGTTATGGCATTCGGCGACATGGAAGAGACCGTTGAATACAGCCGCGACCTTGCAAGAAGATTCTTTTAATTGAAGAGGTAAAATCATGCCGGAACAGAATAAGAAAATAATCAGCAAATATCAGGGTGACAAGAACCCCGATGAACGCTATCTCAAGCTCGGCAGAAAGATAACCGATGCTATGGGACATAAAATCTCCGGAGTGACATCCGACGACCCGGAGTATTGGGGACTCAGAGAAGTCCTGACTCCCGAGATGTGCGATATCGCCAATAAGATGAAGCTCCGCCAGCACTACACCTTTGAGCAGCTGCTCGAGATGAACCGCGACTACGAAGCTATCGATCTGCAGAAGATACTCGATGAGATGTCTTACATAGGCATCCTTGAGTATGACTACGGCGACAACTACGACCACACTCACGAGCTCAAGGATCGCCCGCGCATCAGACGCTACAGGCTACCGTTCTATGTCCCCGGCTCCGCAGAGCTGTTCAACTCCTCGGTCGACAGGATCGCAAAGAACCCCGCAGTTGCCTCGTTCTTCGAGCGCATGACTTTCATCCCCCTCGCGGGCATCACTCAGATGGTGCCGCCCGGAGGCGACGGAATCGGAATGCATGTCATCCCGGTCGAGAAAGCTATTGACGCCGAGAGCAAGTCGATAGACCTTGAGCATATCTCATACTGGCTCAAGAAATACGAGGGTCACATCTCCGCAGGTATCTGCTCCTGCCGCGCTTCGCGCGCAGTGCTCGGCGACGGCTGCACCGACGATTTTGACGATTGGTGCATCCAGCTCGGCGACATGGCGGACTACACCGTTGAGACCGGACGCGCACACTACATAACCAAAGAGCGCGCTCTCGAGATACTCGAGCTTGCCGAGAAGAACGGCTATGTTCATCAGATAACCAACATCGACGGAGAGAACAAGATTTTTGACATCTGCAACTGCAACGTCAAAATCTGCAACGCTCTGCGTACTTCTCTGCTGTTCAATACACCCTATCTTTCGCGCAGCTCCTACACCGCAAAGGTCGAGAAGGAGAAGTGCGTAGCCTGCGGCAAGTGCGTTGAGACCTGCCCGGCGGGCGCTGTCAAGATGGGTCAGAAGCTCTGCCGCAAGGACGGCTCCGAGGTCAAATATCCTCATGCTCCCCTGCCGGATAACAACATCTGGGGACCCTATGCATGGGATGAGGACTACCGCGACACCGCGCGTATGTCCAACACATATGCCAGCGGCTCCGCTCCGTGTAAGGCGGCATGTCCCGCGCACGTGCCCGTTCAGGCTTATCTGCGCCTCGCCCACGAGGGCAAGTACCGCGAGGCTCTCGCGATGATAAAGACCGAGAACCCGTTCCCGGCTGTCTGCGGACGCGTCTGCAACAAGAGATGTGAATCCGAGTGCACCCGCGGCAAGATTGACGCTCCCGTTTCGATAGATGCGGTCAAGAAGTTCGTCGCCGATCTCGACCTCAACGCTGAGGACAGATTCGTGCCCGAAAAGACCGTTCAGTCGACCCACGGCGCGTTCGACGAGAAGATTGCCATCATCGGCGGCGGTTCTGCCGGCCTGAGCGCGGCATACTATCTCGCACAGATGGGTTACAAGCCCACCGTTTTCGAAAAGAACCCGATCCCCGGCGGTATGCTCACATACGGCATTCCCAGCTACAAGCTTGAAAAGGATGTTATCGCCGCAGAGATCGATATCATCAAAGAGCTCGGCGCCGAAATCAAGTGCGGCGTTGAGGTCGGCAAGGATATCACGATAGCTCAGCTCAAAGAGCAGGGCTACAAGGCGTTCTATATCGCCATCGGCTGCCAGGGAGGCAGACGCCCCGGAGTCAAGAAC
>OJKI01000675.1_pt1 | contig 12096 bp, 8 predicted proteins | sample 1596431 | NCBI WGS metagenome assembly OJKI01 (sample SAMEA4350165, study PRJEB24818) | metagenome | biome: human; feature: gut; material: faeces | place: Denmark | collected 2013-09 | reverse complement strand
AGATGAGGAAGCACTGTTCTTCGAAGAGCAGTTAAAGAAGGAAATCAACGAAGACCGGGAAGCGCATGGGAAAAAGCCTCTGAAAGAAAAGAAGGAAGATCCCAAAGATCCCCCCTCCTGTGGTGGCGGCTCTGATGGAAAAGAAGAAAAAACGGTCAAGGAAAGTACAACGGATCCGGAAAGCGGATGGTTCCGAAAGGGTGAGCATAAAAATGTTTTTGCGTATTCCGTGCAGACAGCCTGTGACAAAAACGGATGGATTCTGGGTTATAGTGTAAATCCCGGCAACCAGCATGACAGCCGGACATTTAAATCCCTGTATGATAAGATAAAAGACATTGGCATTCAGACACTGGTAGCCGATGCAGGATACAAAACACCAGCGATAGCAAAGTTACTTCTGGATGATGGTATCACACCGCTTCTACCGTATAAACGCCCCATGACCAAAGATGGTTTTTTCAAAAAAGCCGAGTATGTGTATGATGAATATTTTGACTGCTATGTATGCCCGAATGATCAGGTGCTGACTTATCATACGACGAACCGTTCCGGATACCGGGAATACAAGAGCTGCGGAATCGTCTGTGAAGGATGTCCATATCTGAAGCAGTGCACAGAAAGCAGGGATCATGTGAAGGTAGTGACCCGGCATATCTGGGAGCCGTACATGGAAAAGTGTGAGGATATCCGGCATACGATTGGGATGAAGGAAGTGTATGCGCAACGGAAAGAGACCGTAGAGCGCCTCTTCGGAACAGCAAAAGAAAACCACGGATTCCGCTATACACAGATGATAGGAAAAGCCCGGATGGAAATGAAAGTCGGGCTTACGTTTGCCTGCATGAATCTGAAAAAACTGGCAAAGATGATAGCCAGGAAGGGAAAAAGGGGAGCCCAAAAGTGTTTATTATTGATCAAGTACACACTTTTTGAACCGAAAACAAGAAAAACGCTTCTGGAGTGCTGACCAAAAGCGTTTTGTCTACAGTCTGAGGAGATTCCGGATGGAATCTCCTTTTGCTTTCACAAAAAAATCACTTGCTTTTTATATACGCCTTTAGTATAGTAAGAATGAATCTGACATCATCAAACTGTTTGGTGCGATCCACGGAGCGGTTTGATGATGAGCGGATAAACATAAACAGGTAAAGGAACGACGAAATGGCAGAATATGTAAATGTTGCTGTAGACGCAATGGGTGGCGATAATGCTCCGGCAGAGATCGTAAAAGGTGCTGTGGAAGCTGTCAACGCAGATAAGCGCGTCAAAGTATTCCTGGTAGGCAAGGAGCCTGTGATCCGTGAGGAATTAAAGGCGTACAGCTATGATGCAGAGCAGCTGGAAGTCGTACATGCCGAAGAAGTCATTGAGACGGCAGAACCTCCGGTCATGGCAATCCGTCGGAAGAAGGATTCCTCCATTGTCAAAGCCATGTATATGGTGAAGAACGGCGAATGCGATGCATTTGTATCTGCGGGAAGTACCGGTGCGGTACTGGTAGGTGGACAGGTGATCGTAGGTCGTATCCGCGGTGTGGAGAGACCGCCATTAGCTCCCCTGATTCCAACAGAGAAGGGCGTAAGCCTTTTATTAGACTGTGGAGCCAACGTAGATGCGAGACCTTCCATGCTAGTCCAATTTGCCAAGATGGGCAGTGTCTATATGGAAAGCGTTATGGGAGTAAAGAATCCGAGAGTCGGTATTGTGAATATCGGCGCCGAGGAGGAGAAGGGCAACGCGCTGGTAAAAGAAACCTTCCCGCTTCTTAAGAATTGCCCGGAGATCAATTTCATCGGCAGTGTGGAAGCAAGAGATATTCCGGCAGGTGCGGCAGATGTCATTGTCTGTGAAGCGTTTGTGGGCAATGTGATATTGAAGATGTATGAGGGTGTAAGCTCCGCACTTCTGCATCAGGTGAAGCAGGGGATGATGTCCACGCTTCGCAGTAAAATGGGTGCACTGCTTGTGAAACCGGCACTCAAGACTACATTAAAGAGTTTTGATACTTCCCAGTATGGTGGTGCTCCGCTACTCGGACTGAACGGTCTGGTAGTGAAGACTCACGGAAGCAGCAAGGCAGTGGAAGTGAAGAATTCTATTTTGCAGTGTATTGCTTTTAAGGAAGAGAAGATCAACGAGAAGATCAAAGAACAGATCAGCCTGGAAGATAAGGCTGCAGAGAATAATTAATCAAGAGAAATATTTGGGAAAGAAGGAACTGTTATGGAATTTGAAAAGTTGAAGAAAATCATTGCTGAGGTATTAAACGTAGATCCCGATGAGATCACCATGGAGACCACATTCCAGGATGACCTGGGTGCTGATTCCCTCGATGTATACCAGATCATCATGGGCATCGAGGAAGAGTTCGATATCGAGATCCCTGCTGAGACCGCAGAGCAGGTTACTACAGTAGAAGACGCTGTAGAGATGATCAAGAACGCAGTGAACTAGTAAAGCTACGAGCCATGCAAAGACAAAACAGGAACTGTGACCGAGAGCTTGCTCACAAGGCACTGTTCCTGTTTTTCAGTTTATATGATGATGTCTAACTTCCGTAGCCCCAATCAAGGTAAGAAACGCGACACGCTCTCGCTCTGTCGCAGAGCGTAGCGGTACATAAGCGAGGATAATACCCTCGCTAAGTACCGACGTCTGCTTACGGTCTGCTTATTCTTATCTTGATTGTGACTACTGGGTTTGAACTATTAGCATTTGTGAGGACAAGAAAATGTTGGATGGTTATACAATGGACGTGCTGGAGCAGCGCATCGGCTATTGCTTTCACAACAAAGCATTGCTGAAGCAGGCGCTGACCCACAGCTCCTATACCAATGAACAAAAGATCAACAAAACAGAGAACTACGAACGTATCGAATTCTTAGGAGATGCCGTACTGGAGCTGGTATCCAGTGACTTCCTGTTTCGGGAACACCCGGATGTTCCGGAGGGTGAGCTGACCAAGATGCGCGCCTCTATGGTGTGCGAGCCTTCCCTGGCATTCTGTGCCAGAGACCTGGAGCTGGGACAGTTCATGCTTTTGGGAAAGGGCGAAGAGAACACCGGCGGCAGACGCAGAGACAGCATCACCTCTGACGGTATGGAAGCCATGATCGGTGCCATTTATCTGGATGGTGGCATGCAGCCTGCCAAGGCTTTTATTGACCGCTTTATTCTGTCGGACTTAGAGGACAAGCGTCTCTTCTACGACAGCAAGAGTAATCTCCAGGAACTGATTCAGGGGAAACTCAAAAAAGAGTTCGAGTACCGGCTGTTAGAGGAGAGCGGACCGGAACACGACAAGACCTTCGTGGTAGAGATCGACATGGAGGGAGAATGCCTGGGTCGTGGGCAGGGAAGAACAAAAAAAGCGGCAGAACAGCAGGCGGCTTACGAGGCGCTTCTGCTATTGAGGGATAGAGGATATGTATTTAAAAAGTATTGAGATACACGGGTTCAAATCATTTGCCAATAAGATCGTATTTCAGTTCCACAACGGAATCACCGGTATCGTAGGACCTAACGGCAGCGGTAAGAGTAACGTTGCGGACGCGGTAAGATGGGTGCTGGGAGAACAACGCATCAAACAGCTGCGTGGTGCCAGTATGCAGGATGTTATTTTCTCGGGAACAGAGACCAGAAAACCGTTGAGCTACGCCTATGTTGCCATTACTCTGGACAACAGCGATCACCAGCTGGCGATCGACTATGACGAAGTTACAGTGGCGAGACGGATCTACCGTTCCGGAGAAAGTGAATATCTGATCAATGGTACTCCCTGCAGATTAAAGGATGTCAATGAGCTGTTCTATGATACCGGTATCGGCAAGGAGGGCTATTCCATTATCGGACAGGGCCAGATCGACAAGATCTTAAGCGGTAAACCCGAGGAACGGCGTGAACTGTTCGACGAGGCCGCCGGAATCGTGAAATTCAAGCGCAGAAAAGCAGCGGCCCAGACGAAGCTGGAGAACGAAAAACAGAATCTGGTGCGTGTGAATGATATTTTATCGGAGCTGGAAAAACAGGTAGGACCTCTGGAGAAGCAGTCCGAGGTGGCAAAGGTCTATCTGAGGAAAAAGGAAGAGTTGAAATCCCTAGATATCAACGTGTTCTTATTGGAAAATAAGAGACTGAGAGAACAGCTTGCTTCCGCAGAAGAAAAATACAATCTGGCAAGCACGGAACTTGGTGAGACCGGTGAAAAATATGAGGGTATCAAGGAAGAATACGAACGGATCCAGCAGGAGATTGAAAGTCTGGATGTCGCTATCGAAGCCGCCAGGGAACAGCTGACGGATACCGGTCTGATGCGCGGTAAGTTAGAGGGTGAGATCAATGTCTTAAAGGAGCAGATCAATTCCGCCCACGGCAGTGAGAACCATCTGAACAACCGTAAGGCAGCCCTGGAAGAGGAGATTGCCGGCAAAGAGCAGGAAAAGCAGGATATCTTAACCGATAAAAAGGATACCGATACCCAGGTGCAGGAGATTGCAGAAGCTGCGGCGAAAGCGAAGGCTGATCTGGAAGCCATTCAGAATAAGATCACCGAGCTCAACAATAATATCGAAGCCGGGAAAAATACCATTATTGGAGAACTGAACCAGAGAGCTACCATTAAATCCAAGATGGGCCGCTTCGATACCATGATGGAGCAGATCAATATCCGCAAGGCAGAGTTAAATTCCAGACTGTTACGTGCCAAATCCGATGAGGCAGCCAGAGAAGAAACGGTGAAGAAGCTGGAAGAGACTTTTGAGACCGTGACTGAGGAACTGCGTCAGATGACGGAACAGGAAGCGGCATCCGAACTGGAGCTTGGCAATATCCGTGAGAATCTTACCGGACTGGATGCGAAGCTGCGGGAGACACAGAACCGTTTTCATCAGGAACAGTCTAAGTTAGAAGCCCTGACCAATATTACCGAGCGCTATGATGGTTACGGCGGCAGCGTCAAAAAAGTCATGGAGCAGAAGGAAAAAGAAAAGGGCATCATTGGTGTCGTAGCGGACATCATTCAGGTGGAGGCAAAATATGAGACCGCCATCGAGACTGCGCTGGGCGGCAATATCCAGAATATCGTAACGGATAACGAAGAGACCGCCAAGCATATGATCGGCTTCTTAAAGCAGAACCGTCTCGGAAGAGCCACATTCCTGCCTCTGACCAGTATTACCAAGCCCCAGGAATTCAAGAATCCGGAGGCACTTAAGGAAAAAGGTGTCATCGGCATGGCAGACGAACTGGTAGGCACAGAAGAAGAATACCGCAATGTGGCGAAGGCTATGCTGGGACGTATCGTTGTGGTAGACAATGTGGACAATGCCGTGAAGATCGCAAGAAAATTCGATTACGGCATCCGCATGGTCACTTTGGAAGGTGAACTCTTAGTTCCCGGTGGTGCCATCAGCGGCGGTGCTTTTAAAAACAACAGCAATCTCCTGGGAAGACGTCGTGAGATGGACGAACTGGAGAAAAAGGTGAAAAAGCTCTCTGAGGATATCACGACTTACAATCAGAAGATCGAAGACACCAAGAGTAAGAGAAATAAACTTCGTATGGATCTGGAAGCACTGAAGACCGAGATGCAGCGCAAGTCCATCGAGCAGAATACCGCAAGATTGAACATCTCCCAGGCAAGAGAGCGTATGGAAGAAGAGGCGGAGAGTGCACAGTCTTTGAAGCTGGAGGAGCAGGAGATCGAGACCAGGATCTTCGAGATCCGTTCCGGCAAGGAATCCATTACGCAGGAACTGGCTGCCAGCGAAGAGTTGGAGAAGACGACGCAGGAACAGATCCTGGGCTTTCAGAAAGAATTGGAGAGCTGCAGACTGGAAGAGAGTGAAGCTTCCGCCCACGCAGGAGAATGGGAAGTAAAAGTCGAGAAGATGCGTCAGGCGCTGGATTACAAGCAGGCAAATGTGGATCGTATAGGCGGCGAGCTGGAACGTGCACAGGCAGAGCTTAATGAGATTTTAGAAGCTCTGACGGAAAATGCGCAGGAAGTGGAACGCAAGAAGAACAACATCCTGGAGATTGAGAAGACCATCGCTGCTTCTCATGAGAATCAGGATGCTTCCAGGAAGAAGCTGGACGAAGACCTTGCGAAAAAGGAAGAACTGTCTACAAAACAGAAAGATTTCTTCCGCAGCAGAGAGGAAATGTCCGAGCGTATGAATGCTCTGGATAAGGAAGTCTATCGTCTGGGCGAACAGAAGAAAAAGCTGGAGGACGGCATCGAAGGTCAGATCAATTACATGTGGAATGAGTATGAGATCACCTTAAGCGATGCGGCAGGACTCCGCAACGAAGAGATGAATGATCTGCCTGCTATGAAACGAGAGATCAGCGGTCTGAAGGATGAGATCCGTAAGCTTGGCAATGTCAATGTCAACGCCATTGAGGATTACAAGAACCTGATGGAGCGCTATACTTTCATGAAGACTCAGCATGACGATCTGGTGGAAGCGGAGAAGACGCTGGAAGGCATCATCGAAGAACTGGATACCGCCATGCGCAAACAGTTCACGGAGAAATTCGCAGAGATCAGCAGAGAGTTCGATAAGGTATTCAAGGAACTCTTCGGTGGTGGCAAGGGAACACTGGAACTGATGGAGGATGAGGATATTCTGGAGGCAGGCATCCGCATCATCGCACAGCCCCCCGGAAAAAAGCTGCAGAACATGATGCAGCTCTCCGGTGGAGAGAAGGCTTTATCCGCCATATCCCTACTGTTCGCAATTCAGAACCTGAAGCCGTCTCCGTTCTGTCTGTTAGACGAGATCGAGGCCGCACTGGATGACTCCAATGTAGGACGTTTTGCAAAGTATTTACATAAGCTGACCAAGAACACCCAGTTCATTGTCATTACCCACAGACGAGGTACTATGGAACAGGTGGATAGATTGTATGGTATCACCATGCAGGAGAAGGGCGTATCTACCTTAGTCAGCGTCAACCTCATTGACAAGGACCTGGACGATTAGTATGAAAATCGTGAAGAAGTTCTAAGTTTCATACAAGAAAAACGCAAGCGTTTTTCTGGATAGAATGCTGATTGGAGGAAATGGGATGAGTGAGGAAAAGAAAGGCTTTTTTGCGAGGCTGAAAGAAGGACTGACCAAAACCCGTGATAACATTGTCCGGGGAATCGATTCGGTCTTCAGCGGTTTTTCCGCCATTGATGATGATTTCTACGAAGAACTGGAAGAAATCCTCATTATGGGAGATATCGGTGTCAATGCCACCACTGCCATTGTGGAGAGATTAAAACAGCAGGTAAAAGAAAAGCATATCAAGGAGCCTTCCGAATGCAAACAGCTTCTGATCGAAAGTATTAAGGAGCAGATGCAGGTGGATGAGACCGCCTATGATTTCGAGAAGGAACAGTCCGTGATCATGGTCATTGGTGTCAACGGTGTGGGCAAGACCACATCCGTGGGCAAGCTGGCAGGTAAATTAAAGGATGAGGGCAGAAAAGTCCTTATCGCCGCAGCGGATACTTTCCGTGCCGCAGCGGGAGATCAGCTGGCAGAATGGGCATCCAGAGCGGATGTGCCCATGATCGGCGGAAAAGAGGGCGCGGATCCCGCCAGTGTGGTGTTTGATGCCGTGAATGCAGCGAAAGCAAGAGGCGTGGATGTGCTTCTGATTGATACTGCCGGCAGACTGCATAATAAGAAGAACCTGATGGAAGAACTTCGCAAGATGAACCGCATCATTGACAAGGAGTTCCCGAATGCCCACAGAGAGAACCTGATCGTATTGGATGGTACCACCGGACAGAATGCGCTGGTACAGGCGAGAGAATTTGGTGAGGTGGCAGATCTCACAGGCATCATTCTGACGAAGATGGACGGAACGGCGAAGGGCGGTATTGCGGTGGCAATCCAGTCTGAACTGAAGGTTCCGGTAAAATACATCGGTGTGGGGGAGACCATTGAGGATCTCCAGAAATTCAATTCTGAGGAATTTGTAAACGCATTGTTTGATGTGAATATGGAGAATATCGGAGAACTGCATCTGCCCGAGGACGAGCAACAGACGGATACGCAGGAGGAATAACCGACAGACCAAGGAAAGTGTGACAGAAAGGCATGGGAAGAAAAATGCAGGAAGAAATGTTGACTTTAGAGAAATTTGAAGAAGCAAGTGAAATCGTAAAAAAGGTAACGTTAGAGACCAAGCTGGTATACAGTGATTATTTCAGCGCCCAGACCGGCAACCGTGTATACTTAAAGCCCGAGAACTTACAGTTTACCGGAGCTTACAAGTTAAGAGGCGCTTATTACAAAATGAGCACACTGACCGATGAAGAGCGTGCCAAGGGACTGATCACCGCCTCAGCGGGCAACCATGCCCAGGGCGTTGCTTATGCAGCAAAATGCTACGGCAGCAAGGCAACCATCGTAATGCCCACCACCACACCTTTGATCAAGGTAAACCGTACCAGAGGGTACGGTGCAGAGGTAGTACTGCACGGTGATGTCTATGATGAGGCATGTGCAAAAGCATATGAACTGGCAGAAGAGCACGGATATACCTTCATTCATCCGTTTGATGATCTGACTGTGGCGACCGGTCAGGGTACCATTGCCATGGAGATCTTCAAAGAGCTTCCCCTGGTAGACTACATTTTAGTTCCTATCGGTGGCGGTGGACTGGCAACCGGTGTCTCCACACTGGCAAAACTGCTGAACCCGAAGATCAAGGTCATCGGTGTGGAACCTGCGGGAGCTAACTGCATGCAGGTATCCTTAAAGAACGGCAAGGTAACCACCCTGCCAAAGGTCAACACCATTGCAGACGGTACTGCGGTTAAGACTCCCGGAAGTAAGATTTTCCCGTACTTACAGAAGAATCTGGACGACGTGATCACCGTGGAGGATGAGGATCTGGTAGTAGCCTTCCTGGATATGGTGGAGAACCACAAGATGATCGTGGAGAATTCCGGACTGCTGACCGTGGCAGCCTTAAAGCAGTTAAATGTGAAGGATAAGCGTATTGTATCTATCCTGAGCGGCGGTAATATGGATGTCATCACCATGTCCTCCGTAGTACAGCAGGGTCTGATCTTAAGAGACCGTATCTTCACCGTATCCGTATTGCTTCCCGACAAGCCCGGTGAGCTGTGCAGAGTATCCGGTATCATTGCCGGCGTTAACGGTAATGTCATCAAGCTGGAGCACAACCAGTTTGTATCCATCAACCGCAGCGCTGCCGTGGAACTGCGTATCACACTGGAAGCATTCGGTACCGAGCATAAGAATGAGATCATTGCCGCTCTGGAAAAAGAAGGCTATCAGCCCAAGGTGGTCAGAGCAAATATATAATTGTGCAGAGTCATGCAGATGTTGCTGCATAGTTTCTTAGAAAAGAAGTGAATGCATCACTGATAAAAGCCGCATATTATAGGTATGCGGCTTTTATGTGTGGAAATGGAGAGAAATATGGCGAAAAAGACTGAAAAAGAACTGGAAATACAGAGACTGGATAAAAAGACACCACTGCAGATGTTTCGGGATTATGTAATGATCACGGTGGCTTCTTTTGTCTATGCGGTATCCGTCAGCATGTTTTTGGATCCGAACTCTCTGGCACCCGGGGGTATCACCGGTATTGCCATTATTTTAAACCGTTTGTTCGGAATTGAGACAGGTACCTGGATGTTACTCATCAACATACCGATCCTACTGATCGGTATCTGGAAATTCGGATTGCGGTTTATTTTGTCGACGATCTATTGTACGGCAATGACATCACTGTTTACAAACCTGCTGACACCGGTAGGAGCAGTGACCACAGATCCATTACTTGCCTCTCTGGCCGGAAGTGCCCTGATGGCAGTATCCATGGGCTGGGTGTTCAAGGCCGGATCCACTACGGGAGGAACAGATATTATTATCAAATTACTGCGGTTGAAGTTCCCGTACCTCAAGACGGGAGCATTGTTTTTCCTGACAGATGTGGTTATTGTCATAGCATCGGCATTTGTATTCCGGAATGTTGACAAGGCACTGTATGCCGGTATCGTGGTCATTATCACATCAGTGGTGCTGGATGTGGTATTGTACGGCCGTGATGAGGCGAAGCTGATCTATATAATCAGCGACCATGCGGAAAAAATCGCAGGGAGATTGTTGGAGGAGCTGGACATTGGTGTGACTTATGTACAGGGCAGTGGTGCTTACAGCGGCAAGGAGAAGAGCGTCATCATGTGCGCCATGAAGAAAAACATTTCTCCCAAGGCGGAAGAGATCGTAAAGGAAGAGGATCCCCTGGCATTTATGATCGTCACCAGTGCCACGGAGATCTTCGGTGAGGGCTATAAGAGCTATTTCAGTGAGAAACTGTGATGCTGAACATAAAATTTAAGTAAAAAACAGCTGAAAGGGATTACATTTTCAAAGAGAATCATCTATAATAGCGTCGTGCCGGTAGGGCAGACGCTATTTTGGCGATACGATGAATGGGTACGGATTATGATTTCAAACCGGGCAGAAGCAGCCTGCGGATTACTGTGGCATAGAATAGTGTAAAACCATAGAGAGAACCGAATGGAAACTGTGGTAATGATATAGGAGCTATGTGATATGAGTGATACAACATTGTCAAAAGAGGAGAAACAATATAAACGGCTCACCGAGGAACCGGTAGCACGGTTGGTCCTGGAGCTGGGACTGCCGACTACCATCAGTATGCTGATCACGAATCTGTATAATATGGTGGATACCTGGTTCGTAAGCCAGTTAGGCACCAGTGCTACCGGAGCGGTAGGCGTGGTGTTTGGCTTGATGGCAATTATTCAGGCGTTCGGATTCATGTTCGGTCATGGCGCCGGAAGCAATATCAGCCGGTTGTTAGGAGCTCATGAAAAGGAGCGGGCGAAAGCTTTTTCCGCAACGGGATTTTATTTGGCGGTGGGAGCCGGAGTGCTGATCGCGGTGATCGGTATTGTGGATCTGAACGGATTGTGCAGATTGCTTGGAAGTACGGAGACCATCCTTCCCTATGCGAGAATCTATGCTTTCTATATTTTGGTGTCGGCACCGGCAATGGCATCCAGCTGTGTGATGAACAATGTGCTCCGGTATGAAGGCTATGCCAATCTGGCGATGGTAGGACTGGCCTCCGGCGGTATTTTAAATATGGCGGGAGATGCCATTCTTATGTGGGGGTTAAATCTTGGTATCCGGGGAGCAGCACTTTCCACTATGATCTCCCAGTACGTATCCTTTGGAATCCTGTTATTCTTTTTCCTACGTGGAAAGATCCAGAGCAGCCTGACACCGAAATATTTTACCTGGGAATTTGCGGTACATAAGAACATTCTTACAGCAGGCTTCCCCAGTATGATGCGGCAGGGACTGGCCAGCGTGTCAACCATGGTGCTGAATGCGCAGGCGGCAGTCTACGGAGATATTGCCATTGCTGCCATGAGCGTGGTATCCCGTATTTTCAATTTCGTATTCAGTGTGGCACTGGGTATCGGTCAGGGCTTCCAGCCGGTATCCTCCTTCAATTATGGGGCAAAGAAGTATTCCCGCGTAAAGAAAGCGTTTTGGTTCACCCTGTGTGCCAGCCTGGTAACCATGGCAGTGTTCGCAGGTGTGGTGTATGTGTTCCGCAGAGAGCTGTTGCTGCAATTCCTTACGGATATGGATGCCTATGAGATTGCATTTTATGCGTTGCAGATCCAGTGCCTGACGCTTCCGTTTATCCCGGTATGTATCTGCGGCAACATGCTGTTTCAGTCCATTGGAAAGGGCGGCAGGGCGACGATCTTAGCCTCCTTCCGAAGTGGCACCATCTACATTCCGGCACTGCTGATCCTGACGGCGTTCTGGGGAATTCGGGGCATCCAGTGGTCACAGCCGGTGTCCGATATTTTATCTGCGGTTTTGTCATTGCCGGTGGCTGTGGCGTTCTTAAAGGGACTGCCGGAAGACAGTACGGAAGTATAGAGAAGAATGAGATCCCTTCGTCATAAGACGGAGGGATTTTTAGTTTGCGCGCCATGGGCGCGCTCTAACGGGTGAAAGTCCCGAACACGCCCAGATAGTGGGAAGTGTATAGCTGAACAGCAAGGGTGTC
>OJKI01000673.1_pt1 | contig 12123 bp, 10 predicted proteins | sample 1596431 | NCBI WGS metagenome assembly OJKI01 (sample SAMEA4350165, study PRJEB24818) | metagenome | biome: human; feature: gut; material: faeces | place: Denmark | collected 2013-09 | reverse complement strand
ATTGCAACTTACTCCATTTTGCTGGATACAAAGCATCAATCTCACGAAGAAATTCGTCGATTTTCTCTTGTATATCTTTTTCATTTTCATCTTTCAACACAATTCCCCTCCACATCATAAACATAAAAATCATGCATAAATTTCGCCAATCCACATTCTTTCAATTCATCTGCAATCTGCTGCGCTTTCTCCCGCGTAATCTCTTCCTGATACAAATATCCAACATGCACTTCATATTCAAATCCTCTTTTTGTAAAGAACTCCAAAAGCTCTTTCTGCATTTCCTGCGGATCTTTTCCTGGCTGTTTTACCTACTCTGCCGTAAAGGTTTCGTCCTTGAAAAGTTCTGCCCAGGCAACAACTTCATCTGTATCAACAATCATCCCGCCTAAGCCAAGATTTGCGTAAAAATACTTCTCAGCTTCGTTGTATCCGCCAACAGTCCATTCATATTCATCTTTTGCACTTTTCCATACCAGAAAACACCATGTGCCATCCTTTGGCAATCCTTTTTCCGAAACAAGATGCCATTTTTGTACACTCAAATTAAAATTCATTTTCTTCCCTCCTCTGCGTATTGAAACTTTCTTGAATAACAGTCACAAAAAATATCTACTTAGTCAAAGTGGATATTCTCAATCCGCTTCGCTGCTTGCTTGATTCGGTTAAATGAGACTGTCGCGATCTGTATAAACACTAAGACTGTTTCTTTGTATTATCACAATTTTCTTACTCAAATTATGTCGCACTTTCCGTTATTCTGCAAGCGAAAGCAAGAAATTTCTCTACAACTTTATCACAATACTGTTCTCATATTTTTCACCATAAAGCATTTCTCTTCTGCCCGCCTAATTTGTTCTGATGCATTTTATTCTGCATAATATTCTTCCCCTGTATCCAGGCAAATCGCCGCCAGTCTTCCACTGTTTTTGCCTGCTCCGCAATCAATCGCAATGTGATTATTTTTCTTAAAGATATATCCGGGTCTGCTGTTTCCAAGAATATTCTGCGTAGGGATGTGTCCGCTTACCACAGTAATGTTTTTAAAATACGCGATGTCAAAATCGGTTCTTTTCCACACAAGTTCCTCCACAGAATACTCCTCAAGCTGCCTTGATTCCGAAAAATGTTCCAGCCCTGCGTGAATCAGCCAATATTCCCCATTATTTATGATTTTCTTCCCATACGGACGAAATGATTCTATATATTCCACTACCTGTCGACGCTCTTCCTGCGGAAGTTTCAAGAACTCCTGAATTGTGCTGATTCCGCCGTTCAACGTCCATTCTGCAAAAGACCGACGTGCCTGTGATGACATTTTATGAAGAAAGCCATTCGAAAGTTCCGGTACCAGAAGTTTCAGACACGGAAGAGCCATGAACTCATGGTTGCCCATAATGGGAATGATATTAGGATTTGCCATCATATATTTCAAGATCTTCATGGAATCCGGTCCCCGGTCAACTACGTCACCAAGTACATAGAGTGTATCATCTTTTCCTAGAGTTATCTGCTCCATCAGGTTCCTGAACAGCTCATATTGTCCGTGAATATCACTCATCGCAAAAATCATTTACTTTTTTCCATTTCTCTTACAAGATCACAAAGTTCTTCTTCCCAGTCGCTGATTTCCGAATACCAGATACATCCATACACACCTGGAAGTTTCATATTCCTTGAGGAACATACGATAATGTTGGTTTGATTTCCCTGCGCCTGCAGAATCTGAACTAATTTTTTTCCCGCTTCTGTGTCGCTGATGGCTCCTGACCTCATTGGAAAATGCATATCTGTGATGATCAGATTGAACGGCTCTCCTGCGTTTTCTGCATCTTTCAACATTTTCAGACCATCTTCCACATTAGACACCTGCTCAACCGATGCCACACCACAGCGGTTACCTAAGATTTTTCGAATTGCATTTGCCTTATAAACACTGTCCTCGAAGTTCAGAACTTTCATATTCTACAGCCGTCCCTCTCATTTTTGTTGTTTGTGCTTTTCATACGCTCGTATCTTCTGTTCGCTTTTGTGTTCTTTCAGAACACCATTTAGATTCTATTTTCTACTTCCAAGCACCATATTGAATGCATCATAATTCTGCGTGTTGTTTCTGCTGCAGAACACCGCATATTCTATCGTTTCAAAATAGGATGCATATTTTTCCTGTACACTCTGAAATGCACGTGCTACAATTCTCGGCGGATTACAGAAAGCGCCACAGCCAAACGCGCCTAAAATCAGAACTTCCGCTCCGTTCGATGCTGCCGCCTGAAAAACACGTTCCAGTCTTTGCATCTGAAGTTCGTACAGTGCTTTCTCACTAATCTTAACCGGCGCATTTCCTGCGGACGGGTTCATGGCATTGCTTGGTTTCTTTCGGAGGTTCGGGGCTGCACAGGTAATGATGTCTACCTGATACCAGTCTTTTTCTTTCATTTGTTCCGGTGCAGAGGTGTCGGTCTTAAATACGACGACTTCTGGTGTATACAGCAGATCATCATTATAGAGTGGATTGCCTGTTTTCCGGTGCGGTTGATAGAACTGATGCCACATCGTTTCTGTATCCAGACATGGATACAGTGTGCTGCATCGGCAAAGGCATTCTTCCTGCGCCGTACTTCCCCGTGTTACACCGCCGCCGGGGTTGGTTGCAGAGGCGAAATTCAGGACACAGACTCGTTTTCCGGCTTTTGCGTATGCAGAGGCGGCTTCGAAGCTTCTTTTAGATGAAACAATCGTTTTGCAAGGTGATTTTCCAGGTTCTGGAAGCGCAATTGCCTGCGATGGAACATACAGCTTTTGGTTCTGAATCGAAAACTGAACTGCCTGCTGGAGCTTCTGGTTTGCTTTTATCAAATCCATGGAGTCCTGAAAGATCGCGATATTATTACTTCTTCTGTCCATTACACTTTTCCTCTCGTATTCTAATCACACAATGCTGTTCTGATGAAAATCATACACCTTATCCTCCAGCTTCGTCCAGGCTTTTACATAGTCCGGTTTCTAAATTTATTCAATTTCATAATTTTGCATCAACTCATCTAATAGAGAACACACCATGACTTTTTTTAATTTTTTTGCTGGTAATTTTTTAATCCCAAAGCCACTCTCCCAGATTTCCTAAATCATTTCCATCTTCATCATACAACTCGCCTGTGCTTCGGTCAAAGTAGTCGCCGCTTCCCTCAATTTTATTTCCATTTTCATCTACGTACCAGCTATGATACATTCCTGCACTCCAGTCATCTCCATTAGAATTACTGCCGTAGTCGGAACCACTACTGCTGTCATTGCTGCTGTTATCGTAATATAATCGCTTTCTTCTGTCCCTGAATCACCGCCAGACACACTTTCTGCGTTCTGATTTGCCTCGGTTACGGTGTCCTCTTCCGTTGCTTTTCTCTCTGCTTCTTCCTCTGCTACTTTTGCCGCTACTTTCTCTTCTGCTTTCTTTTTCGCTTCTTCCTCTGCCTTTTTCTTCTCTTCCTCTGCTTTTTTCCGAGCCTCTTCTTCCACTTTCTCGATCGCGTTTACTCTGTCATTACATTTTGTCATGTATTCATCAATCGTACTATTATATTTGTCAAAGCTGTCCTGCTCGACGGTATTATAATTTTCGAAGTCATTTTTCAAGGTATCTTTGAATGCCGTAAATTCGCTGGCGGCGTTTTTGAGTGCTTCCTTATCGTCCACTTTTTCAACATCATCGCCGATTTTATCCACAATTGCTTTGATCGTGTCGTCATATTCGGAGACAAAGGAGTTCTTCATCTGCGCAATGACTTTTTCATAGTGTGCGGAACATTCCTCATAAGCGTCTTCTGTCTTTTCATACTTTACCGCACTCTCTACTTCTTGTTTCAAAACTTCCAGTTTTTTATCCCGGTTTTCTTCGTTTTCAAATTTTTGATATTCCGCATCAATCTCACTGTTTTTCGTTTCAATCGCCTGTAAGCGAAGTTCTTCCTGGTGGCGGTCATATGCCTTTTTCGCGGCAAAACCAATTCCTGCCCAAATGACAAGGATGCCGATTATGACTAATATTAAAATTCCGTTTTTCTTTTTCATCGCATAAATTCTCCTTGAAAAGTTCTGTTTTTTCCACTTTAAACAAAAGTATTAATCTTCTTATTCCTATTACCAATTCAACTTTTCCTCTGCATTCAGATTAACAGCTCCTTTAAAAACGGTTACATTTTTGAAAATATCTATATCCAGCTCATCGTTCATATGCTTAAAATAGATTTTACGATTTTTCAGTTTTATTGTATTTTTCTCCCGATTCACGGAAACAGGAACATCAACTGTTTTTAACAGATACATATCTACGATATCTCCCAGTCTGACTGGAGTTTTATCGTCCTTATATACTGCACATTGAATATTTCTTCTGTCCGAATAGTTAAATACCGCCGTAAACCCTAATAATGAATATTCACCATACGTAAGATACAGCTTATGATCCTCCAGGGAACGTACAATGGGATACGGTACATATCTTATTTTTTTATCATCTTTATATGGCATCAGAAAAATATCTTCCAGTCTGCATCTTACCGGCGTTTTATCCAGTAAACGCCGAAGCAAAAAGATGCGGTTAAACACGAAAGAAGCATCAGCTGCCGCAAAAATCCCCACGATCACGAACGCAATTACCTGACGCACAAAAGCCTGTTCCACAAATTCTTTTAAAAGCATATCGGCCAGAGCAACACCTATACTTTGCGCCAGTAAAATCACAAGAAATCCATAGATATTCTTTTTCCATTTTTTTATCATTATTCTTTCTGCGTTCATATACCTTCCTTTCCATATATAGAAAATGCCGGGCGAACAGACTGAAAACTTATGACCGCTCGCCCGACCTTTCCGGCACATTTTTTAATTCGTTACGTCTTCTTCATCGGTATTGCTCTCAAATTCTGTTTCTCCTGCTTCAATACCCTGCTCCATATTTTCCTCCAGTTCGTAATCTTTTAAAGGTGCAATGACTTCCTTTTCAACGCCATAGGTTCTTACCTCTCCAAGCACATCATACGGATCTTCTGTATCATTCATCGTATTAATCGTTTCAATACTGCCATCCGCTTTTAAGGAAAATACATCCCATTCTGTACCTGAATAACCCGTTGGAACAGGAAATGTTCTTAAAAGCTGCTCTCCTTTATATACGCGGACAACAGCTCCCGAGTTTGACAGCGCATAGGAACCTGTTTCATCCCGATTCGTATAGTCATGAACAGCATAGCGAATATTGCTCAATCCCTCAAAATTTGTGATGGTAATTGTTTCCGGTCCCTCAGAATCCGTATCATCCACATCCAGATTTGCATAAAGCGGTTCTGGTTCTTTATCTCCATAATACACATGAATTCTTTGATCAATATCTGTATCCGCTACCAGATGCGAATCCAGATCCCATGGATCCAGTCCCCAGGTCAGTACAATACGATAAGAATCTCCATTCATTCCCGGAGACATGGTTTCATTGATTTCCGGATTTTCATCTGTAGTTCCAGGGTACACGACAATATTGTAACTGGTAGCGGAATATCCTGCCTTAGCAGCAGTCAAGGTATAATTACCGCAGGGCAGGCCGCTGACCTTTCCAAATATGGTTTTCGTATTATAACGAAATTCACCATTGCTGTCCGTCGTTATTGTTCCTATGGACGTATTGGGTTCTGCAGGATTGTTCCAGCCATTGTATATATTCATCGTAACGTCATCCAATGGTTCATTTGTGACTGCGTCCCGCAGCGTACCGTGAAAGCCGCCCATACCGGATCCAGGGATGAGTTCCACTTTTTCCATAAAGTGAACCGTGTCACTTTCATATATGGTTTCATAGCTTTCAAAAGTAATATAATTTTCCTTAGATATTTCCACATTCAACAAGCCACTCGGTACTGCAATCTGGAATTTCCCATCGTTATCTGTCTCCGCTGAAGCAATAACAACACTTCCACTGCTTATCTTAACAGATGCCCCGGAAATCGCCTGACTTTGATCCTTGGCATCTACTACGGCTCCTTCCAGTATGGTGTCTCCACTCGTTGCAGAAAGGATAACGATCTGTCTGCTGTCGTTCACCACAACAGTTTTTGAAACCTTAGTATTTCCTATCTCAGCAGATACTTTATAGGTACCACTGTATAGATATCCCACACAAGGCGAAATACCAAATTCACTTTCATCTTCCTCTTTTCCCTGCCTGAGCACAAAGATCTTAATGCCCTCTTTTTCATTGCCACTTTCATCCTGAACTTTAAATTCCGTGCGATAAACCTTATTAATACATTCACCTCCACCAAAGTGGGGACTTCCGCCATAAGGACTATCTACAGAATTACCCAGCGAAATGAAAAACTGCCCGGGGAAGATATTAAACATAATCGGCTCTGTAACAGCCAAAATTTGAGCATTTACAATATCTCCCTTTAAGATGTTGTCAGTAATTTTATAACTACATTTAACAGAAACAGATGCATACCAGTCGGCTTTACCGGAAACACAAAGATCACAGGCATGTTTTGAGTCTGCACTACTCACAATATCCTCCTCTGCTTCCACTTCAGCCGTAACTTTTGCACCAATTTCGGCTGTAAAACCACCACTTAAGACAGTATTTAAAAGTTCTATTCCAATATCCGCACAAGGACCAATTTTCCCTTCAAAACTTCCTTGTGCCATGATAGTAATTGTTTGTTCTTTCTTCACAATATCTGTACGTCCAGTTTCGGTATTGTATTCGAAACCACTGGTTTGTTTACTGTGAAATTTGAATGAAACTCCACCTGAAAGCTCCCAGTCAAATCTTATGTCAGGTCTGGCATAAATGTCCAAACCTACTACCGGTGTCGGTATTCTGAACTTTTTAAGCCATTTCCAATCCAGGGTTTTCTTCTCCTCTTTGTGCTGATCTCCCGTATCATTTTCAAAGCTCATCTCCGCTTTGACTTCTCCGTTAAATTCTTTATCAACCTTCCAGGATGCTTCAAAATAGTTTTCTGAAAAAAGGTGCATATCATACAGCAAGGTCACATTTGCAGTGAAAGAACCAGAAACATAACCGCCAACTTTCAAAGTCTCATCAAAGAAGTCCGCCTCCAGACTCGTCGAAAACGTCACACTGCCCTTTGCATCCACATCAATCGCTTCCCAAAGAGGCATAACATCTGATTGTTCCGCTTTTTCTCCCTTGAAATCTACCTTCAGCACATCATAGAAGTCCGTCATTGCTACATTCTTATCCTGTGTAAAAGAAATGGAACCATTCTCGTTTTCTTCTATGCTTTTAATTTTGAACATCCATGTGGTTCCTTCCACATAGATCACATTTCCAGCTTTCAGATCACTCAGTCGGAACTCCGTGCCGTCCTGATCCGTCGATATGACTGCGTTTTTGTCTGGGAACGTAAACAGATGATCTGGAACAAGATCTTCCATTTCGGCGTCATCTGTTTCATTCTCATTTTCAATGTCCTCTACCTGAAACTCCTGTCCATTATTATACTGACATGTTTTTGGAATTACAATAACAGAATCTTTTATAACACCAAAGTTTGTGCTGTTGTCATCATCAAAGTTGATAACCAGTTCCGGATCGAAATCTTCCACTGTTTCAGCATTAAACCGGGCATATGTCTCCGTATATTTTGCGGTAACATATTCTGTGTAATTGGATTCGCTGTCCACCATGCTTGCCCGTACTAAATAATACTCCGGAAGTTCTTCCGTAATAGGAAGTGTGATAGTAACAAGCTCACCATAAGATTCTGTATATCCCGAAGCAACGGTGATTGGATCAAGGCTCAGATTATAATTCAGATTTTCCTCGTTCCATTCTCCATCCTCCATCTGATCTTCAAAAAACTCAACGTTCATCAGTGCGACGTTATTCGTATTATAGGTAATAGTAACCTCATTTTCTTCTACATAAATGTCACTGATGGAAAAGATCGTTTCTGTATCATTGGATGCCGCATATAAACCGTCGTCACTTCCATCCGGATTTCCCCATCCGGCATAAAGTGTCAGATCACCGGTAACCGGTATATCAAAATCATATTCTGTTACCGCTGCCGCTTCCATGTACCAGCCAGTAAATCGATACAGTTCCCGTGTTGGTTCCGCCGGTCTGCTGGCGGTATCTCCCATATTCACCCTTTGTACCTGATACACTCCGGCTGAACCGTCGTTTTTATCAAAGGTGATCCGGTAAGTTCCGTTTCCATTTTCTGTCACATTCCAATGTGCATAGATGGTCAGATCCTCTGTAATAACAGTAGATGTCGTAACCTGATCACCACCGTCTTTCTCTGTATACCATCCAAGGAACGTATATCCCTCTCTGGTCAGATCCGGTAATGTTCCGATTACAGAGCCTGACACAACTTTTACATATGCATCTGGTGTTGTACCGTCATTGGCATCAAACGTAATTGTACATAATTTTTCTTCATCCGGCTCGGAATACTGTAACGTATATTTAACCACTGCATTGATTTTTACTTCCGAACCATCTACCTTAACACTTTCTGCAATCTGAAGTTCTTTTTCCTTTGTTGTTTCTGCTGCTTTTACAGAACTCGCATTGCCTGCAAAAATGCTTGCCGCCATCGTAAAACAAAAAAGCAAAGAAAGAAATTGTTTGCCTTTCTTTTTCTTTAATATAAGAATTACAATAATACCGATGGCCGCGATCACCATGATTCCAGCCCAGAAGGCAATATGACTGTTATCTCCAGTCTTCGTATTCACAGCCTTTAGGCTTTTCGATTGTTCTGCCTTACTGGCAGTATTTCTGTCACCATTGCTGTTGTTTTTCTTATTTGTATCACTGGAAGTTCCGCTGCCCGAACCATTTGCATCATCACTCTTGCTGTCATCGCCGGGCTTATTTGTATCTCCGGTATTGCTGTCGTCCTTATTTTGATCCGAATTTGCTATGTAGGTAACCTCTAAAGATACCGTCTCTCCTGCCTTCAAAAACTCGATCTGTTTTGTCGCTTCAGCTCCGTCAGCCAGCTTGTATCCATCTGGAATCAGACTTTCCAGCGACACATTACTGACTCCGGCAGAATTTTTGTTTGTTACCTCTAATATTGCTTTGATTTGCTCACCTTTCTCATACGACTCTTTATCCGTACGCAAGGTAGCTTCCATTCCATCCTGCTCCTGCACAGCGCCCAAAACTGGCACCATAAAAATGCCGCTGCAAAGCACCATTGCCAGTAAATAAATCAAAGTCTTTTTGAGTCTTCTCATTTTTCCTCCTCATACCCTGTATCTCTTCTTATTCTGATTCTGCTACTTTAAAGCTCTTCAGAATGCGGATCACCTGTTTTTCTTCCTGTGATGTGAACATTCCATCTGGTGCCTCTGCAATAAAGGCAACCGGTGTCGTGTAATCAAACGAAAACTCGTCTACATTTCCGGCCTGGCCTGCAAATTCTACCTCACCAAGACGTGATGTCGGAATAACAGCAAACATCATGTTATCTATCGGATTATAATCCGCATCAATACCGGCCATCATCTCGCCCGTAATGTGTATCCGTGCTACCATGAATTCACCCAGATCGGAACAGTCACGATCTGTTCCCCATGGATAGCCCGGCACGAAATCAGACGCGTCTGCCTGTGAAATCTGCGCCTTCAGCATATCGCGCGAATAGCCCCCGAGCGCATGCTGACAGGACCAGAACGAAACCGTAACGCCTCTGTCATTTGCCAGAACAACATGTTCTTCGATCTCATCCAATGGCTCTCCAACTTCCTCCGTCTGGATTTCCCATCCTCTTGGAATCTCAAACTGGAACGCTGTAGCCGGGTTTTGATTCACTTCTCCATACCGTGTCACGTAGATATCTCCCTGTTCTCCCGTGTCTGACCATTCCAGATCGCCCTGCCAGTCAGAACTGGATTCCCAGCGATCCGACCATACCGGCTGCTTTTCTTCCGTAAAAAGTTCCTGTGTATCCCGGAAGGTTCCGCGGAGCCGCGGCGTGATGGCAAGATCCAGCGCACCGGCATAGCCGCCAAGATCTTCTTTCTCGCTCACCTTTGCCTGACCATCTGTCTTTCCTTCCAGTCCCTCATACAAATCCAGACTGTTTTCTCCGCACAATTTCGGAACCATATGCAGTTCAAGATATCCGCTCAGAGTTCCCGTTCCCTCCGTGGTACTCCATTGAAGCCCCTCGGAAGTAACCTGGCCTTCTTTGATTTCTTCTGCCGTTTTCGTTCTGCTGTCATACCGCACACCAACCGTGCTCTCTTCGACTGCCTGGAAAGAAAGTGACCTTCCGCCTTCCATTGTGCCCGATGCTCCTGCCGTTATTTCCATCTCATTTATAATCATGATCGGCACACCTTCGATGGTAAATTCAATGTCCGGCAGATCATCCTGAAAAACAGTTGTTTCTCCGTTGCTGTCTTCGCAGGTACCAGAACTGCTGTTGATGGAGAGATCTGCCTTACTTCTCACTGCAATGCTGTACTGAAACTCTCCATTTTCTACGTCAAGCTGAAAATCCAGCCCGCAGTTCCAGGCTGTCTCTCCCCAGTAGCTGAAGGGGTCACTCGTCTCCTCAAAAGATGTCTGAAATGCATACTCGCCGTCCTGTCCATTTTCCTCTTCAGATAAGTTTTCTGATTCGCTGACGCTCTTCTTGGTATATACAAAATGACGTACCACATGGACTTTTTCAAAGACATCCGCCAGAGATGCATCTTCTGTTTCGACCCAGTAACCATCCGTTGCCTTTTTGACCTGAACTACTTTCCGAATCAGTCCATCGGATACCCTGGCTGTTTTTCCTGCTACGATAACATCGCCTTCCTGATAACCCGGATCCTTTTCAAATTTCATGCTATGATCCGAAATTTCAAAAGGCTGCTCCTCATATTCTGTATCCTTCGTGATTACTTTTACATTCGATTTTACAATAATACCGCTGTTCGATTTTTCCTGTTTTGCCGATTCAGAATCTGCTGTATTTTTTCTGCGATATCTTTCTCCTGTGTTTCCGTACCTGCACTTTGTACTGTTGTCTCACTCTCTTCTCTTTTCTGGTTCCGGTGATTTTGAACCGCAAAGATTCCAATCTGGGTACAGGCCAGAATGGCAATCACACCAATTGCTATGCGCATCCATTTTTTCATTTTCAGGCTGCTCCTTATTCTGCTCTCGTTATTTTAAATACATTTTCCGACTGCCCCAGACCTTCCATCATGTCCGAGCCGACATAATAGTATATTAGAACATCAGATTTTTCAAAAGACATTGGATCCGTTGGTTTCAGAATCCAGTCCCCTGCTGTCAGGTTAAAATGCATACTCTCCCTATCGAATGTTCCTCTGGCTGTGTAACTGCCATTCTCAATGATGCCTTCCAGGATTTCATCTGGATAATAGCTGTAGATTACACTCCACTCATTTTCGCCTTCTTTTGTAACGTCTAACTCTACCTTTCCATTGTCTCCTGCCCCGACATAAGTTCCTGTCCACTTTCCGCTGATGTCGATGGATGTCAGGTCTGCTTTTGCGCTGACCATCGGGTCATTCCATCCGCCTTCATAGGTGTACTCAAACTGTGCTTCCAGATCGAACTGAACATTTTCTCTTTCGATCGTTCCGCTGCACATATAAATCTGATCTCTTCCCTGATCCGTTGTTTCCTGGCTTTTCAGTTCAAATCCCTTTACTTCTGCTTTCCGGATCTGTAGATTCTGTGATCTCCAGTCATCCATGTCCGCTTCCTGGTCAACATAGCCCATGTCATCACCGCCAGGCACGATCACTCCGCCATCCAGTTTGTCCAACAGTTCATCTGCTGTAACATTCAATGCTTTGTCCGGTTTTATTTCTACTGTCATCTCTTCCTGATCCGTTACTGCAACCAGTTCCCACTGGTCAACCTGAAATTCATAGTTTGCTGTCATTGTACCGGATGCTTTTTCTACATCGCCGTCTAAAGTCACTTCAACCGTAACCGCGTCTGTTCCTTTGTCCAGATCTGCCTTGTGATTCTTTACCGTAAAGCTGTATTCCGTCCACTCATCCATGGACCATGTTTCCCCATCGACTACGACGGATTCGTTTGCAAGGGTACTG
>OJKI01000672.1_pt1 | contig 12133 bp, 8 predicted proteins | sample 1596431 | NCBI WGS metagenome assembly OJKI01 (sample SAMEA4350165, study PRJEB24818) | metagenome | biome: human; feature: gut; material: faeces | place: Denmark | collected 2013-09 | reverse complement strand
ATCGACGACCGTGCATACGTGGAGCAGTATCTTGCGGGCAGCGGTGCGAAAAAAGGGAAAAAGGCAGTCCTCTATGCGCTGGCACAGAAAGGCGTGGACCGGGAACTGGTGGAATCCGTCCTGGAAGAGCAGGAGGATGCCCGCGATGAGTATGAACTTGCAAAAAGTGCCGCCTTCGCAAAGCTCGGCACGCCGCACCGGCTGGATGAAAAAGAGTACCGCCGTGCCGCCGGTTTTCTGATGCGGAAGGGATTCGGCAGTTCCGAAATCCGTCGGGCACTGGAAGAATACCAAGATTCCGCTGACGAAGAATTCTAAATATTCCCGGCGATTCCGCCACATGCCGCGAAATTATGTGCAATAAATTACATGAATATTTTTAAAACATTGACAAATTTGTGAAAACAGTATAAAATTGTAGTGTTGTAAATGTGCAATGAAAACTAAATAAGGAGGTGCTCCGGTAATGGGTACAGGTATTACAATTCTGCTGGTATTCATTGCTGTAGTAGTCACGTTGCTTATTGCGGTTCCTGTTACCAGGAAAATTGCTGTGGACAATAAAATCAAGCAGGATGCTGAGAAAATTGGCACAGCGGAAGAAAAGGCGAGAAACATCATAGATGAAGCACTGAAAACTGCCGAAACTAAGAAACGGGAAGCCCTGCTGGAGGCGAAGGAGGAGTCTCTTCGTACGAAGAATGAAGTAGAAAAAGAGACCCGAGAGCGCAGAGCGGAACTGCAGAAATATGAGAAGCGCGTTTTATCGAAAGAAGAATCTGTAGATAAAAAAGCGGACGTATTGGAGCGTCGTGAAAACGAAATTGCAGCAAAAGAGGCAAGCGTCAGAAAGAAAGAAAAGGAAGTAGACGGTCTACACGAAAAAGGAGTACAGGAACTGGAAAGAATTTCCGGTTTTACCTCCGAGGAAGCAAAAGAGTATCTGTTAAAATCTGTGGAAGACGAAGTAAAAATCGACACAGCAAAGCTCTACAAAGAGCTGGAGAGCAGAGCAAAAGAGGAAGCAGGCCGTAAGGCAAAAGAGTATGTGGTAACAGCTATTCAGAAATGTGCTGTCGATCACGTATCCGAGAGTACCATCTCCGTGGTACAGCTTCCGAGCGATGAAATGAAAGGCCGCATCATCGGCCGTGAAGGACGAAACATCCGTACACTCGAAACCATGACAGGCGTTGACCTGATCATCGACGATACACCGGAAGCAGTCGTTCTTTCCTCATTCGATCCGATCCGCCGTGAGGTGGCAAGAATTGCTCTGGAAAAACTGATCGTAGACGGAAGAATCCATCCGGCCCGCATCGAAGAGATGGTAGAAAAGGCCCGCAAAGAAGTAGAACAGAATATTCGCGAGGAAGGCGAGGCAGCCGCACTGGAAGTCGGTGTACACGGACTTCATCCGGAGCTGATCCGTCTCCTTGGAAGAATGAAATTCCGTTCCAGCTACGGACAGAATGCATTAAAGCATTCGATCGAGGTAGCACAGCTTTCCGGTCTCCTCGCAGGAGAGGTAGGATGCGATGTCCGCATGGCAAAACGTGCCGGACTGCTTCATGATATCGGTAAATCCATCGACCATGAGGTAGAAGGATCTCACATTCAGATCGGTGCAGATCTCTGCAAAAAGTACAAAGAATCTCAGATTGTGATCAACACAGTAGAATCACATCACGGGGATGTAGAGCCCCAGTCTCTGATTGCATGTATCGTTCAGGCAGCGGATGCAATTTCCGCAGCAAGACCGGGTGCAAGAAGAGAAACACTCGAAACATATACCAACAGATTAAAACAGTTGGAAGACATCACGAATTCGTTCAAGGGTGTCGAAAAATCTTTTGCTATTCAGGCTGGTAGAGAAGTCCGCATCATGGTTGTTCCTGAGCAGGTATCCGATTCTGAAATGGTACTGCTCGCAAGGGATATCTCGAAACAGATCGAAGCTGAACTGGAATACCCGGGACAGATCAAGGTCAATGTTATCCGCGAGAGCCGTGTAACGGATTACGCGAAATAAAAGACTTTCTACGAAACAATTTAATAACGAAATCAAAAAGAGGCTGTGGACATGAGCAATCATGTTCCACAGCCTTTTCAGCGTGTATAAGAACAGTAAGTTTCAAAAGAATTTATACGTGCCGTATCCGGTTCGAGCGCATTTTCTGAGGTGTAGAGCCATACAGCTTTTTGAAGGTCCGCATAAAAATTTTGTAATTCGACAGCCCGTTTTTCTCCATCAGTACCGTGATCGTTTCGTCGGAATTCTGTAAATCTTCGTACAGGTGCATCGTGCGCACATCGTTCAGATATTCGAGAAAGGTCTGTCCGGTATACTTTTTAAAGAGCCGGCAGAAATACTCCTTCGAGAGCGCCAGGGAATCCGCGGCTGTTTCGAGGCTTAACGGTTCCGGGTAATGCACTTTCGCCCAGTTCATAACGTGTGTCACGCGCTGCAGATCGCGCTGTGAACCCGTGAGGGATGCCGAAGGGATCTGGTGGGAATACGACCGGCAGAGATGGTACAGAAATTCGTACAGTCGTGAGGTAAAGAGAAGCTGGTATGAATCGGAAGGATTCTGCCGGATCTCGTTCATCTCCGAGAGCAGTGCGCGGAGCGGAGCCGGCTGTTCCGAGCAGGGAATGATCGTGTCGAAACGCATCGTATCAAAGTCCGGCAGATATTGGCGCATCTGGCTTGCGGAAATCTGCAGCAGAAGATATGTACAGGTGTTGGAGCGCGTCATATGGAGGTCGCCGGAGTTGATGATAATCAGATCGCCCTCGTTTAACTGATACTCCGTTGCCTGGACAATCGCGGAAAACTGTCCCCTGATCAGATAGAGAATTTCCACATATTCGTGCCAGTGCGCCGGAAAAACAAAAGCGGGCGCATCCTGCAGCTCAAAACGGACGTGCAGCAGATCGGTTTCGTGTATTGTTTCGTAAAAGCAGGATTCCATAAGTACCTCCAGGATGTGATAGAAATATACGTCAATTATAATCAAAAAAGATAAGAATATTGTACCAGAAATTGGGCGAAATATCAATATCAACCAGAGAAAGGACAAGAAAGGAACTAGAAGTTACACGAAAAAGGGAAGATAATGGAGACATTAGCACGAAACAAAGTTTGGGAGGAACAAGACATGAAAGCAAAGGTAAGAACCTTTAACGGAACTACATCTCCGGAAGTAACCCAGCGTGAAACAGATCACCGCAAACTTGCCCGCGAGGCAGCAGCAGAGGGATTCGTTCTTCTGGAAAACAAAGATCATTTCCTGCCGCTGGCAAAGGGCAGCAAGGTAGGTCTTTACGGAGCAGGTGCGATCCGCACCATCAAAGGAGGCACCGGTTCCGGCGATGTCAATGAGCGTGACAGCGTCAATATTTTCCAGGGCATGAAAAATGCAGGCTACGACGTAACAAGCAGTGAATGGCTGGAGGATTACGATAAACTCTACGTACAGGCAAGACTGGACTGGAAAAATGAGATTTTCACAAAATTGAACGGAGACGACACAAAATTCTTTGATGCTTACTCTGCAACCCCGTTCTTTATGCCATCCGGAAACCCGATCGATGAAGAGAAAGCAGCAGCCGACGGTGCAGACACCGCATTCTTCGTTCTGGCACGTATCGCAGGAGAGAACAAAGACCGTTTTGATACGGAGGGTGACTACTTCATCTCCAAAGAAGAGAAAGCTATTCTGGCACAGGTTTCCAGATGCTATAAAAACGTTGTTCTTGTTATCAACACCGGCGGCCTGATGGATCTGGCATTCGTAGAAGAATTTGACAATATCCGCTCTATTTTACAGTACGTACAGGCAGGCCAGGAAGGCGGAAATGCATTTGCCGATGTTGTAAGCGGCGATGTAACCCCATCCGGAAAAATGACAGATACCTGGGCAAAAGATTACTATGATTATCCGGGTGCAGAGGTTTACAGCTACAAGAGCGGCGACCTCATGAAAGAAAAATACGAAGAGGGTATCTTCGTTGGATACCGTTACTTCGATACCTTTGAAGTACCAGTCCGTTACTCCTTCGGTTACGGTATGTCCTACACCGATTTTGAGATCAGAACCAATGACATCAAAGTAAGCGGCCGCGGCATGATGAATCCGAAAGTAAGCGTGACTGTTACCGTCACCAACACCGGCGATACTTATGCAGGAAAAGAAGTTGTACAGATCTACGCTTCCTGCCCGCAGGGCAGACTGGTGAAAGAGTTCCGCCGTCTGGCAGGCTTTGGAAAAACAAAACTGCTGGCTCCGAAGGAATCCCAGACCATGACCATCACCTTCCCGCTGTATCAGCTGACTTCCTATGAGGAGGAAAGCGCATCCTGGATTCTGGAGCCGGGCATGTACGGTATCTGGGTTGGAAACGATCTGAATACTTCCGTTCTCTCCGGCGCTCTGGAACTGGATGAGAAGGCAGTTATGACAGCATGCGAGAATATCTGCCCGCTGAAAGAGGAATTAAACGAGATTTTCCCTGATGCAGAAAAAGTACAGGCAAGAGAAGCTGCATGGCAGAACGAAGTAAGAGAAAAGAGAATGAGCGTCATCGAGCTCAAAGCATCTGAGATCCCAACTGAGAAAGTAGATTACCAGCCGGTACCGGAAGAGCTTCCTGGAAAAGCAGGAAAGATTGTGGAATCCCTTTCTGTGGATCAGCTGGCACTCCTTGCAACCGGTGATCCGGGAAGAGCACAGGGCAACGCACTTGGCTCCGCAGGAATTTCTGTTCCGGGAGCAGCAGCAGAGACATCCCCGTGTGCTTCGGAGGAGCCGTGGAATGTAACCACGATTGCTCTGGTCGACGGACCTGCAGGTCTTCGTCTGAAGAGAGAATATCAGGTAGACAACGGAGAGATCGTAGCGAGCGATTTCCTGGCTGCCTTGGAAGGCGGTTTCTTCAGTAAGCCGCAGGAAAAACGCGGAACAACCTATTATCAGTTCTGTACCGCAATCCCGGTCGGAACACTTCTGGCACAGAGCTGGGATGTAGAACTGATCAAGAGAGTCGGCGAAATGATCGGCCATGAGATGGAGCTGTTCAACGTAACACTGTGGCTGGCACCTGGTATGAACATTCACAGAAATCCGCTCTGCGGAAGAAACTTTGAATACTATTCCGAGGATCCGCTGATTGCCGGTATGATGGCGGCTGCCATGACACTCGGTGTACAGAAGGTACCGGGCTGCGGAACTACGATCAAACACTTTGCATGCAACAACCAGGAGGACAATCGTATGGGCTCCGATTCTATCCTGTCCGAGCGTGCCCTGCGTGAGATCTATCTGAAAGGCTTTGAAATCGCAGTCAAAGATGCACAGCCGATGTCCATTATGACATCTTACAACCTGATCAATGGTGTACACGCTGCAAACTGCTACGATACCTGCACGAAAGCAGCGAGAGATGAGTGGGGATTTGCAGGAGCTATCATGACCGACTGGACAACCACCAACGTACAGATCCAGGGCGAGTGTACCGCAGCGGGCTGCATGAGAGCCGGAAATGACATGGTAATGCCGGGTCTGCCGGAGGATCACGAGAACATCAAAAAAGAACTTGCAGATGGAACTCTGACGATGGCAGAACTGAAACGCTGCATCTATAACACGGTAAATATCGTACTGCAGTCCAATATGTACGAGGGCGCAGTCAGCTACCTTGATCAGTTCGATGATCTGGATACCTATCTTGTCGTGAAATAAAAGAAGTGAAAAATATCTTATGGGGATATACAAAAAGCAGGGTTTGAAATGAACGGACATTTCGGTGCGTGAGACATTGGGGGACCCTGAAAAGAGGAAAGAAGTGCCATTCGCAGATGGGGGTTTGCGGAGCAGGCACTTCTTTTACGTATATCGTCTATGAACCGTGAATACATTGACAGTAAGGCAGAAAATAAGGAGGCGCAAAAAGCAAATGAGAGAACGGGATGAGAATGCATATATTCGTTTTTTTGCCCTCTGGTTTGCGGCCGGTATGACCCTCGGTGTACTGCTGCTGCTTACGGCATCCCACACGGGAATGAAGGAGGGAAATAGCGTCCGCCTCTTTCAGGCGGAGGCGTTTTTTGGAAGAAAAATTTCCGCAAAGGCCTGCTTTTCCTATCTTCTAAAGGTACGGTTAGCACCGGCATTTGCGGGACTTCTCTTTGGATTGACGGCAATCGGTGCGTATTTTGCCACTGCTGCCGTTTGGGCATATGGTTTTCTGTGTGGCGTCTTTCTCTCGGCTGCCTATCTGCAGAACGGAATGGCAGGTCTTTTATTCTTTTTTCTGGCTCTTTTTCCGCAGATTTTCCTCTACCTTGCCGCGTTATTTCTGATGGCTGCTGCGTGCAGCCGGATGGCAGAGACGAATCACCTTGCCGGCGGCATACAGAAAAAGGAATATTTTTGCTTTGGCGTGCGCTACTTCTTCGCACTGATCCTGCTTCTGTGGGGTATTCTGCTTGAGAGTTATGTCAATCCGTGGTTTCTTGCGAAAATCCTGTAAAAACAGTCGGAAAAGGGAATTGCATTTTTGAAAAAACGTGTATATAATTAAAAGCATTGTTACCCTTTATCGGGCAGTGAGAGGGAGAAAAAAGCAAAAAGGAAAAAAGCTATGCAGGAAACGATACAGTCATTTACGGACTATCTACAGACGGAAAAGAAAGCGTCAAAAAATACAGAAGTCTCCTATCGGCGCGATCTTCGAAAGCTGGCAGTTTTTTTGAAGGAGCACGGAATAGAAAAACCGGAGCAGATGAATGCAACGGTTTTAAATTCTTATTTATTATATCTGGAGCGGGAACACTTCTCCCCGGCAACGATCTCGCGCAGCATTGCGGCGATTCATATGTTTTGCCAATATGCATGTCAGGAGGGAAAAATGGTATCTGACCCGTCGAAAGCACTGCAGCCACCGAGGGTTGAGCGGAAAATGCCGGAGATCCTTTCCATCGCAGAGGTCGATCTGCTGCTTCGCCAGCCCAAAACCGACACGCCAAAGGGTATCCGCGACAAAGCAATGCTGGAAATGCTGTATGCGACCGGTATCCGTGTCAGTGAACTGATCCATTTAAAAATGCAGGATGTTAACCTTATGATGGGCTACATCACCTGCCGCGATGAAAAGGAGCGGATCGTTCCGTTTGGCGGACCGGCGAAAAAGGCGTTGGAGCAGTATCTGGGGAGTGCGCGCGCAGCCCTGATGCATGGACGGGAGGATGATGTATTGTTTGTCAACTGCTCCGGAGGTCCGATGAGCCGTCAGGGATTCTGGAAAATTCTGAAATCCTATGCGAAATCCGCAGGCATTACTGCGGATATTACGCCGCATACCCTGCGCCATTCGTTTGCAACTCATCTGCTGCAAAATGGTGCGGACTTAAAAAGTGTCCAGGAGATGATGGGACATGCCGATATCTCGACAACGCAGATGTATCTCCACCTTGGTGTGAATAAAATCAGGGACGTGTACCGGAAGACACATCCGAGAAAGTAAAGGTGGAACAGAAAAGTAAAACGATAGAAAAACCTCCGCCGCAGACTGGTGAAAAACTGCAGCGAAGGTTTTTGATGTTTTTAGCGTGTTGAGAAAATTTAGCACTCCTCAGCGATATCATAAATCAGGCGTTCGGTCTGATCCCAGCCAAGGCACGGGTCAGTGATGGATTTACCATAGACATGATTTCCACAACCGATTTTCTGATTGCCAGGCTCCAGATAGCTTTCGATCATAACACCTTTTACGAGACTTTCGATATCCTTGTTGCATCGTCTTGTGTGCAGAACGTCTTTGACGATACGGATCTGCTGCTCGTATTTCTTTCCGGAGTTGGAATGGTTGGCATCGATGATGGTAGCCGGGTTTACGAGATGTGTTTCGTTGTATTTCTCCAGCAGAAGCTGAATGTCCTCGTAGTGATAGTTCGGCACGGAGTTGCCGTGCTTGTTGGTCGCACCGCGGAGAATGGTGTGCGCCAGCGGATTTCCGCTTGTCTTTACCTCCCAGGTACGGTAAATAAAGGAGTGGGAGCCCTGTGCGGCAATGACGGAGTTGATCATAACAGAAAGATCACCGCTGGTCGGGTTTTTCATGCCGGCCGGAATGTCGATGCCGGAAACAGTCAGACGGTGCTCCTGGTTTTCTACGGAACGTGCGCCGACCGCAACATAGGAGAGAATATCGGACAGATAGCTCCAGTTGGACGGATACAGCATTTCGTCTGCAGAAGTCAGATCAGTCTCTTCTACTACACGCATATGCATTTTACGCATGGCGATCAGGCCGTGCAGCAGGTCCGGCTTTCCTTCCGGGTCCGGCTGATGAACGATACCTTTGTAGCCTTCACCTGTGGTACGCGGTTTGTTGGTATAGACACGTGGGATAATGATCAGTTTGTCGGATACTTTGTCGGCAACCTTTGCCAGACGGTGATTGTACTCCAGAACAGCGTCTTCGTTGTCTGCGGAGCAAGGTCCTACGATAACAAGAAATTTATCGGAATCCCCGGTAAAGACTTTTGCGATTTCAGCGTCACGCTGTTTTTTGATTTCGGTTGCGCGGGCGCTTAAGGGATATTGTTCCCGGATCTCTGTTGGGGTGGGAAGTTTTCTTACAAATTCAAGGCTCATTTTCGTTCTCCTTTATCTTAGATGCACTTCTTTTCTAGCTGCGGACAGAGGAGCGTTCTTGTGTGCCCCGTCGCAAACTATCTATAAATTATAATACATAACGCGAAGATTGTCGATGTTTTTTCGGCGAAAATTCTGTTTCTCTTAAAAAAGATAGAAAAAAGGTATCAATGAACAGCAAATCCGTTTGCAGATTCCCGATGCAGGAACAAAAGTGCCATTGTCATAATGGTAAGTTCACTTGCAAGAATACCATAGAGATAGCCACGGATGCCGAAAACCGGGACGAGAAAAAGAATTGCAAGAATACGAATTACATCTCCGGCAAGGTTCTGGAAAAAAACGAGAGAAGTTTTTCCAAGGCCGTTTAAAATGCTTCCAAGTGTCGTTTCCAGATAGAGAAAAGGACTTAAAAATGAAAGGATACGCAGAAAAACGCCGACTTCTTCGTTTTGAAAAAGGAAACGTCCAAGCCACGGACCGAAAAAGAAAAAGGCAAAAACAGCGGAAGTGCCAAGCAGCACACAGAAAGAAATTGTATAACGGATCGTGTCTGATATTTGCTCCGGCGTACCGTCGGCCTGCTGTTTTGCTACGCCGGGCAGAAGCATGACGGACACCGCGTGGGTGATGGCAGATGGAAAAAAGATCATCGGAAGTGCCATACCGGTGAGAATGCCATACTGCGAGAGCGCTGCTTTCCGGGAAAGACCGGAGGTGACCAGACAGCCGGGGAGCAGAGCACTTTCAATGCTGTGGAGGATATTCAGAAGAATACGGTTCAGCGTAAGCGGAAGATTCAAAACGGCAAGCTCTCGGAAGGTATCGTACCAGAGGGTCTTTTCTTTGAAAAAAACAGAAATCGGGCGGTGTTTCTGAGGGGACCTGCTGTGCGAGACGGACAGGCAGGCCATCAGAAAGAGACACGAAAAGAGTTCGCCGGCGGCAGTACCGAATGCAGCGACAGCGGCAGAGGGGAGGCTTGTGGAAAGACAGAAAAGCCAGGCAAGGTAGGAAGCGCCCATGCGCACGAACTGTTCCAAAAGCTGGCAAAAAGAAGGCAGTGCCGTCTGATTCTGGCCAAGATACCATGCCGAGAGACAGTTGTGGATCCCGGAGGGGAGAATGCCGAGTGATAAAATCCGGAGGAGCAGAATCGTCCGCGGCTCAAAAAGAAGCCGTGTTCCGATAAAATCCGCGCTGAAAAAGAGAAAGATGGAGGCGGAGAAGGAAAGTATCACTACAATGCCGCATCCGGCCGCCAGACAGATTTTTGCCCGTCTGGAATCCTTTTTGGCAAGGTACGATGCGACAAAGCGCGAGAGCACCGTCTGCATGCCGCCTGCGCCAAGGGAGAGCATCAGTGCGTAGAGTGGTGTGGCGAGCTGGTAGATACCAAAGGCTTCCGCACCGATCCGGCGCGACAGGAATATTCTATAGAGAAATCCAAGAATTCTGCAGATGATCCCGGACGCGGTCAGGATCAGTGTGCCAAGAAGAAGCGTGTTCTTTCTTGTGATTTTCAGCATGGGATAGACTCCTTTCACGGCATTGCGCAGATAGTCTAAAATATGCGAAAAAACTCCTTGACAGAACCCCGTGATCGGTGCTATTCTGAGTGAGAAATAAATCCGATTAAAACTGTCGGAATTGAAAAACGACAGCACAGGAAAAAGGAGAACCAGGAATGAAATTATCGACCAAAGGAAGATATGGTCTGCGTGCCATGATCGATCTGGCGAGTCACGAAGAAGAGGGTGCAGTGTCCATTGCCAGCATTTCAGAACGCCAGAATATCTCAGAGAGCTATCTGGAGCAGCTGGTGCGTCCGCTTCGAAAAGCCGGATTCATTGAGAGTGTGCGGGGGGCAGGCGGTGGATATGTACTTGCAAAACCGGCAGATTCCATTTCGGTAGGAGATGTTCTCCGTGTGCTGGAGGGCGGACTCGAGGCAGTCACGTGCTCGGTCAATGAAGGCCTGGGCGGCTGCGATGCGGCCGATTTCTGCGTCACGCGTTTTGTGTGGCAGAGGATCAATGAGGGAATTACGAACGCTGTGGATTCCATCAGCCTCGGAGAGCTGGTTCAGCAGAGCCGGCAATTAGAGAAAAACAGAAACAGCGATAGAAATGACAAGGAGTGAACAACAATGATTTATCTGGACAATGCGGCAACAACAAAAACAGCCCCGGAAGTTGTCGAGGCTATGCTTCCTTATTTCAGCGAATACTACGGAAATCCATCCAGTATTTATGCAATTGCAGGAAAAAGCAAAGAAGCCATCACCAAAGGAAGAGAGCAGATCGCAAACGTGCTCGGCGCAAAACCGGAGGAAATTTATTTTACAGCCGGCGGCAGCGAGTCCGATAACTGGGCGTTAAAAGCTACCTTTGAAGCATATAAAAATAAAGGAAATCACATCATTACCACAAAAATCGAGCATCATGCGATTCTTCATACCTGTGAGTATCTGGAAAAAGAGCGCGGTGCGAAAGTGACTTATGTCGGCGTCGATGAGAACGGCGTTGTCAATCTGGATGAACTCGAAGCAGCCATCACACCGGAGACCATTCTGATTTCCGTTATGGCGGCAAATAACGAAATCGGAACGATTCAGCCGATCAAGGAAATCGGAAGAATTGCAAAAGAACACAATATTTTATTCCACACAGATGCCGTACAGGCATTTGGCCAGATCCCGATCAATGTGGATGAGTGCAATATTGATATGCTCAGTTCCAGCGGTCATAAGATTAACGGACCGAAAGGAATCGGCTTCCTTTACATCCGAAAGGGTGTGAAAATCCGCTCCTTCGTACACGGCGGTGCGCAGGAAAGAAAACGCCGTGCCGGAACAGAAAATGTACCGGGCATCGTAGGATATGGAGTTGCGGCAGAGCGTGCGGCAAGAACTATGGCGGAGCGTACCGCAAAAGAAATCGAAGTACGTGATTATCTGATCAACCGTATTTTAACCGAGATTCCGAACTGCCGTCTGAACGGCGATCCGGTAAAACGTCTGCCGAACAACTGCAACATCAGCTTTGAATTCATCGAGGGAGAGTCCCTTCTGATCATGCTGGATATGAAAGGTATCTGCGCATCCAGCGGTTCTGCATGTACTTCCGGATCCCTGGATCCGTCCCATGTACTGCTGGCCATCGGACTGCCGCACGAGAAAGCACACGGTTCCTTACGTCTGACTTTAAGTGAGGAGATCACAAAAGAGGACGTTGATTTCGTTGTAGAGCAGATCAAAGCGATCGTAGACCGTCTGCGCAGCATGTCCCCGCTGTATGAGGATTACATCAAAAAACAGCAGGGTAAATAAGTTTAAAAAAATAAGACAGTCCATCCAGAAAGCCGGTACAGAAAAATTCAGGTAAAAGCTGTGCCGGAGGAGGACTGCTTTGAAATAGTTCAGGAGGAAGAATAACAATGTACAGTGAAAAAGTAATGGATCATTTCCAGCA
>OJKI01000668.1_pt1 | contig 12174 bp, 12 predicted proteins | sample 1596431 | NCBI WGS metagenome assembly OJKI01 (sample SAMEA4350165, study PRJEB24818) | metagenome | biome: human; feature: gut; material: faeces | place: Denmark | collected 2013-09 | reverse complement strand
GTACCTGCCGCGCGTCAGCGTCTACATCGTGCCGGGCGCCCTCGAGGTGCTCATCCCCGACCGGCCGGAGTTCGTGCGCAGCATCGACCCCGCCGCCGGGCGCATGGTCGTGCACCTGATCGAAGGGATGTGAGCGCGTGCGCATCGACATTCTCACCCTCTTTCCCGACACGATGCGCGCCATGCTCGGCGAGAGCATCCTCGGCCGGGCGCAGGCGCGCGGCCTGCTCGATATCCGCTGCCACCAGATCCGCGACTATACCGAAAACCGGCAAAAGCAGGTCGACGACTATCCCTACGGCGGCGGCTGGGGGCAGGTCATGATGGCGCAGCCGCTCAAGAGCTGCCTTGACGCCGCGCTCGCGGACAGCACCGTGCCCGTCGAGCGCCGCCGCGTCATCTACCTCTCCCCGCAGGGGCCGACGTTCACGCAGGCGAAGGCCCGCCAGCTCAAGGCCGACTATGACCAGCTCGTGCTCGTCTGCGGCCACTATGAAGGCGTGGATGAGCGCTTCATCGAGGCGTGCGTGGACGAGGAGCTCTCCATCGGCGACTTTGTGCTCACCGGCGGCGAGCTCGGCGCCATGGTCGTCACGGACTGCGTCTGCCGCATGGTGCCGGGGGTGCTCTCGGACACCGAGTGCTACACCGGCGAGAGCCATTGGGCCGGCCGGCTCGAGTACCCGCAGTATACCCGCCCCGAGACGTGGGAGGGCCGCACCGTGCCGGAGGTGCTGCGCGGCGGCAACCACGCGGAAATTGAAGCCTGGCGCACGCGCCAGAGTCTGGAGCGCACGCTCACAAAGCGGCCAGATCTCTTTCAGCAGACGCCGCCGACGCCGGACGAGCAGCGCCTGCTCGATAAGATCCGGCGTGACCGCAGCCGCCCGCAGCTGACAGAGCCGCCCGTCTGCCGCCCGGCGACGGAGGACGACCTCCCGGCCATCCTCGCCATCGTGCAGCAGGCGCGCAATTACCTGCGCCGCCACCGCGTTGACCAGTGGCAGGGCGCGTACCCGAACGAGGAGACGTTCCGCGCCGACATCGCGGCCGGCACGTGCCATGTGCTCACGTATCAGGGTGCGGTCGCCGCCGTGTTCACGCTCACCTTCGCGCCCGAGCCTGCTTATGACGCGCTCACGGACGGGCGCTGGCGCTCGGATCGGGAGCACGCCGCCGTGCTGCACCGCAACGCCGTCAGCGCCGATTGGCGCGGTACGGGCTTGTCCGACCTGCTCATGCAGGAGGTCGAGCGGCTCGCGCGGGAAAGCGGCGCGCACGCCGTGCGCGTCGATACGCACCGGCACAACGGCGCGCAGAAAAAGCTCCTCGAGCGCCACGGCTACCGCTTCTGCGGCAACATCCTCTGCGATGAGCCGGGACATGACCCGCGCCGTCAGGCGTTTGAAAAGCTGCTGAAGTGAGGGCCTGTGTATGAATCTGACGAATCTCGCGGACATCCGCGCGCTGCTCGCGCGGCATGATTTCCGCTTTTCCAAGTCCCTGGGGCAGAACTTTCTCACCGCCGCGTGGGTCCCGGCCGACATTGCCGACGCCTCCGGCGCGGATGAGCACACCGGCGTGCTCGAGGTCGGCCCCGGCATCGGCTGCCTGACCGAGCAGCTCGCGCAGCGCGCCGGGAAGGTCGTCTCCGTCGAGCTCGACGAGCGCCTGCGCCCCGTGCTGGCCGAGACGCTCGCGGGGTATGAAAACGTGGAGCTCGTCTTTGGCGACGTGCTCGCGCTCGACCTGCCGCAGTTGGTGGCCGAGCGCTTCGCCGGTCTGCGCCCCGTCGTGTGCGCGAACCTGCCGTATAACGTCACGTCGCCGCTGCTCACGGCGTTTCTCACCGCCGGCTGCTTCGACACCGTCACCGTCATGATCCAGCGTGAGGTCGCGCGCCGCCTGTGCGCCCGGCCCGGCACGGCGGATTACGGCGCGCTGACCGTGTTCGTCCAGTGGCACGCCGAGCCGGAGCTGCTCTTCGACGTGCCGCCGCACTGCTTTGTCCCCGCGCCGAAGGTCACGAGCACCGTTGTGCGCCTGCGCGTGCGCAAGTCCCCGCCCGTCGCCGTGCAGGATGAAAAGCTGCTGTTCACCGTCGTGCGCGCGGCGTTCAATCAGCGCCGCAAGACGCTCGTCAACGCGCTCTCGGCCGGCGTGCCCGGCTGTGACAAGGCGCGCGCCGCCGCGGCCGTCGCCGCCTGCGGGCTCGATGCGCGCGTGCGCGGCGAGACGCTCAGCCTGGCCCGGTTCGCCGCTTTGAGCGACGCGCTCGGCAGCGAGCTCGGCAATGACGCAGGTTGACATAACGAAATGAAACGGGCCGTTCCATATCCGGAGCGGCCTATTTTCTATGCATTTATGTTGATTTGCAGTTTACATAATACAGCGCGTAGAACGCACAGCAAACAGCCGGCAGCGATGTTGGAAAGCAGGGAAGCCCGAGGGGGCAACGCCCGCCTCGGGTGAGATCGTGCATCGCCTTTGGCGCTGCCTTCTCCTTGCCGAGAGGGTGCTGAGCGCAGCGAAGCGGATGCGGTGGAAAGGTTCTTTCACTGCCAGTGCTGCCGGTGTTGCCCATCCATCCCCGCATATCGCCTGCCCGCCCCGCATACGCTGGTAGCAAACCAGAACCGGGAGGGGAGCCTATGCCATACGAGGACAAGAAGGCCGCGCCGCAGCGCCGGCCGCACGCGGTCACGCTCGACGAGCGCAGCCATCTGACCGTCACGGGCGTGGACGAGGTCGTGCGCTTTGACGACACGGAGGTGTCCATGCGCACGTCGCGCGGGATGCTCAGCGTGCACGGCGAGGGGCTGCGCGTCGGCCGGCTCGCGATCGACACGGGGGAGCTGGCCATCGACGGCGCGTTTGACGCGCTCGACTACACGGAGGAGACGGCGTCCGGCGGCGGCTTCTGGTCGCGCCTGTTCGGCGGATGAGCCTGCACCCGCTCGCCCAGCTCGGGCAGGTGGCGCTGGCGCTGGGGCTCGGCGCGGCGCTCGGGCTGCTGTTCGATGTGCTGCGCGTGCCGCGCCGCCATGCGCGCCGGGCCTTTCTCCGCGCGGTGCTCGACGCCGTGTTCTGCCTGGCGGTGGGGCTGACGGTGTTCGCCTTCGGCATGGCGGCCGGCTCCGGGCAGGTGCGCCTGTTCATGTTCCTCGCCATCGCGGCCGGCTGGACGGGCTATTTTGCCTGGGTCAGCGGGCAGGTTTTGCCGCCGCTGGAGAAATTTGCACGCCGCTGCGCGCAAAAAACGCGCAAAATCACGGCCCCCGGACGAAAAATCGCAAAAAAAGTTTGGATTTTTGCAAAAAAACGCTTCCAAAATCGCAGCAGATGTTTTAGAATAGACTGTATTACTGGAAGCAGATACGATCCGGGGGGAGGTTCTGCAGACTGTGAAATTCAAAAAGGCAAGCATCTTTACGAAACTGGTCATCGCGGCGCTGATGGTGTACGCGGTCATCAGTCTGTTCATGGTGCACCGGCAGACCCGCCAGCTTCAGGATCGCGCGGCGACGCTGCAGCAGCAGGTGTCCGAGATGACCCAGTCCAACGCCGAGCTGCAGTATCAGATCGACCACAGCGAGGACGACGACATGATCGAATCGGTCGCGCGCGAAAAGCTCGGTCTGGTCAAGCCCGGTGAAAAGATTTTCTACGACACAAGTGATTGAGCAAGGAGAAACGAACCGTATGCAGGTGGAAGTCGGAGCAGTTGTGGAGGGTACCGTCACCGGTATCACGAAGTTTGGCGCGTTTGTGAGCCTGCCGGACGGCAGGAGCGGTCTGGTGCACATATCCGAGATCGCCAACACCTACGTCAACGACGTCAACGAGTTTTTGAAGCTGGGTGATAAGGTGAAGGTGCGCGTGCTGGCCGTGACGCCGGATGGGAAGATCAATCTGTCCATCAAGAAGGCAGAGCCCGCGCCCGAGCGTCCGAACAACCGCCCGATGCACGGCGGCCGCCCGGGCGGCAACCGCCCGAATAATAACGGCGGCGCACCGCGCGCCGCGCGACCGAACAACCGTTCGGCCCAGCCGGCGGGACAAGTCAGCGGCCCGAGCGGGGACGCTGCGTTTGAAGACCGGCTCAAGCAGTTCATGCAGGAGTCGGACAGCCGCATGGCCGGCAACCGCCTCTACAGCGACCGCACGCGCGGCCGCCGCCGCGGCAGCGGCCGCGGCTGATGCGCGCCCTGCTGCCGATTGGCGGCTCGTCAAAACATCTGGATAAAAAGATCCTCCGTATGAGCGCATCATACGGAGGATCTTTTGCTGCAAAGGCGCTTTTCTGCTTGTCAAACCGGAGGTTATCGCTTCGTTCGTTTCTCGATTCGGATTGACGAGATTATTGCATATACAACAGCACCGATGATCAGGGGAATTTCAAGCAGCATCCATTTCCTGATCTGAAACACTACAGAGAAACCGCTCACAAGAAATACTGCGCTCAACAAACAGAATACAATGGCAGATTGCCTGTAATGCGGTTTTTTATCCATGCTTGCGCGCTCCTCTTTCGAGGCCCACAGATAGGCGTTGTTGAACAGGAATCCTTTTTCCGCAAATTGACGGGCACTGATGCATGCACAGAGCGCCATGCATACAAAGCTGATGATCGCTGCGACCAGATCTGCTGTATCCATATCCGTTCTCCTTTCATTCGTCTCCGCTTGCGCGCCCGGCGCGGATGTAGTATGATCGTGTTGCAGATTTGTTCTGGCACGTTTATTCTAGCACAAATCGGCAGTTTCGTCATCTGCTCTTTCACGGGAGGAGTCAACCATGCAGGTCTACTTGAGTGAACACATCGCGCCGTCGGCGTATGCAAGGCTTGCGCGCCATTTCGAGATCGTGGACAATTTCGACCACCCCGAGCAGCTCGCCGCCATGATCATCCGCCGCGCGGTTGTGCCGCGCTCGGTCATCGCGCGCGCGCCGAACCTGAAGGTCATCGCCATGCATGGCGTCAGCCGCGACACGATCGACACCGAGGCCGCCGCCGAGTACGGCGTGCCGGTGCCGAATGTGCCGGGCCTCGGCGCACCGGCCGTCGCGGAGCTGGCCGTGGCGCAGCTGCTGGCGCTCAACCGGCAGCTGAAATTCGTCAACAACGGCCTGTGCGCCGGGCGCTTCGACCACTTCGGCGCGGAGGAGTTCGTCTGCCACGAGATGACCGGCCGCACGCTCGGCCTCGTCGGCACGGGCAACATTGCCCACCGCGTGGCGGATATCCTGCGCGCGGCCTTCGACGTGCGCGTCCTGTGCTGGAATCCGCGCCGCACGGCTGCCGAGTGCGCCGCCTGGGGCTATGAACAGGTCAACACCCTGCCGGAGCTCTTCCGCCGCTCGGACTTCGTGAACGTGAGCATCACGCTCTGCGATGCCACGCGCGATCTCATCAACGCGCCGGTGTTCGCCGCGGCGAATCCGGACCTGCTGCTCGTCAACACCTCGCGCGGCGGCATCGTCAACGAGCACGATCTTTATGTCGCCCTCACCACGGGGCAGATCCGCGCCGCGGCGAGCGACGTGTTCGTGCACGAGCCCCCGGCGTGTGATGACCCGCTCATCCATCTGGATAACTTCATCGCGACCTTCCACATCGGCGGCAGCACCTACGAGTCGCTCGAGCGTGTGAGCAACCGCGCCGTGGACTATGTGTTCGCGTACACCGGTGTGCCGGAGCAGAAGGAAGTCATAGGATCCTGACGGGGTCTCCCCGGTGTGAGGGCCGCGGCAGAAAGCCCCGGAGCATTGCCGCTCCGGGGCTGCCTACCGGTTTATCTGCCAATCGGCATTACTTGATAAAACCATTGCAGAAGTTCCTTGAGCCAGTCGAACAGCTTGCTGTAACCCATCTGATCGTTCATCGTATATTCCTCCTTTCACAGATTTTTCTGCAGGGCCGGCCGGCTATGTGTAAAAGCCCCGGAGCATTTCTGCTCCGGGGCGGCTGCAAACCAGATCAGTCGATCGGCATGGTCAGGGAGTTTGCGATCTCCTGCACGATTTCCTGTGCTTCGTACTCCTTGCAGATGCCGAGAATTTTCGCAGTCAGTTCCAGAGCGCCATACAACATAGTCCGTTTACCCCTTTCGTCAGATTTCCAATGCCGCCGCACACATTCGGCGACACCGGATGGTTGATATTACCGGTTACAAGGCCGCAATACCCGAAAAACAGGAAAAACGCAACGGACAAATAACGAAGAATGTAACGTTTAGCTGAAATTCGCAACCGTTTGTCATTTTTCACGTACCACCGGCGGCTGCAGCCGTTTTCTGTGCGCTTCGATGCTGCGGACTGCGTAGGGCACGCGGGAAGCATCCGTTTTTCTGACAGAAAAACCCCGGAGCCGAAGCTCCGGGGTTTTCATATGTTCGCAAATTACATGGCGAGCCAGTTCGGCAGAGCATCGGAGATCGCATCAACGATCGCCTTCGCCTTGTCCTCACCGCACTTGCCGAGGATATCGGAAGCGATACCAAGACCAGTCTGAATAAGACCCATGTTACTTTACCCCTTTCGTAAGATTTCCAACGCCGTCCCACACAATAGACGACATCGGATGGTTGGTATTGCCGGTTACAAGTGCATTATATGCAAGAAACGGCCAAAACTCAATGGACACATACCAACGGTGTGTAACAAATTGATTGAATTTGTCATGAACTTTGATGTCAAATTGTTGTCAAATGCAATTGCCGTTCTGCTGCTCGCTTTTTCGACTCCGATATGGATACCTGCGCGCCGGTTGCCGGGTTTCGCGGCCAAAATCGGCGTTATGGAAACCATTTTTCCACATTGCCAACAGACTTTTCAACATAAATGCGGTGCAATTAACGATGTTATGTAAACAAGCCGCCGTTTCCCATGGCCTTTCCCGGCTCTCCGCGGCGGCTCTGCCGGCCGGGCACACCTGTCCGCCGCAGCCGCACATTTTTGCCTGTCCGCGCCGTCCCGCACCGTGCGCTCCGCCCGCGCCGTCTGCCCGCGCCGCCCGCATCGCACCATCCTGCACCGTCCCGCCCTGCACCGCACCGCGCCCCCCGCACCATCCCGCGCCGCGCGCAAAAAGCCCCGGGAGCGTTCGCTCCCGGGGCGGGGTGCTATGGGGCGGCAGTGCCGGCTCACGCGCCGATGAGCTGGCAGTAGCGCATGATGATGGTGGCCGTCTGCGCGCGCGTGGCGCTGCCATTCGGGTCGAGGTAGTCCAGGCCGTTGTCGTGCGCATTGCCCTGGATGAGGCCGTTGCCGACGGCCCAGGACATCGCGGCGTAGGCCCAGTTGGCCACACTGCCGGCATCGGGGAAGGCGCTGATCGGCGCGGCGTTCCCGGTGAATTCCGGCGCGTACTTGACCGTGTACCGGTACAGGAACGTGACCAGCTGCTGGCGCGTGATGGCGGCGTTGGGCGTGAACATAGTCGCGCTCGTGCCGGAAGTGACGTCGTTGTAGTACGCCCAGGCGACGGCATTGTAGTACCACGCGCCGGGGGCGACGTCGGTGAACGGCAGGTAGTAGTAGCTGTAGTCGGTCTGATTGCCGGAGCGGTTATAGAGAATCTTCACGATCTGTGCGCGCGTGCAGGCCGTGTCCGGCGAGAACGTGCCCGCGCCGACGCCGCTCATCAGCCTGTTGCGCACGCAGTAGTCGATGCCCTCGTGCGCCCAGTAGCCCGGCCCGGCCACATCGTGCAGGCCGTAGCTCGGGCAGCTCGGGCCGCCGGTGCAGGTGCTCGCGCCCGTGGCGGGAATGGCCTCCGTCCGGGTCTGGCCGCAGACGGTGCAGGTGAAGGTGCGCACGCCGGGCGTGGTCTCGGTCGGGGCGGTGGTCACGGTGCCGCCGTCCCACTTGTGGCCGGCCGCGTCGGTCAGGTTGCGCTTTTCGGTCGCGCCGCAGCCGCTGCAGGTGTAGAGGTCATAGCCGCCGTCCGTACACGTCGGGTCGACGGTTTTGGTGAACCGGTAGTCGTGCGCGCCCGTGGCGGGGATGGCCTCCGTCCGGGTCTGGCCGCAGCCGCTGCAGGTGAAGGTGCGCACGCCGGGCGTGGTCTCAGTCGGCGCGGTGGTCACGGTGCCGCCGTCCCACTTGTGGCCGGCCGCGTCGGTCAGGTTGCGCCGTTCGGTCGCGCCGCAGCCGCTGCAGGTGTAGAGGTCATAGCCGCCGTCCGTGCACGTCGGAGCGACGGTTTTGGTGAACTGATAGTCGTGCGCGCCCGTGGCGGGGATGGTCTCCTCGCGGATATCACCGCAGACGGTGCAGGTGAAGGTACGCACGCCGGGCGTGGTTTCAGTCGGGGCGGTGGTCACGGTGCCGCCGTCCCACTTGTGGCCGGCCGCGTCGGTCAGGTTGCGCCGTTCGGTCGCGCCGCAGCCGCTGCAGGTGTAGAGGTCATAGCCGCCGTCCGTGCACGTCGGGGCGACGGTTTTGGTGAACTGGTAGTCGTGCGCGCCCGTGGCGGGGATGGTCTCCGTCCGGGTCTGGTCGCAGCCGCTGCAGGTGAAGGTGCGTACGCCGGGCGTGGTCTCGGTCGGGGCGGTGGTCACAACGCCGTTGCCCCAGACGTGCGCGCCGGTGGGCGGGAGCTCTCTGGTCGAGACGACCTCACCGCAGTTGTCACAGATGGTGTCGACGCGGCCGGCCTTGCCGCAGGTGGCGGGCACGGTGCGCTCCGTCGTGCCGTAGTCGGTGTGCGTGCACGCGCCCTTGTCGCTGACGGTGTAGCCCTGCCACTTGCCGTCGGCGTCGAGCGTCCAGTTCATGGCGGGGTTGTAGTGGATGGTGACGGTGGCGGGTTCAAAGCTGTGCGCTTCCGAGTTGCCCGGCTCGACCGCCGGGGCCGCGCCGTAGCAGCGCACGTCCTTAAGCGCGGTGCAGCCGGTGAAGGCGTTGTAGCCGACGTGCGTCACCGTACCGGGCAGTTTCATGTCGGCCAGCGCGGTGCAGCCGCGGAAGCAGTCCTCGGGGATGGTGCTCACGCCCGCGGGGATGGTCACATCCGTCAGCGCGGTGCAGCCGGTGAAGGCGGACGCGCCGATCTCGGTCACCGTCTCGGGGATGGGCGCTGCGGTGAGCGCCTTGCAGCTTTCAAATGCGAGGTCGCCGATGGCGGTCACGGTGCCGGCGTATTTGACGTTCAGCAGCTTCGTGCAGTGCCGGGCACGGCCGTGATGGCGGCGGGCAGGGTGGTGTTCGTGAGGCTGGCGCAGGAGTCGAACGCGCCGCGGCCGAGGCTCTGCAGCCCGTCGGGCAGCGTGACGGCGGTCAGCCCGTCGCCCGCGAGACCAAAGTCGCCGATCTCGGTCACACCCTTGGGGATGGACATACCCGTGAGCTTGGAGCACATGGCGATGCCGTAGCGGCCGATGCGCGTCACGCTGTCGGGCAGTGTGACCTGCGTGGCGGCCGGCAGGCAGAACAGAGCGTAGCTGCCCACGTTCGTGACGCCGTCTTTGATGACGACCTTTTTCAGCTCGCCCTCCAGCTTGAAGTTGCCGAAGCTCGTGAGCATACCCAGCGCTTCATAGTTCCACCACGGGGCGAGGTTGCCCTCGGGGAAGTTGAAGTCGGGCATCACTCCGGTGCCGGAGATGGTCAGCGTCTTGCCGCTGAGAACACCGGTGGAGACCTCCCAGTGCAGGCAGTTGTTCTCGCCGAAGTCGCCCGAGGTGGCCGCGGTCATAAAGCTGCTGAGAATGGCATCCGTGTCAAGATCCGGGATCTCAAACTCCTCCTTGAGCTGCTCGATCTTCTCCTTGATGAGCTTCTCGGCGATCTCCTTTTTCAGATCGTCGATTTTGCTGGCCGATGCGTTCACGGTCAGGCCGGAGAACAGTCCCACGACCAGAACCAGACACAGTGCCAGCGAGAGCACGCGCTTTTTCATCGTTTCTTCCTCCTTTGTTGTGATGCGTGTGTACAACCGTAATACCTGTCTGTCGTGAATATACCATATAAGCGGGAAAGTGTGCAATGGGGATTTCCAGAAAAAACGTTTTGAGCGTTACATTTTGTTGCATTTGTGTAAACAAAATGTGCATTTTTTCGCGCCCATGCGCGCACGACCCGTTGCAAAAGCGGGGCGCGTCCTGTATACTTGCTGTGTAGACATATTTCCCTGTATGTCCATTCCAGGAGGGAGGAACCATATGAAAAAACGAGTGTTGTCGCTGCTGCTGTGCTTTGTGCTCGCAGCCGGATTGCTGAGCGTGTGCGCCCCGCCGGCGCAGGCGGGCACGATCGCGGGTGCGTTTGAGCAGTTCATCAAACAGCCCGGCCAGATCAAAAAACTCTTCGGCAATGAGGTCGCCCATGGCGATTGCGGCCCCGCCGGGGATGAGGCCAGCGTACATTATAAAATTTACGAAGTCACGAACCCCACGGTCGTGCAGGACAACCCCTTCCTGCAGCAGATCTGGCAGATCCACGACTATCGCGAGGACGCGCAGTATTACGGCGTGTATATCTTCGGCGACGGCCCGATGGCGGACTACGCGGTCAAGGGTCAGAAAGCCCCGTGGATGGGCAACGTGGAGGTCACGGAGTATAACGACAAGGGGCAGAAGCTCGGCACGACCGTCGTGGAAAACCTCGGCGAGGACTATCTCGTCCTGGCCTACATCGCCGGTGCGACGGATGAGGAGTGGAACGGCCGCACGGAGCACTACACCGGTGTGACGAACGTCGGCAACTGCGCCTTCAAGGACTGCCAGTACCTGACGTGCATGTTCCTCAATGACGACATTACCACCATCGGCGATCATGCGTTTTATGCGGACGAGTACCTCTCGGCCATCAACATGCCGCGCGATCTTGAGCTCATCGATAAGTACGCCTTCTACGGCTGCGACACGCTCACCTTCGTGCGCGCGGGTGCCTGCAGCCGCCTGCGCCGCATCGAGGATCACGCGTTCTACAGCTGCACCATGCTCGCCGAGCTGCGCCTGCCGAACGGCCTGACGTACATCGGCCCGTGGGCCTTTGCCTGGGACCGCATCCTCGGTCAGGAGGACACGACGCTCGGCCTGCCGTCGAGCCTGCAGACGATCGGCACGGGCGCGTTCGCGTTCGTCAACCACCACAAGAACCTCAACATTCCGGCCAACGTCACGAGCATCGGTGACTACGCGTTCATGTGCGATTATTATATGAACAACCTCACCTTCAGCCCCGGTGACAAGCCCCTCACCATCGGCGTGGCCGCGTTCTTCGGCGACAACCATATGAAGACCGTCGACCTCTCCAACCGCGTCGCGCAGATCGACAAGTGCGCCTTTGCCGGTTGCGAGATGCTCGAGGAAGCCTACTTCGGAGACAGGATCAACACGATCCAGGACCGTGCCTTCACGAGCCTGGATAATGCCATGAAGATCCTCGTCGAGGGCGTGCTCAACGGCATTCTCCGTCCGGACGATACTGACCAGAACGCCGATCAGGCCGGTGACATCAGCACGGCCTTCAATATGATCGCGAAGATCACGAAGCTCAAGCGCGCCGTCTTCAAAAACGACCCCGCCAAGAGCATCTACGGCGCGGCGGATTCCAACCGCTCCTTCCCGGATGACTGCGTGGTCTATTACACGCAGGACAGCCATACCTGGGCCGCTGAGCTCAAGGACGACGGCACGTGGCAGGGCTACCAGACCGGTCTCTGGCACGGCGACCACATCGCCCAGTTCGCCGACACGGTCGTCGCCCCCACCTGCACGGAGCAGGGCTATACGCACCACGTCTGCACGGTGAAGGGCTGCACCTATGCCCCCGTGGACGACACCTATGTCGCCGCCACCGACCACACCTGGGTCAAGACGCAGACGAACCCGCCCTCCTGCACCGCGCAGGGCACGGCGTTTTATAAATGCTCGGCCTGCGGCGCGACCCGCACCGAGAAGATCGCCGCGCTCGGCCATGACCTGAGCCGCTGCGACCTCGTCCCGGATGCCACGTGCACGCAGCCCGGCCGCGCCGTCGGCACCTGCGCGCGCTGCGGCGTGAAGATCGATGAGGTCATCCCCGCCAAGGGCCATGACTACAGCTATAAGTCCGCCTCCAGCACCGAGCCGACCTGCACCGAGTCCGGCCGCTACAAGGGCACCTGCCCGGTGTGCGGCAAGGATTATAACGACACCATCCCCGCTCTCGGCCACGACTGGGGCG
>OJKI01000667.1_pt1 | contig 12180 bp, 7 predicted proteins | sample 1596431 | NCBI WGS metagenome assembly OJKI01 (sample SAMEA4350165, study PRJEB24818) | metagenome | biome: human; feature: gut; material: faeces | place: Denmark | collected 2013-09 | reverse complement strand
CTCTGGCCGTCAGCGCCAACGCAGCCTTCAAGGATGACAAGAGCATCAGCGATGATTACGCTGAGTCTGTTGCCGTTCTGAATGGCATGGGTGTGTTCAAGGGTTATGAGGATGGTTCCTTCAAGCCCGAGGGCAACATCACCCGCGCTGAGGTAGCTACGATCATCTATCGTATCTACACTGCCGACGTCGCCAAGAACGATAAGTCCGGCCTCTATGCCACTTATAACAAGTTCAGCGACATGGCTGGTGCCGGTTGGGCTCAGGGCTACATCGGCTACTGTGCCAACGCCTCCCTCGTCAAGGGCTATCCCGATGGCACCTTCAAGCCGTCCGGCAAGGTCACCGGCTATGAAGTCCTCGCCATGATCCTCCGCGCTGTCGGCTACGACAAGAACAACGAGTTCTCCGGCGCTGACTGGGCGCTCCATGTTGCGCAGACCGCGCAGCAGCTCGGCGTTCTGGACAACGTGGCGAAGACCACCGACCTGAACGCTCCCGCTTCCCGTGAGCTGGTCGCTGAGCTCCTGTTCCAGGGCATCCAGAAGGCTCAGGTCACCTACACCCCGGCCTTCGGCTATGTGACCGATAAGGTCATCGGCACCAAGACCAACAGCCTCGGCGAGAAGAACTTCAAGCTCGCTTCCGCTGTTGCTTCCGACAAGTGGGGCCGTCCCGCCACCAAGTGGACCTACAACACCGGCGACAAGGCCACTACCTTCGTTGAGAAGCCCGACCTGACCTACACCAAGGCCGTTACTGAGTGCGACGTCGCTCACGACGCCGGCCTGAAGGACGACACCGCTTACACCCTGATCGTCAACGGTCAGCCCCAGGCCACGACCTACACCGTCAACCTGACCGACACCGTCACCAAGATGGGCGCTCAGGGCCGCCTGTTCGAGGTCTACAAGGATGCCAAGACCATCGTGATGATCGACACCTTCCTTGCCAAGGTCACCTACGTTGCTGACATCACCTATGATGCTCAGGGTCACGTCAAGACTCCTGCCACCATCACCCTCGAGGTCTATGATGCCAAGAACGCTTCTACTCCTCTGACGCTCAAGGACTACGACGCCAACTATGGCTATGCCAAGGATGAGTATGTCCTCGTCAACGCTTACACCGACAAGGCTACCAACTCCGCCACTATCAGCGGCAAGGTGCTCAACACTGCTGATCAGTATGCCGAGATCGTCGGCAAGGCCACTTCCATCGAGGGCGCTCAGAGCGTGATCTACTGGAACGCTCAGCAGCACAACGTTGAGGGCACCGTTTATGACGATGCTGTCAAGTTCTACCTCGACGAGGCCGCTCAGAAGGACGCCAAGTACACCTGGTACTTCGATTCCTACAACAACCTGATCGGTGCGGTTGCGATCGCTGCTGCGAACAGCTACGGCGTCATCAACTCCATCTGGTGGGCGGGCAACGCCACTGACGGTTCCGGCGTGGCGAAGGCCAACGTCACCTATGTTGACGGCACCACCGCTCTGGTCGACATCAGCGAGATGACCTACAAGGATGCTAGCTCTGCTCTGAAAACCGGTACTGTCTCTCACAGCACTGCGACTACCAGCGTGATGACTGCTGATGGCACTTATTTCTATGTTGACTCTTACGTCAACACCAACGCTGCCGCGGATGCGGGTACGAATGGCAACAAGCTGCTGAACGGCCACCTGTTCCGCTTCACCACCAAGTCCAACGGCACGCTCAAGGCTGTCGAAGTGGACAACTATGTTGCCGCAGATAAGGTTGCTGATTTCGGCAAGCTCCACAGCATCGCTTCTCTCGCGGTGTACAAGAACACCCAGATCTACACCGCTCCTAGCACTCTGGTTGTCAACGCCAACACCACGTTCCTGGTTCGCACCAACGTTGGTACCGATGCAAAGCCCTCCTACACCTTCAAGACCATCACCGGCTTCACCAACATTGATAACTACAATCCGGATGAGGTCGACTGGGTTGACCTGAACGGCGACAACGTTGCTGATTACGTTTACGTCATCGGCGCTACCACGAGCTCCAAGGTCACGAGCCTGTTCTACTTCGACGGTCAGCAGGGCGCTTACACCCTGTCCGACGGTACTTGGGTCGTCAAGGGCTATGTCGACGGCGTTGCCGGCGAAGTCAAGTTCGCTGACTATGACGCTCTGCAGAACACCCTGTGCGATGCTTATAACAGCACTGCCAAGCACGCTCCCGCAGCCAACAAGCTCTACGTTGTGAAGCTTGAGGACGGCGTTGTGAAGGATGGCCACATGGTTTCTGCCAACGGTCCAATGGTCGCTTATGATGCGGATCACCCGCTCTCCGCTGCCTATGAGTCCGGCAAGAGCTACTATGTCGACTTCGTCTCCGGTGAGAAGAACGCTACGACTGGTGCAAACGTTGACACCTTCAACGGCTCCCTCTACTATGATGCTAGCGCGGGTCAGTATTACAGCGTGATCACCGAGGGTGCAGTGACCAAGATGGTCGGCACGATGGGCAATCCTGGCGATCAGGAGTATTACTTCGTGTATGTCACCGGCGGTGCTGCTGAGAACCGTCTGTGCGTCCAGGCTTACGCCTACGACAAGGTCACCTCTCCCTCCAACCCCGATGCTGGTGCAAATGGTGTTGTCACCTACATCCTCAACCTCGTGAACAAGGATTCTGGTGCGACGAACGGTGATCCGTTCACCAAGACTGTGACCAATGTTGCTGTTGGTAAGTACACTGTCACTCTCAGCGAGCTGGCTGAAATCGTTGGTGTCAGCACCGATAAGCTCACTGCTTACGGCCCTGCCAGCGTTACCTTCGAGATCACCACGGCTAACACCACCGCTACGCCGACTCTGTCCGCTTACTACGCCAACTAATCTTGACGTAAACTAAAAAATCTCTGAATAGAGTTTCAGCCCCGAGGCTTTTGCCTCGGGGCTGTTTTTTGCCGTGATTCAGTTTCCCTGCTCTCCGTCGTTGCTGTAGCCCAGCACCAGATAGTAATAGGTCGTGTCGATTGCGTTCATCTGGTTGCCCGACGGGGGGTAATACTGGTCGTCCTGCGGGTAGTACCAGCTCACGCCGGTATCGCCCCACGTCATTTCGTTTTCGCGGTTGTTGTTGTAGTAGAACTTGTCGAACCCGCGCACCGCCCAGTAGTGGTTACTGCTCGAGCTGTTCACCATCACCAGCAGCGGGTAGAACCCGCACTCGATGCTGACTGCGTTCGCCGCGCCGTACTTGCCGTTGCCGGTATACGAGCCGTATTTTATGCGGCAGATTTTACCGTTTGCGATCGTCTGCGCCAATGCCGTGATGCGCTCCGCCGCCGTGCCGTCGGCCTCGCTGCGCGCGTCGCCCTCAGCCTTGAGCGCCGCGTCGATGCTCGCAAACGCGGCATTGAAGTCCTGCATTTTGATCGGGTCCTCCTTGACCCACTGCGGCAGGTCGAAATTTGTCGTCTTGTCCATGCGCTTTCCCCCAAAATATAATGTTGGAAAAGGCCGCCCACACCCCCCTGCAAACGCGGGAACACTGATGCATGATTTGCCTTTTCATGATACGCCGTATCATGAAGAAACGTTGCACACAACGCGGCAAAAAGCTGTACCGCCCCCAATATTAGAATTCACGATACAACAAATTGCCGCGTTTTGTGCAGCGATCCCCGTTGTGCGCGGGAACTTTTTCGGCTATCATACGTCTATAGAAGTATCCGAAAGAAACGAGGAACGAACGATGAAGAAGCTCCTTTCCCTTCTGCTCCCGCTCGCGCTCCTGCTCTCCCTGACCGCCTGCGGCGAAAAAAGCGCAGACGAGGCCGCGCGCCAAACCCCGCCGACACTGACGGTGACAAGTGCAAACGCTTGCAGCGTCACCCTCAAAAGCAGCAGCTACGACTGGACCTACACTCAGGGCCTACAGAGCATGACCGCCATTGCCTGCGGCGCGCACCCGCTGGACGAAACCTCCCGTGACATCACGCCTGTACTGGAAATGCCCTTTACAGTGTCGGCCGCCTATTTCTACACCGTGACGCTCGATTTCGGCGATAATTCGCCTGATTCCGTCAGTCTCCGCTGCTGGCCGTCCGACGCCTGGGGCAGCACCGGCATGCCGTCCGAGACCGTGACCGCCCAGCGGCAGGATAACGGCACATTCCGCGCAGAACTGCCGCAAAGCGACGGCATTTTCGCCGTCGACGCGCTCTGGGACGGCAGCAGCGCGACCTACACCTTCTGCACGCAGGCGGAGGGGAGCGAAGAGCTCTACCCGGGCGCGGTGCTCAGCATCGGCGAGAGCGAAGACATCCGCAAGATCGACATCTCGTGGCGCAGCGGCAGCGTGAACATCTATACCGCCGAGCAGAGCGCACAGATCAGCGTGAAGGAGGAATCCACCGCGCCGCTCGCCGAGAGCGAGAAGATGGTCTGCGCGATCGACGGCGATACGCTGCGCATCCGCTTCCTCGGCGACGCTTACCGCGGCAGCTACAACGGGGAAAAGTACCTCGACGTGGGACTTCCGAGGGAACTGGTCAGCGCCGGTCACTTTGAGGAGATAAAAGTCGAAACAACGGACGCCTACGCCTACGTGAGCGCCGATGCGCAGAAGATCGAGCTTTCGACGCTCAGCGGCGACGCGCGCGTGATGTGCGCGAACTGCCCGGAGGTGGAGATCGAGACCACGAGCGGCAATGCCGGCGTGGTGGACGGCACATGGGGGAAAATCGAGCTCTCGACCGTCTCCGGCGCGATCGAGCTTGCAGGCGAAGCGGAAAATGCCGAGATCGAAACCGCGAGCGGCAAGGTGGATATCGCCGGCGCGCTCGGCGCGCTGGACTTCGAAAGCGTTAGCGGCAACCTGATTTTGGCTACCGAGCGTGCGCTGCGCCTTGATGCCGAAACGGAGAGCGGCAGCATCTATCTGACCCTTCCCGCGCAGGACGGCTTTACTCTCGACTATGAAACGAAAAGCGGCGCGTTCCGCTCCGCGCTCACCGAGCGCGAAGGAGCGCTCATCGCCTGCGGCGACCACGAAGCGTACTACACCGTGCCCGCGCTCGAGGGCGGCGCGGTGAGCGAGCTTACAATCGAAACGATGAGCGGCGAGGTGACGATTGGAGCCTCTTCCTCTGGAAGCAACTGAAACGAAGAAAAAAGAGAGCGGCAGCGCCGCTCTCTTTTTTTCGTTATTTCTCGTCGATTGCAAGCCACGTCTGGTCGAAGCCGTAGGGGAGCAGCTCTTTGATGTGCAGGTGCTTTTCCTCGTTGTCCTTGTTCAGGCACACGACCTCCATGTCGGGCCCGAACTCGTAGAGCACCTGACGGCACGCACCGCAGGGGTAGCAGTAGTCGTCGCTGCGCCCAGCGATGACGATGCGCTTGAAGCGCCGGTGCCCCTCGCTCACGGCCTTAAACGCCGCGGTGCGCTCGGCGCAGTTCGTCAGGCCGTAGCTCGAATTTTCGATGTTGCAGCCGGTGAAGACCGCGCCGTCCTCACATTCGAGCGCCGCGCCCACGGGGAAGTGGGAATACGGCACATACGCCATGTCCAGCATGGCGACGGCCTTCGCCTTGAGTTCTTCTAACGTTGCCATAATAACGCCTCCTCACCAGTCTACGCCAAGATCGGGACGGACTTGCGTATCCATGATGTCCTCGGCGTTATAGAATTGCAGATAGCGGCTGCGCGAGTGGCGCAGCGTGGTGCCGTCCGGATGCAGACGGTCGCAGATGACGGCGGAAATGTCGGGCTTCACATAGCTGAACGAACTCGTGCCGACGCTCGCGAAGATGCGGAAGCCCTGGCTTTGCAGGTACTGGAAGCGCTCGCCGGTCTGGTGCCAGTCGTCACCGTCGGGACGGCCGCCGTGGGGGTAGAACAGAATCTGCGTCGGACCGACGAGCGAGCCGACCTCGTCCGCCCAGCGCTCGGTGTCGTTGATGACGGTCTGGAGCGGCTTGGTGTCGAGGCGGATGTGGCCCCAGGTGTGGCTGCCGAACGTCCAACCCGTTTCCTTGAGCCGCTCGATGACGGGCTTGACGGCCTCGATCTCGCTCGCGCGGTAGGCATCGAACGCGGGGCGGTCGGGCGAATCTGCCGCGATGTCACGGTCATCCTGCGTGCGGTAGCCGAGTATCCCCTGATAGCCCGTCAGTGAGAAGATGGCCTTCGCGCCGTTGAGTGAAAAGTCGGGGTGCTCGTAGACAAACTGGTCGAGAATGGGCGTCGCGTCGAGTTCCTTGGTCAAAAAGGTCTCATTTGTGTACGGATCGGTGCACTGCGCCCAGATCTCGCCGTCCTCGCCGACGACGAGCTTGCTCGTGAAGCCCTCGTCGAGCATGTAGGGGTAGTAGTTCACGTCGTCAAAGCTGATGACGAGCGGCTTTTTGCCCTCTGGCAGCATCAGGGTGTTTCGCACCATATGCGTGCCGGACTCGTCCGTCACCTCGCTCCAGACGTCCTCCATCGCGACTAAGATGTAGCCCTTGTCGTACACGGACTGCAAAATTTTGTTGTATTCGTCGACCGTCACCATCCAGTCGTCGAGGCCGTAGCGCTGGTCCTGCGAGGCATTGCAGTCGTGAAACGCCCACTGCGGATAGGCGATGATCGGGTGGAAAAAGAGGTGCTCCACCACCTGATCCGGCCCCCAGGCCTGCGTGAGCTGGTCCTCGGACCAGTAGCTGCGCACGGCGTCGTAGGGGTCAGTTGTATCGTCAGTATTGTTGTCGGTGTCGCTGCCATTCTCGTCCGTGACGGTCTGATCGTCGCCGTCGGACGGCGTCGTCTTATCGCCGCAGGCGGTCAGCAGCGACAGTACCATCAGCGCGCTGAGCAGCAGCGCAAAAAAGTGTTTCATGTCAAAATCTCCTCTCTCAAAACTGCGCGGTCATTATAGCAGACTTCACTTCTTTTGACTACGCTTTTCGAGCTTTTGTTCCCATTTGTAACTATTTACCACAAATAATGAAAGCGTCACAGCTTTTCGCATCCGCAGACGCGAAATGATTTCGAATCGTTTTTTGGCGCGACATGCGCGTGCCAAAAAACTCTTCTCGCTCCGCGCGTGTCGAAGCCGCCCTTTGGGCGGCAAGGCACGAAGCGGAGTGCAATTCTCAAAAAACAAGGGACACGGTTTCCGTGTCCCTTGTTTTTTGAAGAATTAGAAGTCTGCGTTGCCCACGGTGCGGGGATGCAGCTCCACGTCGCGGATGTTGCCGATGCCCGTTAAATACATCACCATGCGCTCGAAGCCGAGGCCGAAGCCCGCGTGACGGCAGGAGCCGTAGCGGCGCAGGTCGCAGTACCACCAGTAGTCCTCGGGATTCATGCCGAGCTCGCGGATGCGCTTTTCGAGCAGCTCGATGCGCTCCTCGCGCTGGCTGCCGCCGATGATCTCGCCGATGCCCGGAACGAGGCAGTCCGCCGCGGCGACGGTCTTGCCGTCGTCATTCAAACGCATATAGAATGCCTTGATCTCCTGCGGATAGTCCGTGACGAACACGGGGCGCTTGAAGATCTGCTCGGTGAGGTAACGCTCATGCTCAGTCTGCAGGTCGATGCCCCACTCGACGGGGTAGTCGAACTTCTGGCCGCTCTCCTTTAAGAGCTTGACGGCCTCGGTATACGTCACGCGGCCAAAGTCGGAACTCTCGACGTGCTGGAGACGCTCAAGAAGGCCCTTATCGACAAAGCTGTTGAAAAACACAAGATCATCCGGGCAGCGCTCCATCACGCGGCGGATGATATGCTTGACCATCGCCTCCATGACCTCAAGGTCGCCGTCGAGGTCGCAGAACGCCATCTCCGGCTCGATCATCCAGAACTCGGCGGCGTGGCGCGCGGTGTTGGAATTCTCGGCGCGGAACGTGGGGCCGAAGGTGTAAACGTCGCCGAACGCCATGGCGAAGTTCTCGGCGTTGAGCTGGCCGGAGACGGTCAGGCTCGTCTTCTTGCCGAAAAAGTCCTTGCTGTAATCGACCTTGCCGTCGGGCGTTCTCGGCGGGTTCTCCAGATCCAGCGTCGTGACCTGGAACATCTCGCCCGCGCCCTCGCAGTCAGAGCCGGTGATGATGGGGGTGTTGACGTAGACGAAGCCGCGGCTCTGGAAGAACTCGTGCACGGCGTAGGCCGCCGCGCTTCTCACACGGAAAGCCGCGGAGAAGAGGTTCGTGCGCGGGCGCAGATGCTGAATGGTGCGCAGATATTCGACGCTGTGGCGCTTTTTCTGCAGGGGATAGTCGGGGGAGGACACGCCCTCGACCTCGATCTCTGTTGCCTTGACTTCGAGCGGCTGCTTGGCCTCGGGCGTCAGCACGACGGTGCCGCGCACGATGAGCGCGGCGCCCACGTTCTGCGCGGCGATCTCCTTATAATTAGAAAGAGAATTCGCATCCATCACGACCTGCAAATTGCGGAAGCACGAGCCGTCGTTCAGCTCGATGAATCCGAAGGTCTTCATATCGCGGATGGTCTTCGCCCAGCCGCATACGGTGACGCTTGCGCCGCCGTACTGCTCTTTGTCGGCGAAGAGCGCGGCAATTCTCACTCGTTCCATAATAATTTTCCTTCCTTTTGTGGGTTTTCACGGGATAATAGAGGTATTATATGCCACTTCCCGTGTAAATTCAAGCCCCGCTTTATATTGACTTTTGACAAGTTGTATGTTATGATGCAATCTTACCTCAAAAGGTAAACGTGAAACTTTCACCTATTACTTTACAGGAGGATTTTTAACGATGAACAAGTATCTGGATATCGCCCCCGAGGTTGCCGAGGCCCTTGCCGCCGGTAAGCCCGTCGTGGCGCTCGAATCCACCATCATTTCCCACGGCATGCCCTATCCCCAGAACGTGGAGACCGCCCTCAAGGTCGAGAGCATCATCCGCGAATGCGGCGCGGTGCCCGCGACCATCGCCATCATCGGCGGCCGCTTGAAGGCGGGCCTTTCCAAGGAAGAGATCGACTACCTCGGCAAGACCGGCGCGGGCATCCCGAAGGCTTCCCGCCGCGACCTGCCCGTGCTCGTCGCGCAGGGCAAGGACGGCGCGTGCACCGTCACCACCACGATGATGATCGCCGACATGGCGGGCATCCGCGTGTTCGCCACCGGCGGCATCGGCGGCGTGCACCGCGGCGCGCAGGAGACGTTCGACATCTCCGCTGACCTCGAAGAGCTGGCCAACACCTCCGTCATGGTCGTGTGCGCGGGCGCGAAGTCCATCCTCGACCTCGGTCTGACGCTCGAATATCTCGAGACCCACGGCGTGACCGTCATCGGCTACGGCACGAGCGAGCTGCCTGCGTTCTACACGCGCAAGTCCGGCTTTGGCGTCGACTACGAGCTCGACACGCCCGAGCAGCTGGCCAAGGCGTTCCACGTCAAGCGCGAGCTGGGTCTGCGCGGCGGTCTTCTCGTCACGAACCCGATTCCCGAAGAGTACTCCATGGACAAGGAAGTCATCGACAAGGCCATTGCCGAGGCCGTCGAGGACGCGAAGAAGGACGGCATCCACGGCAAGGCCACGACGCCTTATCTGCTCGCCAAGATCAAGGACCTGACCGGCGGCGACAGCCTGGATTCCAACATCCAGCTCGTGTTCAACAACGCGCGCCTCGGCGCGGCGGCGGCTGTGGAGCTCAGCAAGCTCGAAAAGTGAGATACTTTGTCATCTATCTCGCCGCGATCAATCTAATTACTTTCTGCGTCTACGGCGCAGACAAGCGCCGCGCCAAAATTCAGGGCGCGCGGCGCGTGCCCGAAAAGACTCTATTTGCACTCGCGCTGCTGCTCGGCAGCGCGGGTGCTCTTTTCGCAATGAGGGTCTTTCACCACAAAACGCGGCACTGGTACTTCAAGTTCGGCATCCCCGCGATCTTACTTGCGCAGATCGCTCTGGGGGTGTTCGTGTATGTGCGGTTTTTCGCGGCGTAAAAAATTTTTGGGAAATTTTCGGGTTTTGTGAAACAAAACAGACGTTTCTTGCGTCTAATCAATGAGGCAAAGGGAAACTGGGCGAAGAGGGAAGATAAAGAATTTATGAATTTTCCATTTTCCTGTTCCCTTATTTCCCGCGGCATGGTAAAATGCCATGTATGAGAAAGGCTCTGTGCGCGCGGAGCCGACAACAACAAACACGAAAGGATGAAGATCACATGAAGAAATTTCTCTCCTTGCTATTGGCTCTGACATTGGTCCTGAGCCTCGTCGTCGTGCCTGCAAGGGCGACGGACGAGAATAGCTATGCGGTAACTGCCACCGCAGGCAACCCTTCCGCGCAGGTATCTGTTGTAAAAGTAAATACCAATGTTACTTTTACCGCAACTGCTCCGACTAATATAAAGGTCGGAGAGTCGGATGCGACTGTTACCGGCCATGCATGGGCAGTCAACAATCAGACTGTATCCGGAAATGACAGCGAAACGCTTAGTCAGGCATTCTCCGCGGCGGGCAAATACACGGTTTCCTGCACGTACACCCTGACATATGACTCTAATAAGATCACGACCGCAGTAGCATCTGCTTCGGTCACCGTCTATGACTGCGCGACCGCTTTTACAGGCGTGACTTTCAACCACAGACCTTACGCCAAGCCTCAGAGCGGCAATATTGCTGTCTACTATGATAGTACCGAGACCAACGACTTGAACGATGCTTCTAAGTGGAGCGTCACGCCGGCCACTGGTTATTCGGTCGTTACTACAGACGGCTATCCCAAATTTGAAAGCGACAAGCTTAGGGTTAAAATCAAATATAATGACGTTGAAGGTTCTGTTGAAGAAGTTGCCATTCCCATCACAGCTACTCCGGTTAGCGCTACATCGCTTACCGCAGATAAGCCCAGCGCAATGACCGGTACAAAGCTTACCTTCACCCTCGCTGCAACAAAGAGCGACCGCACAAACCTTGCGTGGTACTACAAGTCCACTGCTGCGGACAGCCAGTACGTTCCCATGACCGTTACCAAGAATCAGGCTGGCGGCTATGAATGGATTATCCCCAATAATATTACTGGGAATAGTGCTACCGGGACGTATACCGTCGCCTGCTTCTTGAAGGAGAGCGGTACGCCTACCACGACAGACAAGGTCAAGGCGGAGACTTCTTCTTTTACCGTCACCAAGGACACAAACATTCTCACCTATAATCCGAATGTTGCCGCAACGCGCGGTTCGACGGTCAATCTTTCCCTTACGTTTACGGACAAGGACGGCAACAAGGTTAACGGCGCTCTTGACAACGTGGCTTGGGATTACACGCCCAAATCTGGCGCGACTCCTGGCACACCGGAAGTTACCAGCGACGGCAAAGTTGCGTCCAACAAGCTGACGATCAACGCCAATTCTACCGCCAGCAGCTACACCGTAACGGCAAAGTTCAGTACTGGCGGCAAGGACTATGTTGCCACTTATACCGTTACCGTAAAGAGCCTGACCGCTGCGATTTCTCCCATTCAGAACAACACCCCCGTCACGCTCTACGGCTATAACTACGGCTATAACTACAGCTATATTACGAACAACAATCTCTTTGCGATTGCGCAGGCCGCATTGAATACTGCAAGTATTAGCGCAACCGTTAGCTATGTTACGCTCGACACCGGTTCTCGTACCAACTGCTATGTTCAGCGGACCAGTGGTTCCTCCAGCGCCTACTACACCTATACGATCACCGGCACCAGCATCGGCACCGCGTCTTTCACCGGTACCGTCTATACCAACAAGGGCAACTATCCCATTACCTTTACGGCGACCGTCACCCCCATCAGCACCACCTATGAGGCGCAGTATCCCGAGCCGGTTGCCTACGGTAATACCTATCGTTACTATGTTCAGGTTCCCGCCGGTGCTTCCTACTATTATGTTGTCGGCACCCCGAACCAGGCCACTACTCCGACTGATTTCTCTCAGAGCGGTAAGACCGTCTACTATGCCAACACCACCAGCACCAACCTGTACCCGCTGACTGACAGCAACTTTGTGGGCGGCCAGTGCACGCTGTGGATCGTGACCAAGAACAGCTCCGATAACAGGCTCTACTACGGCCAGCTCACCGTCTACCAGAAGAACTACAACATCAGCTACGGCTATAACTACAGCTATATTACGAACAACAATCTCTTTGCGATTGCGCAGGCCGCATTGAATACGTCAAGGACAGTCACTGAGAGACAACGT
>OJKI01000664.1_pt1 | contig 12217 bp, 9 predicted proteins | sample 1596431 | NCBI WGS metagenome assembly OJKI01 (sample SAMEA4350165, study PRJEB24818) | metagenome | biome: human; feature: gut; material: faeces | place: Denmark | collected 2013-09 | reverse complement strand
GTAGGGGGCGGCGTCCTCGACGCCCCGCCGTTCATCGGAAAATGCCGCCGCAGCCGTGCGGGCCGTCGGGGACGCCGGCCCCTACAACGGTTTTACGATCCTTTGCAACTTAAAAAAATCAAAAATTCCCTCTTGACAACCCGCCCCAAAAGTGCTAAAGTACGTCCATAATCAAACAAGCAAACCATTGAGTAAGAGGAGTACCCCTACAGGAACCTTTCAGAGAGCCGCGTATTTGGTGGGAGCGTGGCAGTGGAATGTACGGTGAATGGACTTACGAGGGCGGGGAGAACACCGGAAACGGCCAGTAATACCCGACGGCAACCGCGGTCGTTACCCCGGCGGAGCGCATGATAGTGCGTGCAGAGCGGGCGTGATTACGCCAATATGAGTGGCACCGCAGGAATTGTTATTACATCCTGTCTCATGAATGATTTCATGAGACAGGATTTTTTATTTTATCAAAAATATTTTCACATAAAAGGAGAAAACGATCATGGGAAAGATCATTCTGACAGGCGACCGTCCCACCGGACGGCTTCATGTGGGCCATTTCGTCGGCTCTCTCCGCAACCGCGTCACGCTGCAAAACAGCGGCAAATTTGAAAAGTTGTTCTTCATGATCGCCGACGCGCAGGCCCTCACCGACAACTTCGACCATCCCCAGAAGGTGCGGGACAACATCCTTGAGGTGGCGCTGGATTACCTGTCCTGCGGCATCGACCCGGCCAAATCCACCATTCTGGTGCAGTCCCACGTCAGCGAGCTGACGGAGCTGACCTTCTACTACATGAATCTGGTGACGCTGGCCCGTCTGGAGCGCAATCCTACCGTCAAGGCGGAGATCCAGCTCCGGGGCTTCAACCACAGCATCCCCATGGGCTTCCTGACCTATCCCGTCAGCCAGACGGCGGATATCACCGCCTTCATGGCGGACACCGTCCCCGTGGGCGAGGATCAGCTCCCCATGCTGGAGCAGGCCCGCGAGATCGTCCGCCGCTTCAATGAGCTGTACGGCGAGACGCTGGTGGAGCCCACCGCCCTGCTGCCGGACAACGAGGCCTGTCTCCGCCTTCCCGGCACCGACGGCAAGGCCAAGATGAGCAAGTCTCTCGGCAACTGCATCTATCTGGCCGACGATCCCGACGACGTCCGCACCAAGGTCATGGGCATGTACACTGACCCCAATCATCTGCAAGTGTCCGACCCCGGCAACACCAAGGACAATCCCGTTTTCATGTACTTGGATGCTTTCTGCACCGACGAGCATTTTGCCCGCTACCTGCCGGATTACGCCAATCTGGACGAGCTGAAGGCCCACTACGAGCGGGGCGGCCTGGGCGACGTAAAGGTGAAGAAGTTCCTCAACAACGTCCTGCAGGAGACACTGGAGCCCATCCGTACCCGCCGTCAGGAGATGGCAAAGGACCCCGCCGCCGTCATGGAAATTCTGCGCAAGGGCAGCTACGCTGCACAGGCTGAAGCCGCCAAGACCTTGGACAAGGTCAAGCACGCCATGAAGATCGACTATTTCGCGTAAATAGAAATCAATACATTATAGAATATAAAGGAGAAACATCATGAAAGAGCTGAAAGACAGAAACATCCCCTACAAGATCTATCTGACCGAGGATGAGATGCCCAAATATTGGTACAACGTTCGCGCGGACATGACCAACAAGCCCGCACCTCTGCTGAACCCCGGCACCCTGAAACCCATGACCGCCGAGGAGCTGGGCGGCGTGTTCTGCGCCGAGCTGGTGAAGCAGGAGATGGACGACACCACCGCCTACTTTGAGATCCCCGAGGATATCCGCAACTTCTATAAGATGTACCGTCCCTCTCCGCTGGTGCGCGCCTACTGTCTGGAGGAGAAGCTCCAGACCCCCGCGAAGATTTATTACAAGTTCGAGGGCAACAACACCTCCGGCAGCCACAAGCTGAACTCCGCCATCGCCCAGGCCTACTACGCCAAGCAGCAGGGCCTGAAGGGCGTCACCACCGAGACCGGCGCCGGTCAGTGGGGCACGGCGCTGAGCATGGCCTGCGCCTATCTGGGACTGGACTGCCGCGTGTTCATGGTGAAGTGCTCCTATGAGCAGAAGCCCTTCCGCCGCGAGGTCATGCGTACCTACGGCGCCAACGTCACCCCCTCCCCCTCCAACACCACCGAGGTAGGCCGCAAGATCCTGGCCGAGTTCCCCGGCACCACCGGCTCTCTGGGCTGCGCCATCAGCGAGGCCGTGGAGGCCGCCACCACCCGCGAGGGCTACCGCTACGTGCTGGGCAGCGTGCTGAATCAGGTGCTGCTGCACCAGTCCGTCATCGGCCTTGAGACCCAGACCGCGCTGGAGAAGTACGGCATCAAGCCCGATATCATCATCGGCTGTGCCGGCGGCGGCTCCAATCTGGGCGGCCTGATTTCCCCCTTCGTGGGCCAGATGCTGCGGGGTGAGGCCAACGACCGCGTCATCGCCGTAGAGCCTGCTTCCTGGCCCGGCCTGACCCGCGGCGTGGTCAAGGATGACTTTTGCGACACCTGCATGCTCTGCCCCATGGCCAAGATGTACACGCTGGGCAACGGTTGCATCCCCTCCGCCAACCACGCCGGCGGACTGCGTTACCACGGCATGAGCGCCATCGTCTCCCAGCTGTATCACGACGGCTATCTGGAGGCTCGCAGCGTGGAGCAGACCAGCGTCTTTGAGGCGGCGGAGTACTTTGCCCGCTGCGAGGGCATCCTGCCCGCTCCCGAGTCCAGCCACGCCATCCGCGCCGCCATCGACGAGGCCGTCAAGTGCCGCGAGACCGGCGAGGAGAAGACCATCGTCTTCGGCCTGACCGGAACAGGCTACTTCGATATGGTGGCCTATAACAAGTTCAACGACGGCGAGATGGGCGACTACATCCCCACCGACGAGGATCTGGCCAAGGGCTTCGCCACCATCCCCAGCTTCCCCGGCAACGAGTAAGCATTTCAAAACCGCATAAGCAACTGCCCGGGACGGCGAAGCCGTCCCGGGCAGTTTTCATACGAGGAAACAATTGGAAGAAATTGTAAATTGTCGACACGTCGCGGACAACTGCCGCCCGACTCTGGAAAGCCGACAAAGCTCGTGGAAAATTTCCAAGAATGTCACGGAAATTTGATTTCCCTTGTTGACAAGCGCCCAATACTTTGTTAAAGTGGTGACAAAGATGAGGGTGGGAGGAACCGTCATCCTTTAGGGCAATTCAAGATATGATAAGCAGGCCGGTCTCCGCGCTGCGGCGGCCGGCGAAAAAACCGTTAGGAGGATTACACTTTGAAAGATTGGGATCGTTTAATCACGGTGGAACAGATGGAAGCTGCCACGGCCGCTCTGCTGGAAAACGGCATCAAGGTCGGCGCGGATTCCTGGCAACAGCGCGCAAAGAACCAGACCCCCCACTGCGGCTTCGGCGAAGCCGGCACCTGCTGCCGTATTTGCTCCATGGGCCCCTGCCGCATCACCCCCAAGGCGCCCCGCGGCATCTGCGGCTGCGATGTTCACGGCATCGTAGGCAGAAACTATCTGCGCTTCACCGCCGGTGGCTCCGCCACCCACTCCGACCATGGCCGCGAGATCATGCACACCCTGCACCAGACCCGCGAGGGCGGCAACTATCAGGTCAAGGATCCTGACAAGCTGATCCGCATCGCCAAGGAATGGGGCGTGGAGACCGAGGGCAAGGACATCTACGACCTGGCCCACGAAATGGCCGAGATCGGCCTGCTGGAATACGGCAAGCCCTTCGGCGTCCAGCGCTTCCTCAAGCGCGCCCCCGAGCACACCCAGGAGCTGTGGAACAAGGCCGGTATCGAGCCCCGCGCCATCGACCGCGAGGTGTCTCAGTCTCTGCATATGACCCATATGGGCTGCTCCTCCATGCCTGAGGCGCTGATCCGCCAGTCCCTGCGCGCCGGTCTGTCCGACGGTTGGGGCGGCTCCATGATGGGCACCGAGTTCTCCGACGTTATGTTTGGCACTCCCAAGCCCATTGACACCACCGCCAACATCGGCGTCATGGAGAAGGACAACGTCAATATCATCGTTCACGGCCACGATCCCTCTCTGTCCGAGATGATCGTGTTCTACGCCAACGACCCCGAGATGATCGCCTACGCCAAGGAAAACGGCGCCAAGGGCATCACCGTGGCCGGCGTCTGCTGTACCAGCAACGAGGTCACCATGCGTCACGGCATCCCCATGGCCGGCAACTTCCTGAATCAGGAGAACGTGGTGCTGACCGGCGCCTGCGAAGCCATCGTGGTGGACGTGCAGTGCATCTTCCCCGCGCTGGGCCCCCTGAGCAAGTGCTTCCACACCAAGTTCATCACCACCTCTCCCATCGCCCGCATCCCCGACTCTGATTTCATCGAGTTCCATGCCGAGAGCGCCGGTGAGAACGCCAAGAACATCGTCAAAACCGCTATCGAAAACTTCAAGAACCGTCGTCCCGAGCTGGTCAACATCCCCGAGCTGAAGACCAAGGCCCGCGTTGGCTACTCTCTGGAGGCCATCAAGAAGGAGCTGGACGGCGTGTGCAACTCCCACGTGGATACTTACGGCACCACCAAGCCCCTGATCGACTGCGTGAAGGCCGGCGTGCTGCGTGGCGCCGTGGCCATGGTGGGCTGCAATAACCCCAAGGTCCGTCCCGACACCGCGCATATCGAGCTGATGAAGAAGCTGCTGAAGAACGATATCATCGTCATTCTGTCCGGCTGCTCCGCTCAGGCTGCCGCCAAGGCCGGCCTGATGGATCCTGACGCCAAGGAATACTGCGGCGAGGGCCTCAAGCGCGTGTGCGAGCTGGTGGGCATTCCCCCTGTGCTGCACATGGGCTCCTGCGTGGATATCTCCCGCATGATGCTGCTGGCCTCCGATATCGCCAAGGATTGGGGCATCAACATCTCCCAGATCCCCCTGTGCGGCTGCGCACCCGAGTGGATGAGCGAGAAGGCCGTATCCATCGGCAACTACGTGGTCGCCACCGGCATCGACACCTACCTGGGCGTGGATCCCTACACCAAGGGCTCCAGCGAGGTGGTGGAGCTGCTGCAGGGTGAGCACGGCGTGAAGGACTGGGTGGAAGCCCGCTTCATCGTGGACACCGATATCGAGAGCCTGGGCGACAAGATGATCGCCGGTATCGAGGCCAAGCGCGCCGCGCTGGGCATCTAAGTAAGAGCTGTATCTTGACTGAGGAAAGGTCGAACCAATGAAAGTAGCCATTACCGGAAAGGGCGGCGTAGGAAAAACGACGCTCTCCTCCACGCTGGCCCGCCTGTACGCCGACGAGGGCCGTACCGTGCTGGCCGCCGACGTGGATCCTGACGCCAATCTGGGATTGGCACTGGGCCTGACGGAGGAGGAAGTCAATTCCATCACCCCCATTTCCAAAATGCGTCAGCTGGTAGAGGAGCGCACCGGCGCCACCTACACCAATAAATTCTTCAAGCTGAACCCGCAGGTCAGCGATATCCCCGATAAGTTCGCCCGTGATATCAACGGCGTCAAGCTGCTGGTGATGGGCACGGTGGAGACCGGCGGCGGCGGCTGCGTCTGCCCCGAGCATGTGATGCTCAAGTCCATTCTCTCCGCGCTGGTGTTCCGTAAGGACGACGTGGTCATCATGGACATGGAGGCAGGTCTGGAGCATCTGGGCCGCGGCACCGCCGGGTGCATGGATCGCTTCATCGTGGTCATCGAGCCGGGCGCAAGAAGCGTGCAGACCTATGAAAAGGTGAAGCAGCTGGCCGCCGACCTTGGCGTCACCAAGGTGGACGTGGTGGCCAACAAGATCCGGGACGACGCGGATCGTGAATTCGTCCGCTCCCGCATCCCCGAGGAGAATCTGCTGGGCTTTATCAGCTACGACGCCGAGGTCATCGACGCCGACCGGCGCGGCCTTTCCCCTTACGATGTCAGCCCCAGGGCCGTGGAGGAGATCCGGGCCATCAAGGCGCGCATCGACGAGACTTGAATTTTTGAAAGGATGAAATAGATCAATGGGATTATTTGACAGAGTATTCAGAGGCTCCGACGAGATGTTTGCCAAGGCGGAGGCAGAGATCAACGCCGTCGTTGCCGAGCTGGGCGAGTCCGCTCCCATGAAGATGCCGGACACGGCCTACTACCTGTCCTGCATTTACGCCTATCTGGGCAAGAAGGTCACCACCTTGGGCGAGCTGCGCGACACCCTGGCCGACGTGAAGGCCATGATGACCCGTGAGTATAAGACCAAGGACATCTTCACCTCCGGCGTTGGCACCGCCATCGCCGCCGAGATGATCGAGGCCTGCAAGTATGCCCGCAACCCCGATCCCTATGCCGGCACCAACTACCACGGCCACTTCACCGATGCCGAGGTGCGTACCCTGGGCGTGCCTCTGGTCACCCGCGATATCCCCGGCTTCGTGGTCATGATCGGCCCCGCTCCCACCAAGGAGGAAGCGCTGGAAACCGTCAAGGGCTACCAGTCCCGCGGTATCTTCGTGTTCCTGATCGGCGGCATCATTGACCAGCTGATCGAGTGCGGCATGACCATGAACTTCGACGTTCGCGTCGTCCCTGTGGGCGAGGATATCTGGTCCGTGGGCCACATCATCTCTCTGGTTGTCCGCGCCGCCTTCATCTTCGGCGCTGTCCAGCCCGGCGATTATGACGGCCATATCGACTACTCCTTCCACCGCATTTTCGCGTTCGTCAACGCCTACGCTCCCGTGCCCGATATCACCGTGGCCTGCGGCGCCGGTGCCATCCAGCTGGGCTTCCCCGTCATCACCAACGATACCGATGACATGTGGGCCGTTCCCAAGTCCCTGATTATCAACGAGAATACCCAGGACTGGATCGAGACCTCTCTGGAGGCTCGCGATATCAAGATCAAGGTCACCAATATCGACATTCCCGTGGCCTTCTCCAACGCCTTCGAGGGCGAGATCATCCGCAAGAACGACACCCAGATCGAGATCGACGGCTCCCGCGTGGACTGCTGCGAGTTCTGCCGCACCGAAGAAGCCCAGAATATCGAGGATCACGCCATCATTCTGGACGGCCCCGACTTCGACGAGTTCGAGCCCGGCTCCAAGATCTGCCTGACCATCACGCTGGAGGTGGCCGGCAAGTCCTGGCAGACCGACTTCGAGCCGGTTGTCGAGCGTAAGTTCCACAACTTCCTCAACTGCATCGAGGGCGTCATGCATACCGGCCAGCGCGACATGATCCGCGTCCGCGTGTCCAAGTCCGCTTTCGAGGCCGGCTTCCGCGCCCGTCATCTGGGCGAGGTGCTGTATGCCAAGGTCAAGGGCGAGTATGAGACCGTGGTGGACAAGTGCCAGGTTCGCATCTGCACCCGTCCCGAGGGCTGCAAGGAGATCCGCGCCAAGGCCAACGAGGCGTTCGTCGCCCGTGACGCCCGCCTGAAGTCCATGACCGACGAGTCCGTGGATAAGTTCTACACCTGCATTCTGTGCCAGGCCTTCTCCCCCAGCCACGTCTGCATCGTCACGCCCGAGCGTCTGGGCCTGTGCGGCGCCGTGTCCTGGCTGGACGCCAAGGCCACCAATGAGCTGGACCCCAACGGCCCCTGCCAGATCGTTCCCAAGGATCGCTGCCTGGACGAGCGTCTGGGCGCCTACGAGGACGTCAACGAGGCCGTCAGCAAGTATTCTCACGGCGCGCTGGAGCGCGTGACCCTGTACTCCATCCTGGAGGATCCCATGACCTCCTGCGGCTGCTTCGAGTGCATCTGCGGCATCGAGCCCATGTCCAACGGCGTGGTCATCACCAACCGTGAGCATGTGGGCATGACCCCTCTGGGCATGAGCTTCTCCGAGATGGCGTCCATGACCGGCGGCGGCGTTCAGACCCCCGGCTTCATGGGCCACGGCAAGCAGTTCATCGCCTCCAAGAAGTTCCTGGCTGCCGAGGGCGGCATGGGCCGCATCGTCTGGCTGCCCAAGGAGCTGAAGGATCAGATGGCGGATCGCATCAACGCCACCGCCAAGGAGCTGTACGGCATCGACAACTTCACCAGCATGATCGCTGACGAGACCGTCACCACCGACATGGAGGAGCTGTATGGCTTCCTGACCGAAGTGGGCCATCCCGTTCTGGAGATGGAGCCCCTCATGTAAGGAAATCGTTCCAAATCAAAAAAGCGGTATTCGGGCTTTACTCGAATACCGCTTTTTTCATGTACCGATAATGCCCTTTTATGTACCCATAAAGGCCGTTAATGTACCAATTAATTTTAAAATTTTGCCCGGACTTGTCCTTCTGCGGCGGACAGTATGGCGTCAGTCTTGTCGCCCAGCGTTTCCCGCAGCCATTTTTCTTCGCTGAATGTACCCTCCACATGGGGCACCCGAAACGCTCCGGCGTCACACCCCAAGCCAATATGACCGCCCAAGTTAGCGACTTTTTGGATATTCTCCTGGGCCGACCGGAGGATACGTTCCGCTACATCGTCCGGAAACCGCCCACTGCCGATCAGGTTGCCGATGGTGGAGAGAGTCGGTACCCAGACGGTATCGCTTTCTGCCAGAATATGGCAGGCTTCGTCGTCCAGATACGCCCCGTGCTCGATGCTGTCAACCTCTGCTGTGACGGCGTTTTTCACCGCTTTTGCTCCGTTGCAGTGGGCCATGACGGCAAAGCCCAGATCGTGGGCGGCGGCAATGAGATCATGCATCTCCGCACCGGTCAGCGGCTCCTCCGTCAGCACGCCGTAGGCGGAGAAATCCATCAGGCCGGAGACCATCAGCTTGATGAAATCCGCCCCGCTTGCCTGCGCTTCCGCCAATAATGCGCGGTATTCCGCGAAATCCGACCATCCCCGGCCAATGAAGCTGCCATAGTGGCTTTTTTTGTAGATGGGAAACGCTGGGGTACGGTAGGTGATGCCGTATTCCGGGGCCAATTCCTTAGCCCGCAGGCAGACCCCGAACCGGTCGCCGCCATCCCGAAGATACGAAATTCCGGCAGATTCATAGGCGGAAAGACGTTCTTTGATCAAAGTATCGTCCGGATGGGGCTGGTGTCCGGCGATAGCGGCCTTCCAGTCGCTGCCGGACAGCAGCATGTGGATGTGTAAGTCAGCAAACATGGCGGTCTCCTTTGACGGGGGTATTTGTGATACTTCGTAGGGGAGGGGTTCTACCCCTTCCGCTCAGTAAATTAAGCAGCTCAAATAGGCGACGGGCGGGGTAGAACCCCTCCCCTACGCACAGCGCCAGAGCGGTACTTACCGCCGTTCAAATAAACCAAAGCGGCAGGAGAGCCTGCCGCTTTGGGGTCATTTGGTTTCTTCAACTGCGTTGATCACGTCGCCCAGCAGGTACAGGGAGCCGTAGCACAGCACGGTACCGTCCTTACCCGCGTGGTCGATGGCAAGGCGGACGCCGTCCGCCACCGTGTCGCAGGGGGTGACGGGCTTGCCGAAGCTGACCAGATATTTCGCCAGCTCCTGCGCCGTCAGGGCGCGGGGATTGTCCGGGGTGACGGTGATGAACTCCACCGCGTGATCCGCCACACTGCGGTACATGCAGTGGTAATCCTTGTCGCCCAATACACCGGTCAGCACCGTCAGGGGACGGTTCGGCAAATAATCCGCGATATTTTGGGCCAGCGCCTGAATACACTGGGGATTGTGGCCGCCGTCAATGAGGAACAGCGGGGCGCGGCGGATGATCTGGAACCGGCCGGGCCACATGACGCGGGACAGTCCCTGACGGATATCGTCCTCGGTGATGTTCCAGCTCCGCCTTTGCAGCACGTCCAGCGTGGTCAGCGCCACGGCGGCATTGTGGAGCTGATGCTCGCCCAGCAGGGGGAGATGGAGATTTTCCCTGCCGCCGAAGTCGAAGACCTGCCCCTCCAGCGAATGCTGCCGCAGGTGCAGCTGGGTAAAGTCCACCTTGTGGAGCGCTGCGCCCACCTCGCGGCAGCGCTGCTCCACCACGGCTTCCACGCCGTCGGTGGAGCGGTACAGCACCGCGTCGCAGCCGGGCTTGATGATGCCGCTCTTGGTGGCGGCGATCTTCTCCAGTGTGTCGCCCAGCACCTCCGTGTGGTCAAGGCCGATGTTGCACAGCACGGCAGCCTCGGGAGCGCCGATGACGTTGGTGGCGTCGAACTCGCCGCCCATGCCTACCTCGCACACCACGATGTCGCACTGGCGGCGGGCAAACCACGCGAAGGCAATGGCCGTGACCATCTCAAACTCGGTGGGCTGCTCGAAAATGCTGTCGGCCAGCGGCTTGATCTCCTCGGTGATGGCGCACAGCTCGTCGTCGGGGATCTGCTCACCGTTGATCTGCATCCGCTCGTTGAAGCGGACGATGTAGGGCGAGGTGTACAGGCCGGTGCGATAGCCCGCCTGCCGCAGCACCGAGGCCACCATGGCGCAGGTGGAGCCCTTGCCGTTGGTGCCGGTGACGTGAACAAATTTCAGCGTCCGCTCCGGATGACCCATCTTGTCCAGCAGGGCGCTGATGCGCTCCAGACCGGGGATGCTGCCCTTCCAGCAGACGGCGTGGATGTAATGTAAGGCTTCGTCCAGTGTCATTGTCCTGACACTCCTTTCTGCGCCGGTTGGGCGGCGGTAGGCCACACGCCGGCGGCGGTGAATACGCGGGAGCGGCACAGCGCCCACACCAGCAGCACATCCAGCACGCCGGTGACGGCGAACTGCACGCTGCGGGTGGCCAGCTTGGTCACGAAAAAGGCCAGCTTGCTGTCGCCGCCGTAGATCAGGGCCAGCGAGCCGCTCTGATAGAGAATGGAGCCCAGCACGATGGCCGGGAGAAACGCCGCGGCGATGCGCAGCGGAGAGATCTTCTGGGTCAGCCACGGGCGAAACAGTCCGGCGCACAGGCCGTACAGAATGGGCGGCACGCAGAAGATGGGATTGTAGCCGTAGGGGGTGAACAGGCAGCCGATGAAGTCGGCGGCGAAGCCGGTGAAAGCGCCGGGCAGCGGGCCGAACAGCATGCCCGCGATGAAGATGGGCACGGCCTCGATGGAAAAGCGGGTGGTCTCGTTGGGCATGGGGATCAGCAGGCGGGCCAGAATGACGCTCAGCGCCGTCAGCAGCGCGCAGATGGCGATGGAGCGCACGCTCCATCCGGACTTTTCGGGATTTTTGGACATAAAAAAGGCCTCCTAACAAAAATGTGGGAGGAGGTTGGGGAAAGGGTATGCGATTGTTCCGCGCACGGCGTACCGTACTCTGCAACAGCGGATGCGAAGATGGCATCGCGGAGCAAGCTCCTTCGTCCGGCGGCAACCTCCCATCCGACCGGCACTTAACGCGCCACTTCTACTCTTGCAGCAAGGGATGTGTTCACAGAAGGAGAAGAGTTCCGGTCTGTGCACACTGCCTGTATCATACTAGGGACGGCGGCAAAATACAAGGCAAAAATCGGAAATTTTTATTTTTCGTCAAATTGTCAAAAAATTCACATAACGATACGGCTATTTTAACAACAGCGTGTAAACGAACTGTGAAACGCGCAAAACGAAATGGTTGTTTTGTGGGATTTGCACGAAATAAAGGTTGACAAAAACGCATGGTTTCAAGTATAATTTCTAATTGTAGAAAAAATAACAAGGGGAAAAGGAGAGCGGTGAAAAGCGCCGTTACCGCCCCGGCAAATGCGCAAAGCGCACGGCCCTGTGGTGAGAAAGGCGAACAACGTTTTCTGGCACACAAGGGGGCCGTTTTCCTTTTTTTAGGAGATATCCATGAAGCGGTATGAAGTGGTGCGGGAGATCGCCAACAGCTGTGAGCGCAACCAGATGCGGGACGTGCTATTCTTCGAGGTGGACACCGACGACCCTGTGGAATGGGTCCGGCGGGAGATCAAGGGCGGCGAGGTACACCTCACCGCTGAGGAGGGCCGCCCCGGCGAGATGACCGTGTTTGTGGAGAGCGCGGGCATGTATCAGAAGTTTTTGTTCACGGAGCTGTGAAAGCTTCGCAGAATTCGCGCTCGCAGGCGCGAAAGAATCAAATCATTTTTCTGACGACATGCGCGTCAGAAAAATACTTCTCGGCCGCCAGTGTGTCCGAAGGACGCGCGCAGCCGGCCGCAAATCTTTTGGCAGAAAAGTCGTAAGACTTTTCGCCAGCTTGAATTTGTATCTACATCCCTGACCGGGATCATGATAAATTGGATGCTAAGGCG
>OJKI01000649.1_pt1 | contig 12459 bp, 9 predicted proteins | sample 1596431 | NCBI WGS metagenome assembly OJKI01 (sample SAMEA4350165, study PRJEB24818) | metagenome | biome: human; feature: gut; material: faeces | place: Denmark | collected 2013-09 | reverse complement strand
CTGCGGAATACCAAAATTTTTATGAAAAAGGAGATATCCCATGAAAGAACTCTATGTCGTGAATTGCTGCCGTACCGCGGTCGGCTCCTTTGGCGGTTCCCTGAAGAATACCCCCGCCGCCGAGCTGGGCGCCATCGTTGTCAAGGAAGCCCTCAAGCGTGCCAACGTCGCTCCCGAGAACGTCGATGAGCTGATGTTCGGCTGCATCCTGACCTCCGGCCTCGGTCAGAACGTCGCCCGTCAGGTCAGCGTGGGCGCGGGCCTGCCCTACTCCGTTCCCGCCTACACCGTCGGCATGGTCTGCGGCTCCGGCATGAAGTCCGTCATCGAGGCCGGCCGCGCCATCCTCGCCGGCGACGCCGACATCATCGTCTGCGGCGGCACCGAGAACATGAGCGCCGCTCCCTATGCCTCTACCGACGCCCGCTGGGGCGCCCGCATGGGCGACAAGAAGCTCGTCGACACCATGATCAAGGACGGCCTGTGGGATGCGTTCAACAACTACCACATGGGCACCACCGCCGAGAACATCTGCGATGTTTGGGGCATCACCCGCGAAGAGCTCGACGCCTTCGGCGCTGCCTCCCAGCAGAAGACTGAGGCTGCTCAGGCTGCCGGCCGTTTTGACGATGAGATCGTTCCCGTCCCCGTGAAGGTCAAGAAGGAGATCGTCGAGTTCAAGAAGGATGAGTTCCCCCGCGCCGGTTCCACCGTCGAGGGTCTTGCCAAGCTGCGCGGCGCGTTCCCCGTCGGCCCCGAGGGCGTTGAGGACGAGATCGTCCACACCTTCGAGCCCACCGGCATCCACGAAGCCGATACCAAGAAGCACGTCCAGCGCGTCACCGCCGGTAACGCCTCCGGCATCAACGACGGCGCTGCCGCCATCGTCCTCGCTTCCGGCGAGGCCGTGAAGAAGTACAACCTCAAGCCCATGGCCAAGCTCGTCAGCTGGGGCCAGGGCGGCGTCGACCCGAAGATCATGGGCGTCGGCCCCGTGCCCGCTTCCCGTCAGGCCATGCAGAAGGCCGGCCTGACCATCGACGATATCGACCTCGTCGAGGCCAACGAAGCCTTCGCGGCCCAGTCCATCGCTGTTGCCCGTGAGCTGCACTTCGACATGAGCAAGGTCAACGTCAACGGCGGCGCGATCTCCATCGGCCACCCCGTCGGCGCTTCCGGCGCTCGTATCATCGTTACCCTGCTGCACGAAATGCTCAAGCGCGACGACGCCAAGAAGGGTCTTGCCACCCTCTGCATCGGCGGCGGCCAGGGTGTTGCCACCATCTTCGAGAAGTGCTAAAGCACCGCTAACCCCTGAAAATAAAAGGAGACCTCGAAAGAGGTCTCCTTTTTATTTTGTCCTCTGCACGGTGCAGGGAAAAAAGCAGTGTCCTTGCCGAGACGCAAAAAGGAAGCAGCCCTTTCGGGCTGCCCCTCACGCGCCCTCGCGGGCGCAAGCGCCGTACAGTGCGCCGCGCTGCGATTTAACCCTCCGCCTGCGCGGCGAGGATCGCCTCGTAGATCGTCTGCGGGTCGAGCTTATCATAGTCCGCGCTCGTCGCCATCGCGGCGGCGTCGACCTGCTCGGCGATGAAGTTCGTGAAGTACTCCTCGCGCACCTCATCGGCGGCTGCGGCCTTGTCGAGCGGCAGGCGGAGCAGGATGTGATAGCCGAGGCTGGATTCGACGACTTCACTCACCTCGCCCTCGGAAAGCGCGTAGGCGGCGTCTTCAAACTCCTGCACCATCGAGCCGGTCGTGAAGGTGTAGCCCGTGGGATGGCTCTCGCGGCCGGGATCCTCGCTGTACTGGTCGGCGAGCTCGGCAAAGTAGGAGGCGATGTCGTCGCCGGTGTAGGAATTGAGCTTTTCGACGAGCTCCTCAGCGAGCGCTTTCTTTTCGGCCTTCTGCTCGTCGGTGAGGGCTTCGCCGGTCGTCACGTCCTTCGTCGCAAGCAGGATGTGGTCCGCCGTGATGTAGCCCTGCTCGGCGGCGTAGACGGCGAGGTCCTCGTCGGAGGCGTAGAGCGCGCTGCCCTCGGTATTGTAGAGCTCATAGAGATCCTGATACAGGTAGTTCGAGCGCGCGACGCGGTCATAGGTCTCGCGGCGCATGCCGAGCTTGGCGATCTCGGCCTCAAAAGCTTCCTCGCTGCCGTACTGGTCAATGTAGCTCTGGTCGCTCTCGGCCATGGCGGCCTCCTGCTCGGCGGTAAGCGTCACGCCGTACTTGCTGGCGAGATTTTCAAGCACCAAGTGCTGCTTGACGGACGAGAGCACGCTTGCTTTCACATAGTCGGCGACACTCATGCCGTCGGAGAGGGTGTCGTCCCAGTTGATGGACGAGCCGGTGTAATACTGCATGTAGCTGTTGAGATACGACACGTCGTAGCCGATCCAGTATGCGACAAGGTCGGCGCTCGCGCCGTTGCCGTTCAGGCTTGCGACGATCGCGTCGGGCGCGACGCCGGTCGCTTCGTAGCAGAGACCCTCCTGCATCGTGCCGGAGGTGAAGCCGTTCGAGGGCGAGAGCGACACGACGGCAAAGGTGAGCGCCGCGGTGATGGCCGCCGCGCCAAGGAACGAAAGCAATCTCTTCTTGATCATAATGTTACCTCTTTTTCGTTTTCTTCCTTATTCACACGCAGGTCTCCGACCAGCGTCAAGGCTGTATCCAATGCGTCCTCGTTTGGCGTAAGACGCAGCAGGAGCTTCGGCTCCGTCCCCGTGGCGGAGAGCGTGAGCCGACGGCGGTTCTTCGGCAGTGAGCAGAGGGCCATCACGGCCTCCACGGGGACTGCCTCGGACGCGGCAAAGGTGAAGGTGATCTCGCTGCCGCGCTGCGAGATATCGCTCACACCGATCTGCACGGCCTCCGCGCGCAAAAGCGCGACGTCCATGAGCTTGAGGACCGGCTGGGGCGGCTCGCCGTAGCGGTCGATGAGCTCGTCGAGCAGCTCCTGCGACTGCTCGGCGGTGCGCAGCGCCGCGATGCGGCGGTAGATATCCATGCGCTGCTCGCCCGAGGGAATGTAGCTCTCCGGCAGGTTGGCCGAGACTGTGAGGTCTGCCGAGCATTCGGTGCGCTGCGGCGCTTTTTCACCGCGCTGCTCGAGTACGGCCTCTTCCAGGAGCTGCAAGTACATATCGTAGCCGACGCTCATCATGTAGCCCGACTGCTCGGGGCCGAGCAAATTGCCCGCGCCGCGAATCTCAAGGTCGCGCATCGCGATGCGGAAGCCCGAGCCGAACTCCGCGTATTCGCGGATGGCCGTCAGGCGCTTGGCCGCAACCTCGGTGAGGATCTTGCCCGCGCGGTAGGTCATATAGGCATACGCCCGGCGCGCGCTGCGGCCGATGCGGCCGCGTATCTGGTGCAGCTGGGCAAGGCCGAGGCGGTCGGCGTCCTCAATGATGAGGGTGTTGACATTCGGAATGTCGATGCCCGTCTCGATGATCGTCGTGCAGACGAGCACCTGAATTTCTCCGTCCGAGAGCTGCTGCATCACGGACGACAGGCCCTTTTCGTCCATCTTGCCGTGCGCGACGCCGATGGCGACGTCGTCGCCGAGGAGCTTTTTGAGCTGGGCGGCGCAGCGGTCGATGGTCTCGACGCGGTTGTGCATGTAGTAGACCTGCCCGCCGCGCGCGAGCTCGCGCCGGATGGCGTCGGCGATGACGCTCCAGTTATGCTCGAGCACATATGTCTGTACCGGCTGGCGGTCGACGGGCGGGACCTCGATGGTCGACATGTCGCGGATGCCCGAGAGCGCCATGTTGAGCGTTCTGGGGATGGGCGTTGCCGAGAGCGTCAGCGTGTCGACCTGACGCGAGAGCTCCTTGAGCTTTTCCTTGTGCGTTACGCCGAAGCGCTGCTCCTCGTCGATGATGAGAAGGCCGAGGTCCTTGAAGTGCAAACTCTTTTGCAGCAGCGAGTGCGTGCCAATGAGTAAGTCGATCTTTCCCGCGGCGGCATCCTGCAAAATTTGCTTCTTCTGCGCCGGCGTTTTGAAGCGCGAGAGCACTTCGATGCGCACGGGGAACGAGCGGAAGCGGTTCAGCGCCGTCGCGTAGTGCTGCTGGGCGAGCACGGTGGTCGGCACTAAGATGGCCGCCTGCTTGCCGTCGAGCACGCACTTCATCACAGCGCGCAGCGCGACCTCAGTCTTGCCGTAGCCGACGTCGCCGCAGAGCAGGCGGTCCATCGGCGTCGAGCGCTCCATGTCGGCCTTGATCTCGGCGATGGCGCGCAGCTGATCGTCGGTCTCTTCGTAGTCAAAGGCCTCTTCAAATTCCTTCTGCCACGGGGAGTCGGGCGAAAAGGCGAAGCCCGGGCGGCGTTGGCGCTCGGCATAGAGCGCGATGAGACCCTTGGCGAGGTCCTTTGCCGCGGCGCGCGCCTTCGTCTTCGCGCGCGACCAGTCCGTGCCGCCGAGCTTACTGAGCTTCGTGCGTATTTGGCCGTCCTCGTCCTCGCCATGGCCGCCGATGTATTTCGACACCATGTCGAGCTGCGTCGCGGGGACGTATAAGCTGTCGTTGCCCGCGTAGCAGATCTTGATATAGTCCTTGTCCACGCCGTCGACGCGCATGCGCTCGATGCCCGCAAAGCGGCCGATGCCGTGGTGGACATGCACGACGAGATCGCCGGGGGAGAGGTCTTCATAGGAGCGCAGCGCGGCGCGGGCCGACGTCTCCTTCTTCGGCCGCGCCTTTGCGCGCTTGCCGGAGAGGGGAGCGGTCAGCTGGCCCTCGGTCAGGATGACGAGCTTTAATTGTGGATATTCGCTGCCCGCGCTCAGCGCGCCGAGGCCGATGACGGTCTCGTGCGGGGCGGGGAGACGGTCGTTTTTCAAATTGAGCTGCGCGCGGATGTTCCGCTCTTCCAAAAGGCGCCGGAAGTTTTTCGCGCGCGTTTCGTTGCCGCAGAGAACGAGCACGCCGCAGCCTGCGCCAAGATACCGCTCCATATCACCCGCGGCGGTCTCGAGGCTGCCGCCGTACGACGGCAGCGATCGCGCATTCATGCTGAGGATGGCCCGCGGCGGCAGCAGATTGCGCGACGTGGGGAGCGAATCGAGCAGCAGCGCGGGGAACGCACCCATGCGGTGGCTCAATGCCTCCTGACTGAGCGCGAGCGCGGCGAATTCGCCGCACAAAACGCCCTCTTCGATCAGGGGCTTTACGTCCTCGGAGAGCTCCCAGTGGTAGTTCTTGCTGCGCTCCAAAACGCGCATGCCGTCGCTGACGGCGATGAGCGTGTCGGGTGAAAGATAGTCGAGCGCGCAGACCTCGTCGGGGTAGCACGCGGCGAGATACCGGTCCATGCCGCCGAGCGGCAGGTCGTTACGAAGCCTCTCGATGTCGCTGCGCAGCGTTTGGACGATGGGGCTGTCTTCGGCCTTTTTCGCAATTTTCTGCGCGGCGCGCCCAAGGCGCTCGAGCATTTTTTCGCGCCCGCCGTCCGAGAGGGCGGGCAGCACCTCTGCCGCGGGCAGGACGGTCAGGGATTTGACATTCTGCGTGCGGCGCTGGGTCGTCACGTCGAATTCGCCCATCGCGTCGACCTCGTCATCGAAAAACTCGACGCGCACGGGCGCGCTCAGCGGCGACCAGACGTCGAGAATGCCGCCGCGCAGCGCGAACTGGCCGACGCCCTCGACCGTTTCCGCGCGCGTGTAGCCGCTTTCGACAAGCTTTTTCGAGAGCGCGTTCAGGTCAAAGCGGTCGCCGAGCGAAATGTCCGTCACCGCGCCGCGCAGCGCGTCGGGCGGGAGCGTTCGCTGCATCAGGCCGTCGACCGTCGCAACCAGGATTGGCGCTTTTCCGGCGGCAAGGCTGCACAGCGAGCCGATGCGCTGCTGCTCCCAGCCGTGGGAGGCGAACACGCGGTCGCGCAGCTGCCATTCGCGCGCGAACAGCAGGCTTACGTCCTCACCGAGCAGCTCGTGCAGGTCGCCCGCCATGCGGTTTGCCTCGTTTTCGTCCGCGCAGACGATCAAAAGCGGGCGCTGTGTCTTGTGCCGCACGGCAGCGGTGAGCTGCGCGCGGTGTACACCCGAAAGGCCCGACACGGCGATGGGCGATGTGCCCGCGTCAAGCGAGAGCAGCAGCTCGCGCACCTCGGGAAGAGCGGCGAGCGCTTCGTTGAGTTTGTTCATCCCCTGCGCCATGTCGTATCCCTCCTCCCGCAGCGCGCAAAAGGGCAGATCCGCCGCAGCCGCGGCGGGTCATGCCCGTGGTCGTCAGTCATTTTATTATATAGGCTTTTGGCAAAAAGTCTATGTCGATTTTTTAAATTTTGGCGGCAAAAAGCGTTCAGCCGTTGTAGCGGTTCTGCGCGGCGCTCACGCCGTCGGTGATGATGCACTCCGCCGCGCCGAGCGCGCGGTCGAGCACACCGTCGATGACCTTGCGCTCATTGGCCGTGAACGGGCCGATGACCCAGTCGACAATGTCGTGCTCCGGCGCGCCGACGCCGACCTTGACGCGCGGGAAAGCGTCGGTGCCGAGGTGCGCGATGATGTTCTTGAGACCGTTGTGTCCGCCCGCGCTGCCGCTGCCGCGCACGCGGAGCTTGCCGAGCGGGAGCGAAATATCGTCGGAGATGACGATGACGTGGTCAGCGGGAATTTTATAGAACCGCGCCGCCTCGCCCACAGCCTCGCCGGAGAGGTTCATGTAGGTCTGCGGCATCATCAAAAGCACATTCGCCCCGCCAAATTCGATGACCTCCGTCAGCGCGCGGAAGCGCAGGCGGTTGCAGCGCAGATCGCGCTTGTCGATCAGACGCTCCGCGGCCATGAAGCCGATGTTGTGGCGGGTGTTTTCATACTGCTTGCCGTAGTTGCCCAAACAGACGAGCAGCCATTCCGGCGGGCCGGATTTTTTGAAAATCATGGAAATGTTCCTCACTTTCCCCGTAAGGGGGAGTTTCTTGCGCGCCCCTGGGCGCGCGGGTGCAGCGCGAAGCGCTGCGGGGGTGTCTCCCATTGGCATGGGAGTGCGCAGTCAAAGGGGATATTCTCTTTCCAAAGAGAATATCCCCTTTGGAACCCCAAGAGAAAGGCGAAGGGAGTCCCCCTCGACCCCCAACATTGCGGGTTTGCAGCTTGAAGAGCTGCAATGCTTGCCGATTGCACTGCCCATAGCGCGGCGTTGCTGCGTTTGGAGTTGCTAGACGATTTGCCTCTGCTTCTATCATCCGCTGTTGCGCAGCCGTTGGCGGCTCTGCTGCCTTACGGATGCGGCACACCCCTTGCGGGTGCCGCTCTGCTCATCTTGTAGGAGTACAGCCTAATTTCCGCCTACCGCCAGTCCCTACAATGCGGCGAGCGCAGCATTGCCGCTATTTCGCACGTAGTCTGCCGCCGAGCAAACGTCACTCGCGCCTCACGATAGTAAGGCGCGGTTGAGAGTTGTCACGAATCGCAGGGATTCATGGCGAAGCCATGTACACCGCACTTACATTGCGCAGCGCGTGCAGCTCTTCAAGATCGAGACTGCCAATGTGCGGGGTCGAGGGGCAGAACCCCTCGCGTTCTCTTGGGGGTCAAAGGGGGCCATTCTCTCACGCGAGAGAATGGCCCCCTTTACTCGCTTCTTTGCGCGGCGCAAAGGACTTACGCCCCCACGCAGCGGGTCATACCAGCAAAGTTATTTAACTAATTCCTAAAGGAGTTTTAGTTAAAAAGTTTCGCGATAGAAATTTCCTGATATGTGCGCTCGATCGCTTCGGCGAACATCGGCGCGACGGTCAGGTACTTGATGCGGGACTTGGCGAGTTCCTCTTCGTTGGCAGGGGCGGGGATGGTGTCGAGCAGGGCCAGCTCTTCGATGCTGCTCGCGGCCAGGCGCTCGAGCGCGGGGCCGGAGAGAACGCCGTGGGACGCGCAGGCGTAGACCTTCTTCGCGCCGCCGACCTCAACGATGGCCTTGGCCGCGTTGCAGAGGGAACCAGCGGTGTCGACCATGTCGTCGAAGAGGATGCACTCCTTGCCCTCAACGTCGCCGATGACGTTCATGACCTCGCACTGGTTGGCCTTCTGGCGGCGCTTATCGACGATGGCGAGGTTCATGTGCAGCTTCTGGGCGAAGGTGCGGGCGCGGGCGACGGAGCCGACGTCGGGGGAGACGACGACCATGTCCTCGCACACGGAACCGAACTTCTTGGCGTAGTAGTCGACGAAGATGGGGTTGCCGAAGAGGTTATCCACGGGGATATCGAAGAAGCCCTGGATCTGGTTGGCGTGCAGGTCCATCGTCAGCACACGGTCAACGCCCGCGGCGACGAGCATGTTGGCCACGAGCTTGGCGGAGATGGGGTCGCGGCTCTTGGCCTTGCGGTCCTGACGGGCATAGCCGAAGTAGGGCATGACGGCGGTGATGCGGCCGGCGGAAGCGCGGCGGCAGGCGTCGACCATGATGAGAAGCTCCATCAGACTGTCGTTGACGGGCTTGCAGGTAGACTGAACGAGGAACACGTCGCTGCCGCGCACGGTCTCGTACAGGGAGACGGAGGCCTCGCCGTCTGCGAAGCTCTTGACCTCGCTCTCGCCGAGCTTGGTGCCGATGATCTTGCAGATGTCCGCTGCCAGTTTGGGGTTTGCGTTGCCGGTGAAAATCTTGATGTCCTTACCGTGAGAGATCATGTTGATGTACTCCTCTGTTTATAAAAATTTTCTGAAGTTACTTTTTCTCGTGCGCCGCGCGCCACTGTTCCGCCCAGCCGGGCTTGTTGACCTGACGCTCGCGCGCGATGGCGAGGGAATCGGCGGGCACCTCGTCGGTGATGGTGGAGCCGGCGGCGATGTAGCTGCCGTTTCCGACCGTGACGGGGGCGATGAGGTTTGTGTTGCAGCCGATGAAGGCGTCGTCGCCGATCGTGCAGCGGAACTTTTTAAAGCCGTCGTAGTTCGTCGTGACCGTGCCGCAGCCGAAGTTGATGCGCTCGCCGCAATCGCTGTCGCCGACGTAGGTGAGGTGCGAGATCTTCGTGCCGTTGCCGATGACGCTGTTTTTGATCTCGACAAAGTCGCCGACTTTGACATGATCGCCGATTTTCGAGTTCGGGCGGACATAGGCAAAGGGGCCGACGGTCGTGTGCGCGCCGACGGTGCTCTCATTGAGCTGCGAGGCGTTCACCTCGGTCTCGTCGCCGACCGTGCAGTCGCGGATCATGGCGTTCGGGCCGATGGTGCAGTTCTTGCCGATGACGGTCCGGCCGCGCAGGATCGTTCCCGGCAGGATGACCGTGCCGCTGCCGATCTTGACGCGGGGGTCAATGTAGGTATTGTTGGGGTCCATGATGGAAACGCCCGCGGCAAAGTGCTTGTCGGCGATCTTGCGGCGGCACATGTCCTGTGCGGATCTGAGCTCCTCGTCGTCGCCGACGGGCAAAAAGCCCTTCGTGATTTCCGCCCCCTTGGGGAAGGCGGCGAAGGCGCCGTGCTCCTTGAGCACCTTGCAGCACTCCTTCGCGTCCGCGGAGTAGACCGCGCCGCCGGAGAACACGCCCACGGGCAGCACCGCGCCGTTGACGATGAGCACGCTGCCCTTTTCATCCTTGAGGAGCGTTAAAAGCTCTTCCCCGTGTCTGGCACCGTCGACGTAGACAACATCGGCGTTTTCGGGGACGTAGGGGCGCATCATGTCGTGCGCCCGTTTGTCAGACACAATAAAAAACCGCTCAATGCCCCGCCCCATCAGTTCTTCGACCATCCACGTGAGAATGGGGCAGAACAAAATGGGCCTCAGCATCAGCGGTGCTTGTTCTTTTGTCAGGGTCATATCGTCCGGCATAAAGAGAACTGCCAACTTCTGATCCATCGGAGCTCATCTCCTTTCAATTCTACTCTCTATTAACGACATTATAGCAAAGATGCCCGAAAAATCCACCGTTTCTCACAAAAAAAACAAAAAATTTTTGATTTGGCGGCTTTACTTTTGCATTTTCAAAATTTCGTTTCAAAAGACTGCATTTTAGGTTGAATTCGCAATATTTTTGCGGTACAATGATAAAACTTTCGCGTGGAGGAGGTGCTGTCATGCTGAATATCGTGCTCGTCGAGCCGGAGATCCCGCAAAACTGCGGCAATATCGCGCGCACCTGCGCGGCGACGGGGGCGCATCTGCATCTCATCAAGCCCCTCGGGTTCGACATTTCCGACCGCGCCGTCAAGCGCGCGGGGCTGGACTACTGGTACCTTGTGGATATCAGCGTGTACGAAAATTTAGCCGACCTTTTTGCAAAGCATCCCGAGGCGGAACGCGACTGCTGGCTCGCCACGACCAAGGCTCCGCAGGACTACTGCCAGGCGGAATTCAAGGACGGCTGCTGGCTCTTTTTCGGAAAGGAGACCGCGGGCCTGCCGGAGCCTTTCCGCGTGGCGCACTATGAGCGCTGCATCCGCCTTCCGATGCGGAAGGAGGCGCGCAGCCTGAATCTATCAAACTCCGTGGCGATCCTGACGTATGAAGCGCTGCGGCAGACGGGCTTTCCCGGTCTCAAGCACGAGGGGGAAATGCTCGAAAAAACGTAAGATCCCAAATTCGTTTTAACTGCGTAACCAAATCGTATGTGTATATTATGAGGAGGAAACAACATGAATTATAACAAGAAGACTGTTCTCGATGTGGACGTGAGCGGCAAGAAGGTGCTGCTGCGCTGCGATTTCAACGTGCCCCAGGACAAGGAGACCGGCGAGATCACCTCGGATAAGCGCATCGTGGCCGCGCTGCCGACCATCCGGTATCTGCTCGACCACGGCGCGGCGGTCATCGCCTGCTCCCACCTCGGCAAGCCCGAGGCCAAGTTTGACAAGTGGGTGAAAAAGCAGACCGAAAAGGGCAAGGACCCCGCGACGCTGACCGAGGAGAAGTGGAAAAAGTCCCTCGACAAGCTGACGCTTGCGCCCGTCGCCAAGCGCCTGTCCGAGCTTTTGGGCAAGGATGTCATCTTCGCGCACGACGTCGTCGGTGAGGACGCCAAGGCCAAGGCCGCGGCGCTCAAGGGCGGCGAGATCATGCTGCTTGAAAACACCCGTTTTGAAGCGGGCGAGACCAAGAACGACCCCGAGCTCGCCAAGGCCCTTGCCTCGATGGCGGAGCTGTACGTCTCCGACGCGTTCGGCACGGTGCACCGCGCGCACGCGTCCACCGCGGGCGTGGCCGCCTATCTTCCCGCCGTGTCGGGCCTGCTCGTTGCCAAGGAGCTTGAGGTCATGGGCAAGGCGCTCGACGATCCCAAGCGCCCGTTCGTCGCCGTGCTCGGCGGCGCAAAGGTCAGCGACAAGATCGCCGTCATCAACAACCTTTTAGACAAGGCCGACACCGTCATCATCGGCGGCGGCATGGCCTACACGTTCGCCAAGGCGCAGGGCGGCGAGATCGGCAAGTCCCTGCTCGAGGAAGACAAGTGCGCCTACGCGCTCGAGATGATCGAAAAGGCCAAGCAGAAGGGCGTCAAGCTCCTGCTGCCGGTCGATACCGTCGCGGCGACGGAGTTTGCCGCCGACGCAGAGCCCCACGTCGTCGACGCGATGCACATCCCCGCGGATATGATGGGCATGGACATCGGCCCCAAGACCGTCGAGCTCTTCTGCGCGGCGACCAAGGGCGCGGGCACGATCGTGTGGAACGGCCCCATGGGCGTTTTTGAGTTCCCAACCTTTGCGACCGGCACGAAGGCCATGGCCAAGGCGCTCGCCGAGAGCGGCGCGGTCACGATCATCGGCGGCGGCGACAGCGCGGCGGCAGCCGAGCAGCTCGGCTTTGCCGACAAGATCACGCACATCTCCACCGGCGGCGGCGCGTCGCTCGAGTTCCTGGAAGGCAAGGAATTACCGGGCGTTGCGTGCCTTTTAGACAAGTGAGAAAAATCTCTATTGATTTTCATATATTCGCATAGATCTTAGATTTAGACAGTAACAGGAGAAAAGACCCAATATGAATCGCAGATACCGTAAAACCATCATCGCAGGCAACTGGAAAATGAACAAGACCCCCAGCGAGACCAAGGCCTTTGCCGAACAGTTCAAGGCCATCCTTCCCAAAACCAAATGGTGCGACATCGTTGTGTGCGCGCCCACGGTCGACCTTTCTGCCGCCGTGCGCGCGTTCAAGGACAGCCGCATCGCCGTCGGCGCGGAGAACGTCTACTTTGAAAAGAGCGGCGCCTACACCGGCGAGATTTCCGCCGACATGCTCGCCGACCTCGGCGTGCGCTATGTCATCGTCGGCCACAGCGAGCGCCGCGCGCTCTTCGGCGAGACGGACGAGATCGTCAACAAAAAGGTCCTCGCCGCGCTCGAGGCGGGGCTGAACCCCATCATCTGCGTGGGCGAGAGCCTTGCCCAGCGCGAGATGGGCGGGACGATGGAGCTTATCGCGCTGCAGGGCAAGGCCGGCCTCGCGGGCGTGAGCGCCGAGGAGAAGCCCCGGTGGGGCAGCGGCTAAGAAC
>OJKI01000639.1_pt1 | contig 12654 bp, 9 predicted proteins | sample 1596431 | NCBI WGS metagenome assembly OJKI01 (sample SAMEA4350165, study PRJEB24818) | metagenome | biome: human; feature: gut; material: faeces | place: Denmark | collected 2013-09 | reverse complement strand
AGTCCGCCATCAATGAGAAGGGCGGCGCCGGTCGTTTCGGCACCTGGGCCTACTCCTATGGTTATACCCTGTCCGCAGGTCTTGCCCAGCATGCCAAGAACGTTCTGGACGGTACTGCTGATCTGACCGATATGGACGATGTTGCTTCCGCTCTGCAGAAGTATTCTCCCAAGGCTGAGTGGAACGGCGCCGGCTACACCAACGCCACCACCGGCGTTAAGTCCGACAATGTGTTCCTGATCTATCAGGATACCTACATCATGGGCGACCCCGGCAAGTTCATGGGCAACGCTGAAGTGGAGATCCCCGAGAAGTACTTCACCATCAGCTGACATAGCTTTTGTAAAGCACAATGTATCGAACAGGGGGGAGGGATTCCTCCCCCCTGTTTACTTATAGGTAGGGTATATTATGGAAAATAACAATGCTCCCCTGTTGGAGATGCGCAACATCCAGAAGGACTTCTTCGGAAACCAGGTGTTGACGGATATCAACTTCACGCTGAAAGAGGGCGAGGTGCTGGGTCTTGTGGGCGAAAACGGCGCCGGCAAGAGCACCCTGATGAAGATCCTTTTCGGCATGGACGTGATCCGCGAGACCGGCGGTTATAAAGGCGACGTCCTCATTAACGGCGAGAAGGTCACCTTCAACACGCCGTTCGATGCGCTGAAGGCCGGTATCGGCATGGTGCATCAGGAATTCTCTCTGATCCCCGGCTTCACCGCCACAGAAAACATTCTGCTCAACCGTGAGCCGAAAAAGAAAAACGTCATCTCAGAAGTGTTCGGCGATAGAATGGACACTCTCGATTATAAGGAAATGGATGTGCGCGCCAAGCGCGCCATCGAAAAAATGGGCGTTGAGATCGACCAGAAAATGATCATCAGCAGCATGCCTGTGGGCCACAAGCAGTTTACCGAGATCGCCCGCGAGCTCAGCAAGGAAAACCTGAAGCTGCTGATCCTGGACGAGCCCACCGCCGTGCTGACGGAGAAAGAAGCCGAAGCGCTGCTGGACTCCATCCGCAATATGTCCGCCCAGGGCATTGCCATCATCTTCATCACCCATCGTCTTCATGAGATCCTGTCCGTCTGCGACAAGGTGGTCATCATGCGCGACGGCTATGTGGTCAAGGATACTCCCGCCAAGGAGACCGACGTGACGGATATCACCAAGTGGATGGTGGGCCGCAACGTGGAAAGTGCCGCCGTGGCGCAGGATATCAAGATCGACCCCAACGCCAAGACCATCATGTCCATCCGCAAGCTGTGGGTGGATATGCCCGGTGAGATCGTCCGCAACGTGAACCTTGACATTAAGGAGGGCGAGATCCTGGGTATCGGCGGTCTGGCCGGTCAGGGCAAGCTGGGTATCCCCAACGGTATCATGGGTCTGTACGAGGCCGGCGGCACCGTGGAATTCGACGGCAAGCCCATCGCCCTCAACAGTCCCCGCAAGTGTCTGGACGCCTCTCTGGCCTTCGTGTCGGAGGATCGCCGCGGCGTGGGCCTGCTGCTGGACGAGTCGCTGGAGTGGAACGTGGCGTTCCCCGCCATGCAGATCCACGACAAGTTCCTGAAGAAGCACCTTTTCTTCACGTGGCGTGACGAAAAGGCCATCCATCAGGTCACCCAGAAGTACATCGACGAGCTTCAGATCAAGTGCACCAGCTCCCTGCAAAAGGCAAGAGAGCTGTCCGGCGGCAACCAGCAGAAGATCTGCCTTGCCAAGGCCTTCGCGCTGGAGCCCCGTTTCCTCTTTGTCTCCGAGCCTACCCGCGGCATCGACGTGGGCGCCAAGGCGCTGGTGCTGGAGGCCCTGAAGAAGTTCAACCGCGAGAGCGGCATCACCGTGGTGATGATCTCCTCCGAGCTGGAAGAGCTGCGTCAGGTCTGTGACCGGATCGCCATCGTCTCCGGCGGCAAGATCGCCGGTATCCTGCCGGCTGACCATAGCTCCGAGGAATTCGGCATGCTGATGGTCAGTCAGGTGAAGTAAGGAGGACAAGATGGGCAAAAATGTAACCACAAGTCTTGGCAACAAGACGAAATTCCGGCAGCTGATCGATAATTTCGGACTGCCCCGCGTCATCATCACGGGCTTCCTGCTGCTGCTGTTTATCTCCGCCCCTATCGTGGGCGCCGATCTGGCCACCCAGATCACCAATACCATCAACCGCTTCAGCTGGAACGCCGTTCTGGTGCTGGCCATGGTTCCCATGATCCATTCCGGCTGCGGCCTGAACTTCGGCCTGCCGCTGGGCATCGTGTCCGGCCTGCTGGGCGCCACGCTGTCCATCGAGTTCGGCTTTACCGGCCCCATGAGCTTCGTGATGGCGATCCTGATCTCCACCCCCTTCGCGCTGCTGTTCGGCGGCGGCTACGGCTGGCTGCTGAACAAGATCAAGGGCGGCGAAATGATGATCGCCACCTACGTGGGCTTCTCCGCCGTGTCCTTCATGTGCATGATGTGGCTGTTGCTGCCGTACCGTCATCCCACCATGGTGTGGGGCTTCGCCGGTACCGGCCTGCGTACCGTTATCTCGCTGGAGGGCTTCTATGACCAGCTGCTGGCCAACTTCCTGGCCATTGACCTGAACGGCATCGGCATCAACCTGCGGATCCCCACCGGCAGCCTGCTGGTGTTCGCGCTGCTGGCGCTGGCCATGTGGGCGTTCCTGCACACCAAGACCGGTACCGCCATGACCGCCGTGGGCTCCAACCCGGCGTTCGCCAAGGCCGCCGGCATCAACGTGGACAAGATGCGTCTTATCTCCGTCATCATGTCCACGTGGCTGGGCGCCGTGGGTATCCTGATGTACGAGCAGGGCTTCGGCTTCGTGCAGCTGTACATGGGCCCCTTCTGGATGGCGCTGCCCGCCGTGTCCGCCATCCTCATCGGCGGCGCGTCCGTGAATAAGGCGTCGATCCCCAATGTGATCATCGGTACGTTCCTGTTTCAGGGCATCGTCACCATGACGCCTACCGTCATGAACTCCGCGTTCCACATGGATATGTCCGAGGTCATCCGTATCATCGTCTCCAACGGCATGATCCTGTACGCACTGACCAGAAAGACGGAAGGAGGGCGCTGAACATGAATAATCTGATGAAGAAAAAAGTAAGCGTTCTTGACCTGATCCGCGGCAACTCCGTGCCGCTGATGTTCGTCCTGATCTGCGCCGTGTTTATCCCGCTGTCCGGCTTCTCCGGCAGCTATCTGCTCAACGAGATCATGACCCGTCTGGGCCGCAACGCCTTCCTGATCCTCAGCCTGCTGATCCCCATTATGGCCGGTATGGGCCTGAACTTCGGCATGACGCTGGGCGCCATGGCGGGCCAGATCGGCCTGATCCTGGTAGCCGACTGGCAGATCTGGGGTATCCCCGGTCTGGTGCTGGCGGCCATCATCTCCATCCCCATCTCCATCCTGCTGGGCCTGATGTGCGGCGTGCTGCTGAACCGGGCCAAGGGCCGCGAGATGATCACCAGCTACATCATTTCCTTCTTCGTGAACGGCGTGTATATGCTGGTGGTGCTGTACATGATGGGCCCCATCATCCCCATTGCCCACAACACCCTGAAGCTGCCCCGCGGCTACGGTATCCGCAATACCGTCAGCCTGCTGCCCATGCGCCAGACCATCGATAATGCGCTGGCCATCTACGTGGGCGGCGTCAAGATCCCTGTGCTGACCCTTATCATCATTGCGGTGGCCTGCCTGTTCATCGTGTGGTTCCGCAAGACCAAACTGGGTCAGGACATGCGCGCCGTGGGTCAGGACATGGAGGTGGCCCGTGACGCCGGTATCAACGTGGAGCGCACCCGCATCATCTCCATGGTGATCTCCACCGTGTTCGCCGGCTTCGGCATGATCATCTACCTGCAGAATCTGGGTAACTTCCCCACCTACAGCGCCCACACCAACGTGGGTATGTTCTGTATCGCGGCTTTGCCGGTGGGCGGCGCGTCCGTGGAAAAGGCGTCCATCGGCAACGTGTGCCTGGGCGTTATCCTGTTCCAGACCATGTTCATCGTGACGCCCTCTGCCGGTACGAAGATCACCGGCGACTCCATGATCGGCGAGTACTTCCGTGTGTTCATTTCCTACGCGGTCATCACCATCGCGCTGGTCATGTACGAAACCAAGAAGCGCAAGTCCCAGAGCCTGATGGGCCAGATGCTGGCGCAGGCCCAGAAGGACGAGGAGGAGGGTAAGACGGCATGAAAGCACGCAGACTGATTATCCGAATCGCCGCCGTTCTGGTGCTGGTCGTGATCGGCGTGATCATGAGCATCATCGGCCGCGGCCATACCATCTATCTGGACAACAAGACGCTGGAGTACGACGGCCAGACCTACAAGGCACCCTATAAGGTGACCATCACCGTGGGCGGCGAGGAGCTGACCAAGCTGTACGACAAGGAGCGCGGCTCCACCACCTGCCTGGGCCAGACCTTCACCGTGACGCTGACCGTTATGGAAAAGAAGAACGGCACGGAGGAGACCCAGACCTACAAGATCCCCGTCCCCAAGAACATGGACGGCGTGATCCTCAACATCCCCGGCTATCTGGCCGGTCTGCCTCAGGAGGCGTACATCACCGAGTTCGTTCCGGCTGTGACGGAGGAGCCCGTTGACGACGAGGTTCCCGGCGGTGAGGACGACCTGATCCCCGGCACCGATGGCGATTCCGCGATCCCTGATATGTAAAAATGCTTCGATACAGCCCATGCTGCCTGCATGGGCTGTATCAGCCATTGTGGAAAAACAAGCAAAACGGAGGTAAATATTATGGCTGTATTGTCCGGGCTGAAGCCTGAAAGAGTGTTTGCGTATTTTGAGAAGCTCTGCTCCGTGCCTCACGGCAGCGGCAACACCAAGATCATCAGCGATATGTGCGTGGGCTTCGCCAAGGAGATGGGCCTGCGGTACCGTCAGGAGCCCTGCAACAACGTCATTATCTGGAAGGACGCTTCCGCCGGGTACGAGAACGCCGCGCCCATCATTTTGCAGGGCCATATCGACATGGTCTGTGCCAAGACCGACGACTGCACCAAGGACATGACCACCGAGGGTCTTGACCTGATGACCGACGGCGAGTGGGTGTGGGCCGACAAGACCTCTCTGGGCGGCGACAACGGCATCGCCGTGGCCATGATCTTGGCCATTCTGGAGGACGAGACGCTGGCCCATCCCCCCATCGAGGCGGTGTTCACCGTGGACGAGGAGGTGGGCATGGACGGCGCCTTCGCGCTGGACTGCTCCGACCTGAAGGGCAGGAAGCTGCTGAATCTGGACTCCGAGATCGAGGGCGTGTTTACCGTTTCCTGCGCCGGTGGTATGCGGGCCGACTGCCATCTGCCCGGCATCATGGAGCCTGTGGCCGGTATGGCGGGCTATTCTATTACGCTGGCGGGCTTGCAGGGCGGCCACTCCGGCGGAGACATTCATCTGGGTCGCGCCAGTGCCAATCAGGTGATGGGCCGCGTGCTGTACAGCGCCATGGAGCGCTTCCGCGGCCTGCGTCTGGCGGCGGTGTCCGGCGGCCAGTTCGATAACGTCATCTGCTCCCGCTGCGACGCGGCAGTGGCGATCCCCGCCGGAAAAGAGGCGGAATTCGAGGCGTTCATCGCGGAATTTGACGCCATCCTGAAGAACGAATACGCCGGCTGCGACGACGGCATCACCCTGAAGTGCGCCAAGGCCGATGTGACCTCCGCTGTCAGCGAGGCTGTCACCAACACCATGCTGCATACGCTGCTGGCGCTGCCCCAGGGCGTGCAGGCCATGAGCGTGGACTTCCCCGGCCTGACCCAGACGTCTCTGAACATGGGGGTGCTGAAGCTGGAGGACGACGGCCTGCACATCACCTTCTCCATCCGCTCCAGCATCGCCTCCCAGAAGGAGATGCTGGCCCAGCGCGTCCACGCCATCGTGGAGTTCGCCGGCGGCACCGTCACCGAGCGGGGCAAGTACCCCGGCTGGCAGTACGAGCGCGACTCCCAATTCCGGGACATGGTGCTGGAGGCCTATCACGACCTGACCGGCAAGGAGGGCGTGGTGGAAGCCACCCACGGCGGTCTGGAGTGCGGTCTGCTGATCGAGAAGATCCCCGGTCTGGACGCTATTTCCATGGGCCCGGAGCTGCACGACGTTCACTCTGTCCGCGAGCGGCTCAGCGTCCCCTCTACCGAGCGGATGTATGAGCTGCTGTGCGAGGCGCTGAAGCGCAGCAAGTGACCAGACACCACAATATGTAGTATATTCGCCCTGCAAAACGGCTTGTTTTGCAGGGCGAATGTCTTTTTAATGCAATTTCTGCAAGATGCCCGCCAAAAGTGCTGGCTTTTACAGTGGTAAAAATGTGAATGGCGTTGCGCATATTGTGCATAAACGCGGGGGTTATTCCGAAGAAAATGAAAGAAAACACATGAAAAAATGCGTTGTGTGAAAAAGCTGCAAAAAATAAAATGAATTTCTTGCCGATTTGACTTGCAAAAAACAAAATCTGGGAGTATAATACGCCTGTTGATACAATTTGGCCGCGGAACACGGCACATTAAAATGAGGAGAATTACCATGAAAAAGTTTTTTGCATTGATCCTGGCGCTGGCCATGGCTCTCAGCCTTGTGGCCTGCGGCGGCGGCACCGACAACGGTGACGGCGGCAGCAACGGCGGCGCGACCACCAAGATGCGCTTTGTTACCGGCGGCGAGTCTGGCACCTACTATGCTTTCGGCTCCGTCATCGCCCAGCACGCCACCAACAACGCCGGTATCGACGTGGTGGGTCTGGTGGGCAACGGCTCCCAGTCCAACGTGCAGGAGCTGCAGGACGGCAACGCCGAGCTGGCCTTCTGCCAGTCCGATGTTATGGCCTATGCCTATAACGGCACCAACATCTTTGCCGATCACGGCAAGGTGGACTGCTTCTCCACTGTGGCCGCTCTGTACATGGAGCAGGTGCAGATCGTCACCGTCGACCCCACCATCAAGACCGTGGAGGATCTGGCCGGTAAGAAGGTCTCCGTGGGCGCTGCCGGTTCCGGCGTGTACTTCAACGCAAAGGATATCCTGACCGCTTACGGCCTGGGCGATGTCAATGAGAATGACGAGTTCACCCAGATCAACGCCACCTATCAGTCCTTTGGCGACAGCGCCAACGACCTGAAGGACGGCAAGATCGACGCCGCCTTCATCGTGGCCGGCGCTCCCACCACTGCTGTCACCGATCTGGCCACCACCAAGGACGTGCATCTGGTCAGCCTGGACGACGAGCATATCGCCAAGCTGCTGGAGACCTCCGATTACTATACCAAGACCGTGATCTCCAAGGATGTGTACGGTCTGGACGAGGATGTGACCACCGTGGCCGTGGCCGCTGTGATCCTGGCCCGCAACGATGTGTCCGAGGATGCCATCTATGCCCTGACCGCCGATATCTTTGACAACGCCGCTGATCTGGTCAGCAGCCATGCCAAGTATGGCGAGCTGAGCCTGGAGTTCGGTTCCTCCATCACCACCGTGCCTTATCATCCCGGCGCTGCCAAGTACTTCGCCGAGAAGGGCTTCACCGTCCAGTAAATTCTGAACGGCGCGTTAACGCGAAAACGGTTTATCGAGACTACGGCAGGCACGTCCTGCCGTAGTTCTCGCTGTTCTCTGGCATAGCATCCCCCAAAACAACATCAAGGAGATCCACTATGAAGCTATTCAAAAAACGGGTCGATGAGGCCCCGGCAGTCGATACCGCCGCTGCTGGCGGCGAGGATATAGCCGCCGATCTGGACGCGGTGATGCGCAAATATGACCGCGAATCCAACACCCGTATCTGGGAAGGTCCGCTCCGCTGGATCACCGGTGGTCTGATGGTGGCGTTTTCCCTGTACTGCATCGCAATGACCCTGTGGTCCACCGCTCTGCCGGAGACCCGCCTGAGCCTGTTTCTGGCCTGTATCGTGTTCATCGGCTTCCTGACCTACCCCATTAAAAAGGGCCACGTGAAGGTCAACTTCATGCCCTGGTACGATATCGTGCTGATGCTGGTGGGCACCGGCTGCTTTCTGTATTTCGCCTTCAACGCCATGACGCTCATCAAGCTGGCCACCCGTATCGAGCCTATCCACGTGGTGATCGGTGCGGTGGGTATCCTGATCCTGCTGGAGCTGTGCCGCCGCTGCGTGGGCCTGCCCATTCTGTGCGTGGTGGGCGTGCTGCTGGTGTATACCTTCTACAATCAGCTCAGCTGGAACGCCGACTTCTATCAGGCGCTGAAGAACATCATCTATAAGCTGTTCTACACCACCAACGGCGTCATCGGCACCCCTGTCAACGTCTGCTATACCTACATCGTTCTGTTCATCATTTTCGGCGCGTTCCTGGAGCGCACCGGCATCGCCAACTTCTTCATCAGCTTCGCCAATCGCGTTGCCGGTTGGTCCAGGGCGGCCCCGCCAAGGTGGCGGTCATCTCCTCTGCCCTGTGCGGCATGGTGTCCGGCTCCTCTGTGGGCAACACCGTTACCACCGGCTCCGTCACCATCCCCATGATGAAAAAGACCGGTTATAAGCCGGAGTTCGCTGGCGCCGTCGAGGCGGCCGCCTCCACCGGCGGCCAGATCATGCCCCCCATCATGGGCGCTGCCGCCTTCCTGATGGCGGAGTATATGGGTCTGCCCTATGCCACCGTGGCCGTCAAGGCCATCCTGCCTGCTGTGCTGTATTTCACCGGCATCTTCATCGCCGTTCATCTGGAGGCCAAGAAGCTGGGCCTGAAGGGCCTGTCCCGTGACGAAATGCCCGCATGGAAGGATCTGGGCCGCAAGAGCTATCTGCTGCTGCCGCTGATCCTGCTGGTGTGGCTGGTGTCCAGCGGTGCCAAGACCATGCAGTTCTCCGCTGCCGTGTCCATTCTGGCGGCAGTCGTGGTGGGCTTCCTGAATAAAGGAGAGCGCCTGACCCCCAAGAAGATCTTCGAGGCGCTGGAAGCTGGTGCCCGCGGCGCCATCACCGTCGGTGTGGCCTGTGCCGTGGCCGGTATGATCGCCGGCTGCATCACCGTTACCGGTCTGGCCTCTATCCTCATCAACGGCATCGTGGGTCTGGCGGGCAACGCTCAGATCATCGGTCTGGCGCTGACCATGGTTTGCTGCATCATTCTGGGCATGGGTGTGCCCACCACCGCTAACTACTGCATCATGGCGTCCACCTGCGCTCCCATTCTCATTAAGATGGGCATTCCTGTGGTAGCGGCCCACTTCTTTGTGTTCTACTTCGGCATCGTGGCGGATATCACGCCGCCTGTGGCGCTGGCTGCCTACGCCGGTTCCGCCATTGCCAAGTCCGACCCCATGAAAACAGGCGTCAACGCCACAAAGCTGGCCATTGCCGCTTTCATCGTCCCCTATATCTTCGCGTACTCTCCCGCCCTGCTGTTTGAGAATGTCTCCGGCTGGTGGGAAGTGACCCAGATCTGCATCAGCGCCCTGTTGGGTATCTTCGGTATCGCGGCGGCCCTCAACGGCCACCTGTACAAGAAGGTGCCCTGGTACTTCCGCCTCCTGCTGGTGGCGGGCGGCCTGGGCATGATGATCCCCGGCACCCTTACCGACGTGGTGGGTCTGGCGCTGGTGGCTCTCGTCATTGTTGTGCAGTACTGGTCTGCCAAACGCGAAAAAGCGATTACCGCGTGATCTCCTTTCCAAACAACATTCCCGCTGCCTATAGACAGCGGGAATGTTGCTTTCTTATAAGCTAAAGCGGCAGATAGAGAGCTTTTGAAAGTGCATAACGCGTATTGTGCAAAACACCAAAGCATGGAAGAAATTAACTTGTAAGAGAAAGTTGTGTGAAAACTGCATAAACGGAGAGAAACAGAAAGAAAATTGACGTTTTTATTTCTGTTTCGACGTGAAACGTCACGAAAAAATATTCTTATACTAGCAATAAGAAATACTTATGCCTCAAGAACAACATATTTCTGGCAATAAAATGAAAGCAAATTGCAGAAAGGGTGCAAAAAGCGGATTTTACAAGCCGTTAAATGAAAAAATGTTTTTGTGCAAAAAAACGGAAAAATCACATAAAAAATGTTTTGTACAAAAAATTAGTTTGAAAATTTGACGGGAAAAGTACATTTTTTTATAATATTCAGCGGAACAAAAAAGAAAAGTCTCCCCAACGCGGGGAAGAAAGAGGAAAACACATTATGGAAAAGTACCTGGTTCTTGCCACATTTGTTGGCTCGATCATCGCGCTGCTGTTCGCGTTTATCACGGGCAAGCGCGTCCTGAGCTTTGACGAGGGCACCCCTCTGATGAGCAAGATCTCCCGCTCCATCCGCGAGGGCGCCAACGCCTACCTGAAGCGGCAGTACACCGTGGTAGGCGTGTTCTTCGTCTGCATGATCGTGGTGCTGTGCATTATGGCGGCCTGCAAGCTGCTGACGTGGTTCGTGCCCTTCGCGTTCCTGACCGGCGGCTTCTTCTCCGGCCTGTCCGGCTTTGTGGGCATGCGCATCGCCACCAAGGCCAACTGCCGCACCGCCAACGCCTGCCGCGACGGTCTGAATAAGGGCCTGCGCGTGGCGTTCTCCGCCGGCTCCGTCATGGGCTTCACCGTGGTGGGTCTGGGCCTGCTGGACATCAGCGTGTGGTTCATGCTGCTGCGCTTCGTGTTCAAGCTGGAGGCCGCCGATATCACCAGCGCCATGCTGACCTTCGGTATGGGCGCCAGCTCCATGGCGCTGTTCGCCCGTGTGGGCGGCGGCATCTTCACCAAAGCTGCCGACGTGGGCGCCGACCTTGTGGGTAAGGTGGAAGCCGGTATCCCCGAGGACGATCCCCGCAACCCCGCCGTTATCGCCGACAACGTGGGCGACAACGTGGGCGACGTGGCCGGTATGGGCGCTGACCTGTACGAGAGCTATGTGGGCTCCATCATCTCCGCCTCCGCGCTGGGCGTGGCCGCCTTCTCCGGCGAGGCCTTCAAGGCCATGGCGATCCCCATGGTCATGGCGGCTGTGGGTATCATCTGCTCCATCATCGGCTCCTTCTTCGTCAAGACCGAGGAGAACGCCGACCAGCGCACGCTGCTGAAGGCTCTTTCCCGCGGTACCAATCTGTCTGCCGTGCTGATCGCCATCATCTCCTTCTTCCTTGTGTGGAAGCTGCTGGGCATCGAGCACTGGGGCCTGTATGTGGCCATCCTGTCCGGTCTGGTGGCCGGTGTGCTGATCGGTAAGGCCACCGAGTACTATACCTCCGATACCTATAAGCCCACGCAGGAGCTGAGCAGCAAGAGCCAGACCGGCTCCGCCACCATCATCATCGGTGGTCTGGGTCTGGGCATGCTGTCCACCGCTATGCCTATCATCATCGTGGCCGTCTGCATTCTGCTGGCCTACTTCCTCTCCGGCGGCGCTGCCAACGCCGGCATGGGCCTGTACGGCATCGCGCTGGCCGCCGTTGGTATGCTGAGCACCCTCGGCATCACGCTGGCTACCGACGCTTACGGCCCTGTGGCCGATAACGCCGGCGGCATCGCCGAGATGGCCGGTCTGGAGCCTGAGGTCCGTCAGCGCACCGACGCGCTGGATTCTCTGGGCAACACCACCGCCGCCACCGGTAAGGGCTTCGCCATCGGCTCCGCCGCCCTGACCGCTCTGGCTCTGATGGCCTCCTATATCGAAAAGGTCAAGGAAGTGGGCGCGGCTGACGCCGACTTCAGCAGCTTCTCTCTGATGAACCCCGTGGTGCTGGTGGGCCTGTTCATCGGCGCCTGCCTGCCCTTCGTGTTCGCTGCTCTCACCATGAACTCCGTGGGCCGTGCCGCCCAGAGCGTGGTCATGGAGGTGCGCCGCCAGTTCAAGGAGATCGCGGGTCTGATGGACGGCAAGGCCGATCCCGACTATGCCCGTTGCGTCGACCTGTGCACCAAGGCCAGCCTGAAGGAAATGGTGCTGCCTACCGTTATCGCCGTTGTCACCCCCATCGTGGTGGGTATGATCCTGGGCTATAAGGGTGTTGTGGGCCTGCTGGCCGGCGCTACCGTTACCGGCTTCCTGATGGCCATCTACATGGCCAACGCCGGCGGCGCGTGGGACAACGCCAAGAAGTACATCGAGGCGGGCAACTTCGGCGGCAAGGGCAGCGAATGCCACAAGGCCGGCGTCGTGGGTGACACCGTGGGCGATCCCTTCAAGGACACCTCCGGCCCCGCCATCAACATCCTCATCAAGCTGCTGAGCATGGTCTCCATCGTGTTCGCCGGTCTGGTGGTCAACTTCTCCATCCTGTAAGGATCTGAACGCTGTAAAATATCCCCCGGCTTTGCCGGGGGATATTTTTTTAAAAAGCTGTCTTTCGGGTCTTGACTCTGCCACTGTGTCAGGGAGTATCCTGTATCCGAGCTCAAGAAATCCCCCTTGGAGGTACGACAAATGTTAAAGATCGGAGAATTTTCCAAGCTGTCCCGCGTCAGCGTCCGGATGCTGCGCCATTATGACGACATCGGCCTGCTGACCCCCGCCTACATCGACCGCTTCACCGACTACCGCTATTACAGCGAGTCCCAGCTTCCCACCGTCTGCCGCATCACAGCCCTGAAGGACACGGGCTTCCGTCTGGCGGAACACCGCCTGCTGCTTCCCTCTT
>OJKI01000634.1_pt1 | contig 12761 bp, 10 predicted proteins | sample 1596431 | NCBI WGS metagenome assembly OJKI01 (sample SAMEA4350165, study PRJEB24818) | metagenome | biome: human; feature: gut; material: faeces | place: Denmark | collected 2013-09 | reverse complement strand
CAAAATGATCAGAAGAAAAGTGGAGGGCACTCTAACACCACGCGCCGTCCCTGTTTCGTTGGCATGTGTTCGGTGAAGTGTCGCGGCGGTCCGGGGTGTGCGCCGTGGGCGAGCTGCCTGGTGAGTTGCTGCGCGCGGTTGACGCGGCAGGGGTAGGTGGCGGGGGCGACGGCGTCGCGGAGGCGGGGGGTGTGGTTGATCTGGGGGGCGGCCGGGGGCGTGGTGTGGGCGCCCGTGCGGCCCGTAGCGCGGTCCGCACGGGCGCCGACATCACGCTCGTGGCCGCAACGAAGATGAACGACGCCGCGCGCGTGCGCGAGGCCGTCGCCGCCGGGATCGACGCCTGCGGCGAGAACCGCGTGCAGGAAATGACCGAAAAGCTCGCCCAGGGCGCCTACACCGGCGCGCCGCTGCACTTCATCGGCCACCTGCAAACGAACAAGGTCCGGCAGGTCGTGGGAAAGGTCGATCTCATCCAGTCGGTGGATTCGCCGGAGCTTCTGGCCATGATCGAAAAGCGCGCGGCCGGGCAGGGCATCGTGCAGGACATCCTGCTGGAAGTGAACATCGGCGGCGAGGCCGCCAAGAGCGGCGTGGCCCCCGCCGCCCTGCCGGAATTGCTGGAAACGGCCGCCGGCTGCGCGCATATTCGCGTCCGCGGCCTGATGGCGATCCCGCCCGTGGCAGAAACTTCCGACGGAAATCATGCATATTTTGCGAAAATGCATGAGCTTTTTGTTGACATCGGCAGAAAAAAATACGATAATGTTTTTATGGACTTTCTGTCCATGGGTATGAGCGGAGACTTTGAAGACGCCATTTCCGCCGGCGCGAACATGGTGCGCGTCGGCTCGTCGATTTTTGGCGCGCGGGATTATTCCCGGCACTGAGCGCCGTCTCGGCACACTCCGCAGAGATCAGTGCAGCGGCACGGCAGCCGCCGGCACGTAAAGGGGGGTCCCGAATGGGATTTTTGGATGAACTGAAAAAAATGACCCGTCCGTATGATGACGACGACGAGTTTTTCGATGATGAGGATGAAGCAATCCCGGTCGCGGAAGAGCCCGCGCCGGCACGCCCGGCACAGGCCCGTCCGGCGCAGGCGCGTCCGGCTGCGGCCCGCCGCCCGGCGCCCGCACCGAAAAGGAGCGCCTTCGTGCACGACGAGCCGTCGGAATCGGAGCGTCCCGCGCCGAGCTATGCGCCGAGAGGCGACAGCCGCGCGGCCGACAAGGTCGTCAATCTCAACAACGGCGGCGGCCAGCTCAAGGTCGTGGTCGCTGCGCCGAAGCAGTTTGAGGCCGCGTCCGAGATCGCGGAGCATCTGCGCGATCGCCGCGCCGTGCTCCTCAACCTGGAAAAGACCGATCCGGCGGTCGCCCGCCGGCTGATCGACTTTCTGTCCGGCGTCGCCTACGCGCAGGACGGCAAGATCCGCCGCGTGGCCAGCGCGACGTATATCATCACGCCGTTCAATGTCGACCTCATGGGCGACCAGCTCGACGACATGGAGTCGGGCGAGTTCCATCTGTAAATCCGGGCATACTGTCCCTGACAGCGCCCGCCGTGTAGTACACCTATAGAAAGAATGGAGGACTATCCAACATGACTCCTCAGGATATTCGGGAAAAAACGTTTGAAAAAGCGATGTTCGGCGGATACGACATGGCCGCCGTGCAGAACTATCAGGAAGAAGTGGCCACCGAGCTTGCCAACGCGCAGAAGGAAGTTGCTGTGCTCAAGGGCAAGATGAAGGTGCTGGTCGATAAGATAGAAGAGTACCGCGCCAGCGAAGACGCCATGCGTCTGGCCATACTGTCGGCCCAGAAGGTCGGCAAGCAGATAGAGGACGATGCCCAGGCCCGCGCCGACAAGATACTCGGCGAGGCCAAGAACACGTCCGACCGAATACTTGGCGGCCTCCAGCACGAAACCGCCAACGAGGAAGCCAAACTCCTCAACGCCAAAACGTCCTGCGCAAAATTTCTGGAAGATGTGCGTAATCTGTGCATGAATCAGCTCGAGTACCTGGATAAGCTCTCCGGGTCGAAAACCGCGGCCGCGCCGCCTGCTGCGCAGCCGGCGAGCGTGAGCGCAGCCCCGGCCGAGCCGGTGTCCGCGCCGGTCGAGCAGCCCGCGCAGCCGGAAGCCCCGGCCGTCGAGCAGCCTGCGCAAGCAGCCCACGTGTCCGCCGCCCCTGTGGAGGCGCAGCCGGTGGAGACCGACGACACCGCGGCCGACAGTGCAGCAGATGACGCCACGCAGCTTTATCACTTCCTGCATAACAGCTGAGTGAACATGCAATCAACCAGGGCGGGACGGCCGGTGCCGTACCGCCCTGCGCAATTTTTGATGGAAATACAACTCTGAGAGGAGAAAGATAGAACCATGTCCAAGAACGATTTCAACGCCACGATCAATCTGCCGAAAACAGACTTCCCCATGCGTGCCGGCCTTGCCAAGCGGGAGCCCGAGATGCTCCAGCACTGGTACGACATGGACCTGTACCACGAAATGCTCAAAAAGAACGACGGCAAGCCGCGCTTCAGCCTGCACGACGGCCCTCCGTTCTCCAACGGTGACATCCACATGGGCCACGCGCTCAACAAGGCGCTCAAGGACTTCATCATCCGCTCCTACGCCATGCGCGGCTACTACACGCCCTACATCCCCGGCTGGGACAACCACGGCATGCCCATCGAGAGCGCCATCATCAAGGAGCAGAAGCTCAACCACAAGGCCATGAGCATCGCCGATTTCCGCAGCGCGTGCCATGACTATGCGCAGAAATACATCGACCGCCAGATGGCCGGCTTCAAGCGCATGGGCGTCATGGGCGACTGGGAGCACCCCTACAAGACCATGAACAAGGGCTTCGAGGCCGAAGAGGTGCGCGTGTTCGGCAAGATGTATCAAAACGGCCACATCTACAAGGGCCTCAAGCCCGTGTACTGGTGCGCCCACGACGAGACCGCCCTCGCCGAGGCGGAGATCGAGTATCAGGACGATCCGTGCACGACCGTGTACGTGAAGTTCCCGATGCATGACGATCTCGGCAAGCTGCCGAACGTTGACCACAGCAAGCTCTTCTTCGTCATCTGGACGACGACGATCTGGACGCTGCCCGGCAACCTCGCCATCGCGCTCAACCCGCGCGAGCTGTATAACCTCGTGCAGGCCCCGAACGGCGAGGTGTATATCATGGCCGACGCCCTGACCGAGAAGGTCATGCACATCGGCGGCTTCGACAGCTATGAGGTGCTCGAGCAGCATCCGGGCGACTTCTTTGAGAATATGCTCGCCGACCATCCGTTCCTGCCCAAGACCTCGCGCCTGGTGCTGGCGGATTACGTCACCATGGATTCCGGCACGGGCTGCGTGCACACCGCGCCCGGCTTCGGCGCGGACGACTACCTGACCTGCAAGCGCTACGGCATGGACATGGTCGTGCCCGTGGACGATCAGGGCCGCCACACCGACTACGCCGGCAAGTACGCCGGCATGACCACGGAGGAATCCAACCCCGTCATCCTCGCAGACATGAAGGAAGCCGGCTCTCTGTTCGCATCCGAGGAAATCGTGCACAGCTATCCGCACTGCTGGCGCTGCAAGCAGCCGATCATCTTCCGCGCCACGCCGCAGTGGTTCTGCTCCGTCGATTCGTTCAAGGAGGAGGCCGTCGCCGCGTGCGAGAACGTGCGCTGGCTTCCCGCCTGGGGCAAAGAGCGCATGGCTGCCATGATCCGCGAGCGCGCCGACTGGTGCATCTCCCGCCAGCGCCGCTGGGGCCTGCCGATCCCGGTGTTCTACTGCGACGACTGCCACAAGCCCGTGTGCAATGAAGAGAGCATCGACGCCGTGGCCAAGCTCTTTGAAAAGGAAGGCAGCAACGCCTGGTTCGACCGCCCGGCGGCCGACATCCTGCCCGAAGGCTTCACCTGCCCGCACTGCGGCGGCAAGCACTTCACACAGGAGACCGACACGCTCGACGGCTGGTTCGACTCCGGCTCTACCCACGTTGCCGCCATGCAGCGCGACCAGGGCTTCTGGCCGGCGGATATGTATATCGAGGGCGGCGACCAGTACCGCGGCTGGTTCCAGTCGTCCCTGCTCGTGGCTGTCGGCGCGCTCGGCAAGGGCGCTCCGTACCGCGAATGCCTGACCCACGGCTGGACGGTCGACGGCGAGGGCAAGGCCATGCACAAGTCGCTCGGCAACGGCATGGATCCGGCCGAGATCATCAACGAGTTCGGCGCCGACATGCTGCGACTGTGGGCGGGCAGCGCCGACTACCACGCCGATATGCGCTGCTCCAAGGAGATCTTCAAGCAGCTGACGCAAAACTACCTCAAGTTCCGCAACACCGCGCGCTACTGCCTCGGCAACCTCGACGGGTTTGACGCCGAGCATCTCGTCGCGCCGGAGGATATGCTTCCGCTCGACCGCTGGGCCATCACGAAGCTCAACGACCTCATCCGCCGCGTGGCCAAGGCGTATGACAACTATGAATTCCACGTGGTCTCGCACGCGATCAACGACTTCTGCGTCGTGGAGCTCTCGAGCTTCTACCTCGACATCATCAAGGACCGCCTCTACTGCGAGGAGCGCAACGGCCTCAAGCGCCGCAGCGCACAGACGGCGCTGTTCCTCATCCTCGACAGCATGACAAAGATGTTCGCGCCGATCCTCGCCTTCACCTGCGACGAGATCTGGCTGGCCATGCCGCACCGCGCCGAGGACGACGCGCGCAACGTGCTGCTCAACGTCATGAATCAGCCGTTCGACGCCTATGCGCTCAGCGAAGACGAGCTCGCCAAGTGGGATCAGCTGATCCGCGTCCGCACGGACGTCAACGGCGTGCTCGAGGCCGCCCGCGCCGAAAAGCGCATCGGCAAGCCGCTCGAGGCTGCCGTGACGCTGCGCGCCGACGATGATGCCGCCAAGGCCGCGCTCGACGACGTGCAGAGCATGAACCTGCCCGAGCTGCTCATCGTGTCGCAGTGCCTCGTCGGCGGCGACGTGCCGGCCGACGCCGTCACCGGCACCGGCACGAACTTCCCAGGCCTGCACATCTCCGTGCACAATGCGCCCGGCACCAAGTGCCCGCGCTGCTGGATGCACTCCGAGCAGGCCGACCCCGAGACCGGTCTGTGCCCGCGCTGCGCCGCCGTCGTCGCCGCGCAGAAGGCGGAGTAAAATCCCGATCCCAAAATCCTGATCCGAAAGCGAGGAACCGCTATGTGGTATGCCATCGTAGCCATCCTGATCCTCATCGCTGACCAAGGCCTGAAGTACTGGGTCACGCTCAATATCCCGCTCGACACCGGGCACGTCACGCTCATCCCCGGCGTGCTGGAGCTGACGAATATCCACAACAACGGCGCTGCCTTCAGCATCCTGCAGCACGCGCCGCACTGGATCTTCGTCATCTTCACGGTCGTGTTCGCCGCCATCGCGGTGTTCTGCCTGCGGCGCAATATCGTGCACGGCAAGGTCGGCCGCTGGTCGGTCGTGCTCGTGCTCGCCGGCGCGGTCGGCAACTGCATCGACCGCATCCTCAGCGGCTACGTGGTAGACATGTTCAACTTCCTGTTCATGCGCTTCGCCGTGTTCAACCTGGCGGATATCTTCATCGTCGTCGCCGGCATCACGCTGTGCCTGCACGTCATCTTCTACCGTGGCGACGGCAGCGAGGAGGGCGAGCCCGCGCCGAAGAAGGCGCGCAAGTCCCACCAGCACCCGGGCGCCCCTGTGCGTGCGCACAAGCTGCATCTGCCCGCACGGAAACAGCAGCCCGCTGCGCCGAAAAAGCCCGCCGCGCAGCCCGTGTCCCCCGTCCCGGCAAAGGACGACCCGTTCGCGGCGTGGGATCGCGCGCCCGTGCAGGCGCAGCCGGTGACACCGGCAGCGCCGTCCGCGCCGAAAAAGACCCCGGCAGCGCCTGCCGCCCCCAAACCGGTGCAGGAAACGCCCAAGGCGGCTGCCCCCGCCGTCAAACCGGCGGACACAGCCCCGGACGACCCCCTGCTCGCCTATCTCAACAGCACGCCCGCCGCGCCGGCCGAACCGGAAGTCGCGGACAGCGACCAGGAAAAAGACACCGCCCCGGCGGACGGCGAGCACTATTCGCTCGACGACATTTTAGCGGAGTTTTCGGATTTCTAATGGAACAACGAACGATTCAAACACAGGAGAGCGCCGAGCGGATCGACGCTCTCCTTGCGCGCTCTCTGCCCGAGCTCACGCGCAGCGCCGCCCAGCGGCTGCTCGCGCAGGGTGCGGTGACGAAAGACGGCGCACCCGTGAAGAAAAACTATAAGACCGCGCCGGGCGACACGTTTGTCGTCACGCTGCCGGACGCCGCTCCCTCGGAGCTGGTAGCGCAGGACCTGCCGCTGGACGTGGTGTATGAGGACGACGACCTCATCGTCGTCAACAAGCCGCGCGGCATGGTCGTGCACCCCGCGCCCGGCCACGAGGACGGCACGCTCGTCAACGCCCTGCTCGCCCACTGCGGCGACAGTCTCTCCGGCGTCGGCGGAGAGCGGCGGCCCGGCATCGTGCACCGCATCGACAAAGATACGTCCGGTCTGCTCGTCGCGGCGAAAAACGACTTTGCGCACCTCGCCCTCTCGGCGCAGCTGGCCGACCACACCATGGCCCGCACGTATGAGGCCGTCGTCTGCGGCAACCTGCGCGAGGATTCCGGCACGGTCGACGCGCCCATCGGCCGCCACCCGACGGATCGCAAGCGCATGGCCGTGACGCAAAAAAACGCCCGCCGCGCCGTCACGCACTGGTCGGTCATCGCACGCTACAACGGCTACACGCACATCCGCTGCGAGCTTGAGACCGGCCGCACGCACCAGATCCGCGTGCACATGGCGCACATCGGTCACCCTCTGCTCGGCGACCTGGTCTACGGCCACAAGCGGCCGGAAAAGGGCCTGAGCGGGCAGTGCCTGCACGCGCGGGCGCTGCGCTTTCTCCACCCGCGCACCGGCGAGCTCGTGACGTTCACCTGCCCCCTGCCGGACTATTTTCAGGACGTGCTGGCGCGCCTCGGCCCGCCGGTCGGCTAATCAGAAAGGAGCATTCCCATGCGCAGATCCGATCGAGAGATCACCGATTTTCAGGAGCTCATCACCGTCATGCGCGGGTGTGACGTCTGCCGCCTCGCCCTGCACGACGAGCCGTATCCCTACATCCTGCCGCTGAACTTCGGCCTGGAGGAGGTGGACGGCGAGACTGTCCGCCTGTACTTCCACGGCGCAAACACCGGCACGAAGTACGACCTCATTGCCAAAAATCCGAATGTCGCGTTCGAGATGGACCGCGGGCACGCGCTCATCCTCGACGATGAGCACGGCAACTGCACCATGACGTACGAGAGCGTCATCGGTCAGGGCCGCATCTCGGTCGTGCCGGACGCGGACAAGGAGCGCGCGCTGCGCGTGCTCATGGCGCAGTATCGTGCGCCGGACTTTCCGTATTCGAAGGCCGTCATTCCCGCGACGACCGTCCTGTGCCTGACTGTCGAGCACATGACCGGCAAGCGCCGTGCGAAAAAGCACGGCTGAATGCACCGCACATAACGAGCAAAAGAGCCCCCGCAGGCACTGCCTGCGGGGGCTGTTTTTGTGATCCTGCTGCAGATCAGCGGATGAAATTGGTGAACTTGCGCGCTTCCGTCTCCGGGCGCGGGACACCGGCGGCATCGCCGGCTGCAATGCACTGCAGCAGCCAGAGTAAATTGCGCGCAAGCTGGCGCATGGTCTGCAGGCCCTCCTCGTCCTGCGCGACGTCCTCCGGACGCGCGCCGTGCACCATCGGCCAGTACTGAGAGGACACGACCGGCATATTCGAGATCATCGGGTATTTGACCAGCTGATCGAGCGCGGCCGTCGTGCCCGCGCGGCGCGCCGAGACGACGCAGGCGCACGGCTTATTCGCCCAACTGCCGCCGGCATAGAACAGCCGGTCACAAAAAGCAGACATCGCGCCGGAAATCCCGGCATAGTGTACCGGGGAAGCGAGCACGAGCGCTTCCGCCGTCTCCATCGCGTCGATGGCATCGTTCACCAGCCCGCCGCGCACGCAGCGGCCGGTCGCATTGCATCCACCGCAGGCGGTGCAGCCGCCCACCTGCTCGTCGCCAACGGTCAGGATCTGCGTTTCAGCGCCTGCCGCCTGAAGCACCTGCTCCATCTCGTGCAGCGCCATATAAGTGCAGCCGCGCGGGTGCGGGCTGCCGTTGATCATGAGAATTTTCATCGTATCACCTCACGCGCAGGATAGCACAAATCGCCGCGCAGCGCAAGCGCGCACGCAATGCCCCAAAACGCCTTGCGCGGCAGCAAAACCTGCTGCCGCGCAAAGGAAAAGAAGGGACGTATGCCATGGAGTGGGGGGGAAAATGAAAGGAAGAAATGCGCATGGTGATACGGGAAACATGACGCGTCGGGCAGCCGGGCATACACAGCCGCCCGACGCGGAGAGGAACGGCTTCGCCGCTATGCGCCGCGGCGAAAGCCGGATCAGGCAGAGATCAGATGGCGCTCCAGCCGCCGTCCACGCACACGATCTGGCCGGTGGTGTAGCTGCAGGCCGGGGAGGCAAAGTAGGTGCACAGGCCGTCCATTTCGCCGGTCTCGCCGTGGCGCTCCATGGGGCAGCACTCGAGGTGCGCCTGATGGAAGAAGGGCGCGTCGATGTAGGCCGCGGTCATTTCCGTCGGGAAGTAGCCCGGGCAGATGCAGTTGACGGTGATGCCGTCGCGCGCCCAGGAGTTGCCGAGCGAGCGCGTCAGGTTGACGATGCCGCCCTTGGCCGCCGCATACGGTGCCGTGTCCACGCCCTTACGGCCGCAGACGCCGTGGATGGACGAGACCATGATGATGCGGCCGTACTGATTGGGCTTCATGGACTGGCGCACGACCTCGCGGCAGGTGAAGAACTGCCCGTTGAGGTCGGTGTTGATGACGTTGAGCCAGTACTCGTCCGTGAGCGTGGCCGGGTCGCCGCCGCCCGGAATACCAGCGGCATTGACCAGAATGTCGATCTTGCCAAAATGCGCGACGACGTCGCTGACGCAGTCCGTGATGCTCTTGGAATCCTGCAGATCCATGTAATGCGGATAGACCTTGACGCCGTATTCCGCCTCGATCTCCCTGGCGTTTTCATCCAGACGATCGGTGCGGCGGGCGACGAGCGCGATGTCTGCGCCCGCGTTGGCCATTGCCTTGGCGAACTGAAGGCCGAGACCGGAGGAACCGCCGCAGCAGAACGCGACCTGGCCGGAAAGATCAAACAGATTGTTTTTCATAATAAAGCCTTCCTTTTATAAAAAATTCAGTATGGTTTAGAAGAACCAGCAGTTTTCGTAGGCGCTGAGCGTGGCATCGGCCATCGTGCCGCCCTTGTTGGCGTCGCCGACAAAGACGACCTTGTCGAACGCATCCTTGAGCTGCTGCTCGTAGCTCTTGTCGGGGCGATTACCGAGCGCCATGATGACGATATCGGCCGGGCGGGTGACGACCTCGCCGGTGTCGGTCTTTTTGAGCTCGACCGCGCCGTCGGTCACGCCGGCAATGGCGTGCTCGGTCAGGACCTCCACGCCGCTCTCGGCGAGCAGGGACAGCAGCTTGTAGCGCGCGGTGCGGTAGATCGTGACACCGACCTCCTTCTGCATCTCGACGACCGTGACCTTGTTGCTGTCGCACAGGAAGTGCGCGACCTCAAGGCCGACATGGCCGCCGCCGATGACGGCAATGTTCTTGCCCTCGAAGGAGACGCGGCCCATGAGCACGTCCTCAATATAGTAGACATTGCTGCGGTCCACACCGGGAATGTTCGGCACGATCTGATCGCCGCCGCAGGCGACGACGACGCCGTAGGGATCGAGCGCGCGCAGCGTCTCGACCGTGGCGGGTGTGTTCAGGCGCACCTCGATGTGGTACTCCTTCATCTCGGCCTTCATGGTCTCGATGAGCTCGGCCACCATACCCTTGCACGGCGCTTTCGAGGCCAGCACGGCGCTGCCGCCGAGATGGTCACGGCTCTCGAAAATGACCGGGTAATAACCGCGCTTTTTCAGCAGGAGCGCAGCCTGCATGCCGCCGGGGCCGCCGCCCACGACCGCGACCGTGCGGCCGGCGCCGGTCTTGACCAGGTTCTCGTCGCCGTAGACCGTGGCGCGGCCGGTGACGGGGTTGATGGCGCAGTGCAGGTTCTTGCCCGCGACGACGGACTTGTTGCAGTTCATGCAGCCAAGGCACTTGCGGATGAGATCCTCACGGCCGGCCATGGCCTTTTTGACCACGTCGGGATCAGCCAGCTGCATGCGGGACATGCCGACAAAGTCACTCACGCCCTCCTGCAGGAAGCGCTCGGCCGTCTCGGGGTGCTTGATGGTGTTGACGGCGATGACAGGCACATTCACGGCAGCCTTGATGGTCTTGGCCAGATTCTTTCTCCAACCCTCGGGGCTGTAGCACGGCTCGATCATGGTCGGTGCGCTGGCATACACGCCGCAGGACACATTGAAGTAATCCACATACGGCTCTAGGTATTTGGCGATCTCGGTGCAGGCAGCGAGATCGTTGCCGCCCTCGACGAAGTCATTGCCATTGATGCGCGCGCCGACAACGAAATCACGGCTGACGGCGGCGCGGATGCCGGTGAGGATACGCACGAGGAAGCGGCAGCGGTTTTCCATGCTTCCGCCGTATTCGTCGGTGCGCTTGTTGGTGTAAGGGCTCAAAAACTGCTGCACGAGATAGCCGTGCGCCGCGTGGACCTCGACACCGTCGGCACCGGCCAGCTCGGAGTTGACCGCCGCCTGCACGTACTTCTCGACCAGGTTGTCAATGTCCTCAATGGTCATCTCGCGCGGCAGAATGGTCGCGCGGCCGACGACGGAGTTGAGCTCCACACTCGGAGCCATGGCCTGACGGCCGCCGTTGCAGGCCGGGGGCGCCTCGCGGCCGCCGTGATGCAGCTGGATGAAGATCTTTGCGCCGTGGCGATGCACCGCCTCGCAGATGAGCTGGAAGCTCTTGATCTGCCGGCTGTCATAGATGCCGAGCTGGATGGGGTTGCAATGGCCGCTGTCGGCGTCCACGGAGGTGAATTCCGGAATGATGAGGCCGCAGCCGCCCTTGGCGCGATCCTCATAGAAACGGATCTGCTCCGGCGTGGTGCAGCCGTTCCAGTCGCCCATGAGCGCGCCCATGGCCGTCATCACGACGCGGTTGCGCAGCTCGAGGTTGCCGATCTTTCCGGGCTGAAACAGTTTTTCGTACTTCATGAGGTGTTTCTTCTCTTTCTTTGGAGGATTCCGAAACCGATGCTGTCTGCTTGTGCAGGAACGACATGGGATGCGGATTCTGCCGCCGCATCCGTGCCTTTGCAAATATTTTAACCATCTGTTTTGCGAATTTCCATATGCACGAAACACCAAAAAAAGCTTGATTTTGTGCGGGACAGACAATCCCGCCGCCGTGCACAACGATCCTGCCCGACGTGGAAACGACCGCCGTTGTGTGCCGTGCACAACGACCCGCCGCCTTTTTGTCGCACAGCACAACGGCAGCGGTTGCGCCCGCACCCCTCCGTGTAGTATAATTGAGTTAAATATTTTTTTAACAATTTTAGTATATCCGAGGAGGCACGACCGTGAAATTTTCCGAACTGATCACAAAGCTGCATTCGGCCAGTCAGCCGCATATGTTCATGTACATCGACATTCGTTCCGACTGCGAACTGGCGGACGTCAACATCCTTGCCTCCGGTCAGAGCGATGTGCAGGCCGGAACGCTCTATTTTGCCGACGCGGGGCAGCTGACACCGGACACCGTACTGCCGACCAACCTGCTGTACTACGGCACGCTGCCGCCGGAGCTAGCGGACAGACTGACGAACAGCGCCATGATCGATCGCGGTGAATTTGCCGTGCTGTTTCAGACCGTAAAGGAACTGCTGAGCTACCAGCAGTCCGACCAGCAGCTCTATACACAGGTGCTGTATATGCTCTGCAACGGTGCGGAGCTGGACCGGGTGCTGACCAAAATGACCGACGTCACCGGCGACCTGTTCGTCGTGATCGACAGCACGGGAAAGCTCGTGGCCAAGACGAAAAACTTCTATGTGGACTACCCGCTGTGGATGCGGAGCATCGAGCAGGGATACTGCAGCGATATTCTAATGGAGTACATCGAGGACCGGCGGCGCAAAAACGAGTATTCCCTCTCGGACAAGCCCTTCACGCTCTTTTGCGAGCACATGCAGCGCTATCTGCTGTGCACGCGCATCGTCTACGACAATTTCATGATGGGCTACGTCATCATCGTGAGCAAGACCGGCATGTTCAGCGCGGCCGAGCAGCAGATCATCCCGCTGCTGTCCAGCTCGGCAAAGGAGCGCATCGTCAAAAGCAACAACGGCAACTGGATCGATTACCGCGCCTCCCAGCTCAACAACATCTTTGCCGATATGCTCGCCGGCGCGCAGAACGTGGACATGGAGCGCCGCATGAAGCTGGCCAAGCTGAGCTTTCCGGAGCAGAAATGTCTGGCGATCATCCGGCCGGTCTATTATAAGGAGCCGGCCTACTACAAATCCCGCCTCATTCCGGATATGCAGGCCATCTTCGGCAAGACGGCCTTTTCGGTGGTCAAGAACGATCTGGTGCTGCTGCTGACAGCGGCGGACGGCGGCACCATCACGCCCGAACAGCGCGCAGCACTGGAGCAGTACTCGCA
>OJKI01000632.1_pt1 | contig 12840 bp, 9 predicted proteins | sample 1596431 | NCBI WGS metagenome assembly OJKI01 (sample SAMEA4350165, study PRJEB24818) | metagenome | biome: human; feature: gut; material: faeces | place: Denmark | collected 2013-09 | reverse complement strand
AGCCACTTCCCACTACAAATTCATCCTCTCTATTCGTCGGCAGCGTCAGATGTGAATAAAAGACAGTCCTTGACGCCCCAGCACTTCTGGCCCTGGACGAACTCAACACCGAACTTATCGGCATAGGGCTTGCAGTGCATAGGATCCTTGGCGCGCATCTCGAGGATGAAGTTGAGCTTCTCTTCGCCGCAGACGCCATCCGGATCGTGGATGTAGCCGTCGGGGCCGGCGAAGTAGGTGACCTTACCGCCGAGCTCGTCGATCTTCTTCATGATGCCCCAGCCCACGTTGCCGTAGCCGGACATAGCGACGCGCAGGCCCTCAATGCCCTTGCCGTCGTGCTTCAGGACTTCGCGCAGATAATAGACAGCGCCGAAACCGGTAGCCTCGGGACGGAGGATGGAACCGCCGGTGCAGACAGCCTTACCGGACATAGCACCGAACTCGGCAGCGCCGACGATGCGGCGATACTGGCCGTACAGATAACCGACCTCGCGGCCGCCGACACCAACGTCACCAGCGGGGCAGTCGATGTCCTGACCGATGTGACGATGGAACTCGGTCATGAAAGCCTGGCAGAAGCGCATGACTTCGCCGTCGCTGCGGCCGATGGGGGAGAAGTCGGAACCGCCCTTGGCACCGCCGATGGGCAGGCAGGTCAGAGCATCCTTGAAGGTCTGCTCGAAGCCGAGGAACTTAATGATGGAAAGGTTAACGTTGGAAGCGAAACGCAGGCCGCCCTTGTAGGGGCCGAGGGCCGCGTTGTACTGCACGCGGTAACCACGGTTGACGTGATACTGAAGGTTATCGTCCATCCAGACAACACGGAACTCGATGGTGCGCTCGGGCTCGACCATGCGTTCAAGCAGGCAGGCCTTCTCGTACTCGGGGTGGGCGTTGATGACCGGCTCGAGGGAAGACAGGACTTCTTCGACGGTCTGCAGGAATTCGGGCTCATTCGCGTTCTTGGCCTTGGTCTCGGCAAGAACTCTCTCAATGTAAGCGTTCATGATAAGTAGCCTCCTCTAAAATTACCCTGAAAATCAGGGCTTGATGGTTCAGCCATCTTGTCTATGAGTTTATCACCAAAGGAAAAAATTCTCAAGCAAAACGCTATTGGCGCTGTGCAAGAAATTCTTTCTGACTTTTTGTGCATTTGGCAGAAAAATGGACAAAAAACTTTAACTTTTTTAATAAAACATATTAAAACACTGCAAGCCAACTTTCAAAGCGGTCATTTTATCGAGAAAAACTGCTCATAATCTTGCATTTTTGTGCAATGCATTCCAAAAAGAGATAGGGGTGTCGCCACCCCTATCAAAATTTGTAATAGAAAGTGCTTTGCCGCCGCTTTATGGCATTTCCTGTGTGTTTTCGACGGGATCCGCGCTGTCCTCAGTCGAAACGCTGGTTTCTACGGGCGGTGCGCTCTGGGCGCTGCCATCCAGCAGCTCGACGTCGGACGCTTCGATCCAGTTTTCCGTGACGTAGCCGTCGCGGTAGTAGACGCACACGCGGTCGCCGACGTTCAGCAGCGGCGCATAGGCGACCTCAGCCGCGCTCATGCGCACGGAGAAGGCGCTCTCGCCGTCAAAGCGCAGGAAGTAGATGCTGTTGCTATCTACGACCGCCGTGCGGATCTCGGCGATCGTGCCCTCGACGCTCTTATAATCGCTCGGCGTGACGTCGATGGAGCCCTGATCGTCGGAGATGAGGTTATTTTTGAGCAGCATTTGACGGTAGTTCGCCTCGCAGTCGGCGACCGTCGCGCCGATGGCGACGATCTGGTACTGGTTGACATTGACCATCGCGTACATCTTGACGAGCTCGCTCGCGTCCTTGAGCGCCATGAAGTACGTCGGCTGCTCGGCGATGTTCAGCAGCAGCGGGAACGTCGCGTTGTAGCGCAGGTTCTGCACCTGACCCTCGGCGCTGTCCATGGCGCTGTACTCTGTCGCGCCTGCGCAGGGATAGTACTTTGTCTCCTTTGTGCGCTGGTTGGAGAGCAGGAAGCCGATGTTGCTCTCGTCGCCGCCGACGCTCGTGACACCCGTGTAGAGATAGACATCGTCGCCCTCGGCAAGGTAGTTGTAGCCGTCGGTCGTGACGGTCACGTCGCGCTGGCCGAAGATCGAATTCCAGAAGCCATTGTGATACTGGCCATAGTAGTCATACTGCTCGATGATGAGCTCGGCGGAGTAGACGTGGTCGACCCACGCGGGCGGCTCTTCATAGTATTCGCTCTCGCCCGTGATGGCGTTGACGAGCACTGCGCCGTGGTTGTCCGTGCCGCCGAACAGGCCGATGGCCTTTTCCTTCTTGGCGCAGACCCAGTAGGGCGTGCCGTCCTCGTCGATCTCGAAGACCGGTTCTTCAAACATATAGGTCGGGTACGCGAAGCGCAGATGACGGTAGAGGTTGCGGGAGAAGTGCTCGGCGGTCGTGTACTTCATGCCCTCGTCAAGGCGCACGACCTCGACGTTCTGCGTGACCATGTCGATGATAAGGTAGGCGGGCAGCCCCTCCGAGCGGTTGTTGAACCACTTGATGATGTCGCCGTAGCGCAGCGGCGTGACGCGCACGGGGCGGCCATGGTAGTTGATCTGCGTGTAGTTTTCCGCGACCTCGAACTGCGAGACCATGTCGGCCAGCTCGCCGAGCTTGCGGTCGCCGAGCTTTTCGGCGCTGTCGCGGTCGAGCATCGGGATGCGGTCATACGAGACCTCTTCAATTTCGCTTGCAAAGCTGCCGCTGTCGATCGGCAGCAGCGCTTGATAGTCCTTGGCCCGCAGCACGACCCACGATGTCAGCGCGCCGACGAGCGCCGTGACGATGAGCGCCGCCACGACAAAGAAGGGCACCGTGCACTGCTTTTTGACGAACGTGAAGTAGCCCTTGGCCCCCGTGCCCTGAAAGCCGGAGGTGAAGAGCGCGCAGATACAGTACGTGACGCAAAGCAGCAGCACGAAACCGTAGAACTCTTCGGCATGCAGGTTGATGGCGGGCATCTGCACGTAGAAGAAGACTGCGCCGACAAGCAGCGTGACGAGCGTGTTGACCGCGATGCGGCCGCCCTTGCTGCCGATCGACTTGCGGGGCTTGCGCTCGCGTTTGGGCTTGGGCGCGGAGTTCGGGTCGAACTGAAAGCCGCCGGCATCCGAGCCGGAAAATTTAATGTCCATAGAATATTTCCTTCCTGATGAAATGGGACAATGCTTACTTTATAGTATACCGTGATTGACTCGTAAAAACAAGGGCAGGGGAGAAATCATACATTGCCTGGGTGAAAAGTGAAAATTGCAGGAACGCAAAAGCGATTGTGCATGTCGTACGGGGAAAGGAGTCGATATGTTGTATACAGTGGCTAAAAATGCAGTTTGTTTAAACTTTAACTTGCTATTTTCACTTTGCCCCGCTATCATGGCGGTAGAGCGGCATGCGCGTGCCGCCAAATATCGAACGAAGGAGAATTTGTATGAAAAGATTGTCTCTGAAAGCAACGTCCCTGATCCTGGCACTTGTTCTCGCGCTCAGTCTCTCCGTCACCGCCTTTGCAGATGATAACGCCGCTTCGATGACCCGCGCCGAAGTGACGCAGGAGGTCATCAAGAACATGGGCCTCGCCGCACAGGCGGAAGCGAGCGCCAAGGATGCGAGCGCATTCAAGGATGTTGCCGAGGGCAGCAAGTTTGAAGGCGCGATCAACCTCGCCTACTCCAAGGGCATTGTCAACGGCGTCAGCAAGGACGCATTTGCGCCCGACGCAGCCGTTACGCAGTTGGAAGCGGCCGCGATGATCCTGCGCAGCACCGGTCTGGACAAGGCGCTGCTGAAGGATTGGCCCGCGGACTATGACGATATGGCCGTCTGGTCCGGTTTGATGGACGGCCTGACCTACGAGGCGTCTAAGCCCGTGACGACGGCGATGCTCGAGCAGATGCTCAAGAATGCCGCGGCGATCGCGGACAAGCCGGTCATCGGCATCAGCTGGTCCTACAACGGCCAGAATTACGACTCCCACAAGACGATCTTCAAGACCGTCGGCGCCATCCCCGTCGAGCTCGATCAGGTGACGAGCACGGCCGTGAAGTACGATGCCGAGGGTAAGATCGAGTCCGCGTATCTCGAAGAGAGCGGCATGCTCAAGCAGGAATACGCTGACAAGGTGAAGGAAAAGGATCTCACGGCCAGCAACGTCGGCGCTGTGATGCAGGCTATCGACGGCGTGTTCTTCACCGGCGGCGAGGATGTGAGCCCGTCTCTGTTCAAGGTCCCCGAGAAGGAAAAGAACGAGGGCGAAGAGATCAACGCCACGCGCGATATCTCCGACTACATGCTCATGGCCTACTGCCTTGAAAAAGACGTGCCGACGTTCGCGGTCTGCCGCGGCGAGCAGGTGATGTCCATCGTCTCCGGCTGCACGTTCATCCAGGATATCCCCAACTACTATAAGGAGCAGGGGAAGACCTACAACGATACGCACAGAATGCCGGCCGACGCGCCTGACCGCACCTATGCCCGCCACGATGTGACCATCAATAAGGACGCCTCCAAGTGGCTCTATAAGATCGTCGGCTCCACGGAGCTGAAGAACGTTTCCTCCTGGCACCACCAGGCGGTCGGCGGCGTTGAGGGCACGAACCTCACCGTCGTCAGCACGGCGACGATCGACGGTGTGGAGATCATCGAGGCGGTCGAGCGTCAGGATAAGACGTTCTGCCTCGGCGTGCAGTTCCACCCCGAGAATGACTGCAAGTTCGTGCTTTACACCAAGACCCCCGAAAAGGCCCTGTGCGACTATGAGACCTGCCTGAACTTCTTCGAGATGCTGGTCGAGTACGCGGGCAAGTAAGGACACGTACCGTACAACAGAATGCATAGAAAAAAGGTCCCGTCTTCGGACGGGACCTTTTTGATGTATTGTAATTGTTTATGATGCCTTCTGTGCTTTTAGGATGGCGACGGCTTCGCGGGCGGCGGCACCGGCGTCTTCGGCGTAGTAATCTGCGCCGATCTCGTCGCAGAAGCTCTGGCTGATGGGCGCGCCGCCGACCATGACCTTGATCTGGTCCTGCAGGCCGCGCTCGTGGACGAGCTTGACGACCTCGCGCATTTCCTCCATCGTGGTGGTCAGCAGCGACGAGCAGGCAATCACGCCGCAGTGATTCTCCACGGCGGTGCTGACGAACTGCTCCGCCGACGTGTCTACGCCGAGGTCAAAGACCTCGATGCCGCTGCCCTCCATCATGATGCGGACGAGATTCTTGCCGATGTCGTGCATGTCGCCCTTCACGGTGCCGAGGCACACGCGGCCGACGGGCTCGGTGCCCTTGCCGACCATCAGGGGCTTCAGAAGCTCCGTGGCGGCGGACATGCAGCGCGCGGCCATGAGCATTTCGGGAACGAACGCGCGGTTGGCGGAGAACGCCTCGCCGAGGCGGTTCATGCCGATGATCATGCCCTTGGAGAGAATGTCGCCCGGCTCGTGGCCTTCGTCGAGTGCCTGCTGGCAGAGGGTGAGCAGCTTTTTCTGCTGGCCGCGCTCGAGCGCGCGGGCGATGTTCCCGAACACATCGGCGGACTCCTGCGCGGAGGCTGCGGCCTGCACCACCTCGGCCTTTGCGGCACCGATCTCACGCTTCGGCACGGCGGGGAGCGGCGTGACGGGAATGTGCAGCCCCGCGTTGTACTCGTTCACGGCCTGATCGAGGTACTGATCCACGTGCGGGAAGACCGTACCGGCAAGGCCGTAGGTGATCGAGGGAATGAAGTGCCCGCCGGGGCAATAGCGCGCGAGCGCGTCCCTTGCGTAGGCGAGAATTTCATCGGGCTGCGCGTCCGCACGGTCGATGGCCGCGCCAAAGCCACCCATAAGCGTGAGCTTGCCGCTTAAGTGGCGCTGGAGGGCGGGAATGTCGTTTTCCGGCAGTGTACCCTGCCAGACCTGAATGCCGATCTCGGCCATGTCGTCCACGATGGGGACGAGGTACGAGTCGGCGTGGTGAATGGCGATGACGCCGCGCGAGCGGATGTAGCCATAAAAGCGGCGGTAGGGCTCCTTGAAAAACTCGCGCCACATGTCGGGCTTCATAAAGAGGGCATTTTTCGTGCCCCAGTCATCGTGGGAGAAGATGACATCGGGCTGCAGGCCGTCGATCAGACGGCGGACATAGTCGAGACGGTACTGCGTGATCGTCTCGATGAGCTCGTGCATCTCGTCGGGATGCTCGTAGAGCGCGGTCAGCGTATCTTCAAAGCCCATGAGGAAGTGGCACTGCTCAAAAATGCCTGTGCCCATGAAGCCGGCGAGGAGCTTGCCCTCGGCGTCCGCGGCGGCGCGCGAGCGCGTGCGGCACTCCTCCCAGCCCTCGGAGCAGACGCTCAGATCGGGCACGTGGATGGTCCCTTTCCAGCGGGTGACATCCGTGCAGACTGACAGCTCCGGCGTGTGGACGGGGATAGGGCCGGGCGCGTCCTCGGGAAAACTGATGGTCGTGCCCCAGCGGTCCTTGCTCACGGAGCCGCGCTTGCGGTTGCCGCGAAGATAGGTGTTGATGGGGTCTGTGAGGCACATGTGCAGCGCTTCATACTGGCAGAGCTGACGCTCGGGCTGGCCGTCGGGCTTGATGAGTTCAAGAAAAATTTCTTTCGGGGTAGACACGGGGAAGATCTCCTTTGTCAATACAGCACGCAGGCTGTGTAGGTCAAAGTGCGGGGACCATAGTTGTAGGCGAGGTTTGAGCGGACGCAGACGTCACTGACGAACAGTCCGTAGGCCTCCATCGAAGAAAGCCTCTGCTTGGGATGTCGACAGGGACGGTCCGGATAGGTGCAGGTATGGCAGAGCGTGCAGGTGCCCGCCGTCAGCGGCAGGCAGTGGGGATATAAGAGCCGCGCCTGGCGGGCGAAGGTCGAAAAGCGCTTTTTATGCGCCTCCAAGAGCGACGTCATACCAGTGTAATCAAATTCATCCTCGAGCTGCGCGGTGCTCTGCACCAAAATCCCCTGTGAATAGCGCTTGATTTGCGCCCTTGCCTGCTCGAGTGTGCTGCAGGCGGGCGGGCAGCTCCAGCTTTTGCCGTAGCGGCCGCAGCGGTCAGCTTTGCACATGTCGCGAACGGCTTCGAGCGGATCAAGTGCATCCATATTCACCGGTGCGCACTGGGAGAAGCCGACCTCGTGGGTGAGGGTGAGAAGGTCTGCCATAAGCAATGCCTCTTGACAAGGGAATTTATTTCTGCATAAAATACTATTTATACATTATTTATTATATGGGTGGGGGAAGCTCGTGTCAAGCATTCAAGTTCAGCAGGGGGCGAAAATCACGCCGGTCCCGTTCGAAGCAGGGGAGACGCTGCTCTCCGCGCTGCGGCGGGCGGGATATTCCATCCCCGCAGCCTGCGGCGGCAAGGGCCGCTGCGGCAAATGCCGCGTGAAGGTGAACGGTGTGCCGCGCCTTGCCTGCAAGACGCGGGCGCAGGACGGCGATTGGATCGACCTGCCCGAGACGATGCGCGGCGTCATCCTGACGGACACGCTCACACTGCCGAAGGCGCAGGCGGGCCGCTCGGGCCTTGGCGCGGCAGTCGACCTCGGTACGACGACGGTGGCGCTGCGGCTCTTCGACCGCGCAGACGGAAAGCTGCTCGCGCAGGCTCAGGACTGGAACGCGCAGGCGCCCTACGGCGCGGACGTTATCAGCCGCATCCAGCACACGATGGAAGCGTCCGACGGGCTCGGCGAGCTGTCGCGCTGTATCCGCGCGCAGACCGAGACGCTTTTAGGACAGACACTTTCCGCCGCCGGACGGAAGACGGATGAGGTCAAGGAACTCGTCATTGCGGGCAATACCGTGATGCAGCACATTTTCGACGGGCGCGAGGTCGCGTCCATCGCCCGCGCGCCGTTTCAGCCGGAGACGCTGTTTGAAGACGGCGCGGGCGAGCCGCTTTCGGGCATTCCCGTGCAATTTGCCCCGTGCGTCGCGGGCTATGTCGGCGGCGATATCACGGCGGGACTGTTGGCAGACGGCCTTTTTGTGCAGCCGGAATTGCGGCTGTTTCTCGATATCGGCACGAACGGCGAGATGGCGCTGGGAAATGAGAGTGGCGCGCTCTGCTGCGCGGTCGCCTCTGGCCCAGCGTTTGAGGGCGCGGGCATCAGCTGCGGCATGCCGGGCATCACGGGCGCGGTGAGCCATGTGAGCTATGACAGGGGCTTCCTCTGCGACATTGTCGGCGGGGGAGAGGCAAAGGGCATCTGCGGCTCGGGACTGGTCGACCTCGTCGCCGTGCTTTTGGAGCGAGGCGTGATCGACGAAAGCGGGCGGCTGCTGCCGCCGCAGGGCGCGCCGGAAGACGTGCGCCGCTATCTGACCGAGGACGGCCAGGGCAACGGCGTCTTCCACCTGACGAAGGCCGTTAGCCTGACGGCGCGCGACGTGCGCAACCTGCAGCTTGCCAAGGCGGCGGTGGCAGGCGGTATTCGGGTGCTGCTCGAGCAGCGCGGCGTGACGGCGGACGACATTGCGAGTGTGGAGCTCGCGGGCGGGTTCGGCAACTATCTCTCGCCCGAGAATGCAGTGCGCATCGGCATGCTGCCGCGCGCGTGCCTTAGTAAAATCAGACCCCTTGGCAACGCGGCGCTCGCGGGCGCTTCGATGCTGGCGCTTGACGGGGAAAACTGGCGAAAGCTCGCGGAGATTCCCAAAAAGTGCCGCTATCTCGAGCTTTCCGGGCGCGACGACTTTTCCCGCGCGTTCACCGACAGTTTGACATTTTGAAAATCGCTCCGAACAGGAATTTTTAATGGAGGAAAACCCTATGGAAATGCAGTTTCCCGTGATTTTGGACGGTGCGACCGGCACCGAGCTCCAAAAGCGCGGCTTCACCGGCGACATGAGCGCCGAGCAATGGGTGCTCGAGCATCCCGAGAGCATCCTTGAAATTCAGCGCAAGTATGTGGCGAGCGGCTCGAATGTGCTCTACGCGCCGACGTTCGGCGGCAACCGCCAGAAGCTCGAAGAGCGCGGCATCTTCAACCGCACGGAGGAGATGAACAAAGCGCTCGCGCAGCTCTCGAAGCAGGCGGCGGACGGAAAAGCATGGGTCGCGGGCGATATTGCGCCCACGGGCCGCTTTTTAGCCCCCCTCGGCGATGCGTCGTTTGAAGAGCTCGTCGACATTTACACCGAGCAGGCGGCGGGCCTTGAGCAGGCAGACGTCGACCTCTACGTCATTGAGACGATGATGACGCTGACCGATGCGCGTGCGGCGGTTCTGGCGATCCGCAGCATGAGCAAAAAGCCCATCCTTGTGTCCTTTACCTGCGATGAGAGCGGCAAGATCCTCTCCGGTACGGACGTGGTCGCGGCGCTTTCCGTGATGGAGGGCATGGGCGTGAGCGCATTCGGCCTGAACTGCTCGGCAGGCCCCGAGCAGATGTTGCCGCAGCTCCAACGCCTGCATAAATACGCGCGCGTGCCGCTGATCGCCAAGCCCAACGCCGGCATGCCGGAGATCGTGAACGGCGAGGCCGTGTACAACTGCCCGCCGGAGGAATTTGTCGCGCTGGTGCCCGAGATGCTCAAGGCAGGTGTGGCCCTCTTCGGCGGCTGCTGCGGCACGACGGAGGAGCACATCGCCGCGCTGAAAGCAGCGCTCAAGGACGCGGAATACGTTTGCCCCGCACCGGAATGCCTCGACCTTCTTCCCGCGGCAACGGAGAAGGAAGCCTTCTTCCTGCCCGCCGATGCGACGCACGGCGCGGTGCTGACCGCGGACGGCGATTTGGAGGACAAGCTCTCCGACGCGATGGATGACGAATGGCCGATGGTCGCGCTGAAGCTCGCGTCCTGGGCGGACGTCGACGCGCTGGCGGACTACCAGTACATGATCAGAAAGCCGCTGTGCCTTATCTGCGACGACGCGGAGCTTTTGGAAGCGGGCCTGCGCGCCTATCAGGGAAGAGCCTTGTACGAGGGAAATCTCACCGAGGATGCCCTTGCGCCGCTGGTCGAAAAATACGGTCTGCTGGTGTAAAAAGAGAAAAAGAAGAACGGGACGGAAATGAACATTTCCGTCCCGTTCTCTATATAGTAAAGCGCGTCACGCCGCGGCGCCGCCAGTGCTGACGATGCGGAAATACGCATTCGACGTCAGGCGGTACATCGCGCAGTAGAGCAGCGCGAAAAGAAGCAGCGCCGCGCCGGTCACGCCGAGAAACAGCGTGAGGTTCTGGATGCCGAACAGCTGCATGATCTGCCAGACCATCGGCTGGGCGAAGGCGAGGTGCAGCGTGGCCGCGGCGAGCGGCAGCAGGAAAATGAGCAGCATTTGCGCGTTCACGCTCTCACGGATGTCGCGCTTGGTCATGCCCACGCGCTGCATGATGGCAAAGCGCGAGGCATCCTCATACCCCTCCACGACCTGTTTGTAGTAGAGCATCAGGAGCGTTGCGAACAGAAACAGCACGCTTAAAAGAATGCCGAGGAAAAAGAGACTGCCGTAGAGGGAGAAAAATTCCGCACGGACGTCCGCCATTTCCGTGGGATGCCAGTGATTCTGGACGGCAAGCGTGTTGATCGCGTCCTCCGCGCCAAAATAGAGGCTCGCCGTCGAGGCAAGCATCACGAGTACCATCGTGGAGAGAATGCAGATGGAAGCAAGGCCCGCACCGTTGCGCTTCATGCGGTAGGTAATGGACGAGAGGGAGACAAAGTTGCGCTTTTTGTAGTAGAAGTTTTCATCCTTCTGGAGCGTTTTGCAGAGCGTCACGCTGCCGGAGATGAAGAGAAGATACGTCGATAGAATGACCATGATGACCGCGAGGAAGAAGAGCAGCATCGCCTGTACGGGGTCGTTGATGGTCGCGGCGATGTAGTACGCGCCGAGCAGCAGCGCAAGGCCGGGGATGACGAGCAGCCATTGCGACTTCGGCGGCTTTTCGCCGACGTTTTCGCTCTTCAAAAGCGCCGCGCCCTGTGCATGGCGCAGCGACAGCACACCGCGCACATAGAGCAGCGCGAAGATGGCGATGAATGTGATGGCGCACTGCTTGATGGCGGCAAGGCTCACGGTGAAAGCCGCGGCGGGGAGAGATAAAAGCCGCAGCAGTGCGGACTGCGAGACATAGGAGAGCAGCAGGCCGAGGCCAAGCCCCGCGATCAGCGTGAACGCCGCGGCCAGAAGTGTCTCCCAGAAGAGAATGGCGCTGAGTGCGCCGCGGTCCATGCCGAGCACGCTGTAAAGGCCGAATTCCTTCTTGCGGCGACGCAGGAGAAAGCTGTTCGTGTAGAAGAGAAACAGCGCGATGAACACCGATACGACGAACGAGCCGAGGCTCATCGTCATCGCGACCGCAGAGGTGCCGGAGCCGTTCACCTTGCCATTGACCGTATAGAGCGCGGGGGTGACGGCGAGGTACGCAATGACGTACAGCATCGCTGCCATGAACGCGCAGGAGAGAAGATAGGGCACATAGAGCCTTGCATTCTTTTTGATACCCATCCACGCAAGGCGGGGGTAAAAGGTGGGCTTCATGCGCATTCGCCTCCCGTCTGCTGCTGCGTGAGCGCATCGGTGATACGCTGGTAGAACTGGGAATCCGTGTCCTTGCCGCGCTTTAACTCGAGCGAGACCTCGCCGTCGCGCAGGAACAGCACGCGCGAGGCGCAGCTCGCCGCGCGCACAGAGTGCGTGACCATCACGATGGTCTGGCCAGAGGCGTTGATCTCGCCGAAGAGCTTCAAGAGCTCGTCGGTCGAGCGGGAGTCGAGCGCGCCGGTCGGCTCGTCGGCCAGCAAGATCTGCGGGCGGGTGATGAGCGCGCGGGCGACGGCGGCGCGCTGCTTCTGTCCGCCGGAGACCTCGTAGGGGTACTTTTTGAGCAGCGTCTCGATGCCGAGGTCGTAGGCGAGCGGTGAGAGCCGGTCGCGCATCTCCGTGCGCGACTTGCCCGCGAGCACGAGCGGCAGGCAGATGTTGTCCTCGAGCGAGAACGTGTCGAGCAGGCTGAAGTCCTGAAACACAAAGCCCAGATTGTCGCGGCGGAAGGCTGCGGTGGTTTCTTCGGGAATCTCGGAGAGGTTCTTGCCGCCGAGCAGCACTGTGCCGCCGGTGGGCTTGTCGAGCGCGGCGAGGATATTGAGAAGCGTCGTTTTGCCGCTGCCGCTCTCGCCCATGATGGCGACATACTCGCCGGATTCGACGGTGAAGTTGACATTTTTGAGCGCCTGGACCTTGCTGCCGCCAAAGCGCGTGGTGTAGGTCTTTTGAAGACCGGAAACAGTCAGGATTTGCATGAGATGACTCCTTTCAAACGAGTGAGTTAGAAGCTGACGGTTGACATAATTTTTAATTCTCAGAAAATTTTGCAGAAAAAAGGGCGCAAAAAAGCAGCCGGAAAAGCGGAGACCTTTCGCGGCTGCTTTTTCGAAAACGCGTTATTCGAGATTCAGTTTTTTCGTTGTGAAGTACCACGTCACGGCGTAGCCTGCCGCGGCGAAGAGCAGTTCGCCGAGCATGCCCCAGAGGAGCAGCAGCTCGATGCTCGCGGGCGCGCTGTAAACGTCCAGATACATCCAGCGTGTGGGATCGGCGCTGAAGAACGCGCCGATCATGGCGATGGCGGTGAACTGCGCAAGCTGGAAGAACACGAGCACAAGGATGGTCGTCCAGAGCGTCTTGTGCTTATTGAAGCTGTAACCGATGGAGAAGGCGGCGTAGACCACGAGCTCGGCGGCAGAAACGGCAAAGACGAAATTGCAGAAAAGCTCAAAGACGATCAGCAGCGCGTGACTGCGCAGCGAGGCCTCCATTTCGAAGAACGCTGTGAAAACAT
>OJKI01000614.1_pt1 | contig 13034 bp, 10 predicted proteins | sample 1596431 | NCBI WGS metagenome assembly OJKI01 (sample SAMEA4350165, study PRJEB24818) | metagenome | biome: human; feature: gut; material: faeces | place: Denmark | collected 2013-09 | reverse complement strand
TCACGGGCCACGTCTAATGTGTTTAAGAGACAGTTACAAGGCAATGCCGTCCCGCGGAAAAGAAGAGTATCTGTACGACGACAAAGCACTGGAAAAATACAGAAAGACACACAAAGAGAAATTTACGCTGCAGCGATACAAAGGCCTTGGCGAGATGGACCCGGAGCAGCTCTGGGAGACGACACTGAATCCGGAGACGAGACTTTTGAAGCGTGTGGAGATCGAAGATGCCCGTATGGCCTCCGATGTAACGGAGGTGCTGATGGGAACTGAGGTTCCGCCGCGGAAAGCATTTATTTATGAGCATGCAACCGATGCAGAGCTGGATATTTAACAGGAAGGACAAAGGAAGATGAAAGAAAAATCAGAAGATCAGATTATACGGACCGAATATTCTGAGGTCATGCAGAAATCTTACATTGATTATGCGATGAGCGTCATCATTTCCCGAGCGCTTCCGGACGTGCGGGACGGTTTAAAGCCGGTACAGCGCCGTACTCTGTATGATATGTATGAGCTCGGCATCCAGTACGACAAGCCGTTCCGAAAATGCGCCCGTATCGTCGGCGATACGATGGGTAAATACCATCCGCACGGCGACAGTTCCATTTACGACGCGCTTGTCGTAATGGCACAGGATTTCAAGAAAGGCCAGCCGCTCGTGGACGGCCACGGAAACTTCGGGTCGATTGAGGGTGACGGTGCCGCTGCAATGCGATACACCGAGGCGAGACTGCAGAAAATTACACAGGAGGTCTATTTAAAGGATCTCGACAAAGACGTTGTCGATTTCGTACCGAACTTCGACGAGACGGAAAAAGAGCCGTCTGTTCTGCCGGTGCGCGTGCCGAACCTTCTGTTGAATGGCGCGGACGGTATCGCTGTCGGTATGGCAACAAGCATTCCGCCGCACAACCTGTGTGAGATTGTGGATGCGGTCAAGGCCTACATGAAAAACAATGACATCACCGTCAAAGGTCTGATGAAATATATCAAAGGACCGGATTTCCCGACCGGCGGTATTGTCGTCAATCAGGATGACCTGCTGTCGATCTACGAAAAAGGTGTCGGAAAGATTAAAATCCGCGGAAAAGTGGAAGTGGAGAAAGGCAAAAACGGAAAGCAGTATCTTGTGATCACAGAAATTCCGTACCCGATGATCGGTGCGAACATCGGAAAGTTCCTGAACGATGTGGCGGGGCTTGTGGAGAGCAAGAAAGCGCCGGAAATTGTCGACATTTCCAACCAGTCCTCGAAAGAAGGAACACGCATCGTGCTCGAACTGAAAAAAGGCGCGGATGTGGAGCGGATCACGAATCTGCTGTACAAGAAAACACGTCTGGAAGATACGTTCGGTGTCAACATGCTCGCCGTGGCAGATGGAAGACCGGAGACGTTAAGCCTTAAACAGGTGATCGAGTATCACGTTGATTTCCAGTTTGAAGTGGCAACCCGCAAATACCAGAACCTTCTCCGCAAAGAGATGGAGCGCCGCGAGGTGCAGGAAGGTCTGATCAAGGCATGCGATGTGATCGATCTGATCATTGAGATCCTGCGCGGAAGCAAGACACAGAAGCAGGTCAAAGAGTGTCTGATTATGGGTGTGACCGATGGTATCCGCTTCAAATCAAAGTCAAGTGAGCGTATGGCAGCACAGCTCTGCTTTACGGAACGCCAGGCAACGGCGATTCTGGAGATGCGTCTGCAGAAACTGATCGGACTGGAAGTGGAAGCACTCTTAAAAGATCATGAGGCGACTGTGGCGAAGATTACGAAGTACGAAGATATCTTAAATCATTACGACTCGATGTCGGAAGTTATTATGGAAGATCTGACGCAGATAAAAAAAGAGTACGGCCACAAGCGGAAAACGGCGATTGAGAATGCTGAGGCGATTGTTCTTGAGGAGCCGAAGGTCGAGGAGATGGATGTTGTCTTCCTGATGGACCGCTTCGGTTATGCGAAGACGATCGATACGTCTGCTTACGAGCGGAACAAAGAGGCTGTGCACAACGAGAACAAATATGTGTTCCAGTGCAAAAACACCGATAAGATCTGCGTTTTTACGGATCTTGGCATGATGCACAGCATCAAAGTAATGGACATCCCGTATGGAAGATTCCGTGACAAGGGAACGCCGATCGACAACCTTGGAAATTACAGCAGCCAGAAGGAGCAGATGATTTACGTCGATGCACTGGAAAATATCAAGAACAATAAGCTGCTGTTCGTCAGCGCGGCCGGTATGGTAAAACTTGTCGATGGATCCGAGTTTGATGTCGTAAAACGAACGATCGCGGCGACGAAGCTTTCATCCGAGGAGGACCGTCTGATTCTTGCCGAGGTCTGCCAGGAGCAGGAGTATGTGGTTCTGCAGACGAAAAACGGTGTCTTCCTGCGCTTCCTTACGAGTGAAGTGCCGGAGAAGAAAAAAGCAGCCGTTGGTGTGCGTGGTATCCGTATGGCAGAGGACGACGCGGTAGAGCATGCGTATCTACTGGCAAGCCGGATGGATTACACGATCACGTATCACGACAAAGAGATTTCTCTGACAGCGAAGATTAAGCTGGCAAAACGAGACACCAAGGGAACAAAGATCCGGGTATAACGCAGAGTTTTGTTTATAACCATGAGAAGCACGCTCCGCGGGTTTTTCGAGAGATCACTTGGCAATAAAAGGACACCTGCCCGATACCAGAACGGTACGGGCAGGTGTCCTTTTTGCATAATTTTTTAGTTATTTGAAAAACTGTGGGAAGTCTTTCTTGGGGTTCTTCTTTCAATGGCAACGTACGGACGATGATGACCGACATATTTATAAGCCGGACGGATGATCTTTCCTTCGTTGACAAGCTCTTCGATCCGGTGTGCGGACCAGCCGGAGATACGGGAGATAGCAAAGATCGGGGTGTAGAGCTCTTTTGGAAGGCCAAGCATTGTGTAGACGAAACCGCTGTAGAAATCAACATTTGCACAGACTGGTTTGAGCAGACGGCGCTTTTTGGCGATACACTCGCCGGCAATGCGTTCTACAGACTCATAGCGAGCAAATTCTTTCTCGCGGTGCTTCTCAGCGGAAAGCTTCTTTGCATATTCTTTCAGAATCACACAACGTGGATCGGACAGGGTATAAACAGCATGGCCCATACCATAGATAAGACCAGTTCCATCGAATGCTTCACGATCAAGTATTTTGGTCAGGTAGGTGCGCAGTTCGTTTTCGTCTTCCCAGTTTGTAACATTCTCTTCAATATTTTCAAACATCTCCATAACCTTCAAGTTGGCACCGCCGTGGCGCGGTCCTTTTAAGGAACTTAAAGAAGCCGCAACAGCAGAGTAGGTATCGGTTCCGGAGGAGGAGACAACGTGTGTCGTAAATGTTGAGTTATTTCCGCCGCCGTGGTCTGCGTGAAGAATTAACGCAACATCGAGAACCTTTGCCTCCAGAGCAGTGTAATCTCCATCCGGGTGAAGCATCTGCAGAATGTTTTCAGCGATCGACAGCTCCGGTTTCGGATTTCGGATGATCAGGTTCTGGTTTTCGTGGTAGTGGCGGTATGCATGGTAGCCGTAAACGGCGATCAGCGGCATTTTGGCGATCAGACTCAAAGCCTGGCGGAGGACGTTCGGAATGGAAATGTCATCCGGCTTTTCATCGTAGGAATACAGGGTCAGCACACAGCGCTGCAGAGTATTCATCATGTTTTTGCTGGTTGCCTTCATGACAACGTCGCGGACAAAAGTGTCCGGCAGCTCGCGGTAGATACTTAAAATTTCGTTGAAATCATTTAACTGCGGTTCTGTCGGAAGAGAACCGAACAGAAGAAGATAGGTAATCTCTTCAAAACCGAAGCGTCGTCCTTCCATACCTTTGATCAGATCTGCGACGTTATAGCCCTGAAAATAGAGACGGCCATCGGTCGGAACTTTTTCGCCGGTGCGCTCATCAATATCGAAGCCGATAACATCGGAAATTTCGGTCAGGCCGGTGAGAACACCTTTACCAGTGGAATCACGCAGTCCCCGTTTTACATCGTACTCAGTGTATAAAGATAAATCAATCTTTCCGGAATCTTTCGTATACTCTACAAGCTGACTGAGCTTGTCTTCCAGATTATCGTATTGCATGGTCATGACAACAGCCCCTTTCTTCCTTTAGTTAAAAACTATACTTACTTTTTTGGCGGTTGTCAATGCTTTTCTTTCAAAATACATTAATTTTTATAAGGGAAAGGGATGGTTTTCCTTAATTTTTGAAAGTAAGGACAAAGTTTATGCATAAAATTTGCGCCAGGGAGGTGAAAACAACAGGGATGGAAACGGCGGGAAATCAGTGGGGCGGAACAAATTTTAGAAAAAGATTCATAAATTTCAAAAAAATGCTTGCAATTTCAAAAAAATACGGTATAATAATGATTGTGTCATTCAGGAAATGAATTTCACAAGCCGAAATAGCTCAGCCGGTAGAGCACTTCACTCGTAATGAAGGGGTCGTCAGTTCGAATCTGATTTTCGGCTTATTCTTTAGAAACCCGCAGGACGTAAGGTTCTGCGGGTTTTCTGGTATCATGAGAAATATGACAGAAATACGAACGCCCTTTGCAGGAAAAAGATCTGCTGCAAAGGGCGTTTGCTGTTACAAGTTTCAGGAAGATCAGTTCGTACAGCATATCCTGACGGAGCTTTTGGACGGGCACTTCAAAGAGCACATCAGCTGTTGCCATTTTCCTGTGCTGCCACCCGTGCGTCGCGTTCCCGGCGGGAAAAGACGCAGCCGCAGTAGTCCTGGCGGTAGAGTCCGTATTCATGGGAAAGTTCGATGGAACGCTGGTAGCCGCCCCGTTTCTTAAAATCTGAATTGAGATATGGGATCCCGTATTCGGCGGCAAGCCGTTCTCCGATTTCATTCAGCTTTTCCGCGTTTTTCAGCGGGCTGATGGAGAGGGTTGTTGTAAAATAGTCGAGTTTGAGCTGCTTTGCCATTTCGGCCGCTTCGCGGAGCCGCATTTCATAGCAGACAAAACAGCGCTCGCCGCCCTCCGGCACATTTTCCATCCCGCGTGTCAGCTCATAGAACCGGTTAGAATCGTACGGGCCGGGGCAGAAGGAAATCGGATGCACGGCGGGAAGAGAGTGGATCAGACGCTGCTGTTCCTCCACGCGGTGCTCGTACTCCGTCGGCGGATAGATGTTGGGATTATAGTAAAAGAGCGTAATGGAAAAATACTGCGACAGATATTCCAGCACGTAACTGCTGCACGGCGCACAGCAGCTGTGCAGCAGCAAGGTCGGAACTTCACCGTGAAGTCCTGCAATCTTCGCATCCAGCTCCTTCTGGTAATTTCTTTTATTGGCCATAATGTATCTTCAAACCTCCTGGTATCTTTCAATCCTTTCTATTATAGCCTCAGCGCGGCTGGGATGCAAGCTGCATATGATATCTTATAGATAGAGGAGGATGCAAAAAAATGGATGATCAAATCCTGTCATTAGAGCATATATCACTGTCCTATCACACCATGAAAGGAGAAACACCGGCGCTGTGCGATCTGACCTTTTCGGTAACCCCGGGGGAATTTGTTGCTCTTGTCGGACCGAGCGGCTGCGGAAAGAGCACGATCCTGAACTTGATTTCCGGTCTTTTAAAGCCGGAGGCGGGAACTCTGCTGAGCCGCGGACGGCCGATCACGGAGGCGGATCTCCATATCGGCTACATGCTGCAGAGGGACCACCTGTTTGAATGGCGGACCATCTACAGCAACGTTCTGCTGGGCCTTGAGATTTCGCGCACGCTGACACCCGAGCGGAAAGAAAAAGTCGGGGAGATGATGGAGACATACGGCCTGAAATCCTTTTCCAATGCCCGTCCGTCCGAACTTTCCGGCGGTATGCGGCAGAGGGCGGCACTGATCCGTACACTGGCGATGGAGCCGGATCTTCTGCTGCTTGACGAGCCGTTCTCCGCTCTCGACTACCAGACGAGGCTGAACGTCTGTGATGATATCGGAAAGATCATTAAAAAAGAGGGAAAGACAGCAATTCTCGTGACACACGATATTTCGGAGGCCATCAGCATGGCGGACCGTGTGATTGTTCTGGCGGCACGGCCGGCATATGTGAAAAAAAAGATTCCAATCCAGTTTGCGATGGAGGAGCGCACGCCGATGAAAGCGCGCAGTGCGCCGGAATTTAAAACGTATTTCAATGCCATCTGGAAGGAGCTGAATGAAAATGCGTGAGCAGGCAAAAACGCCGGAGAGCAGCTTTCAGAGGGCGTATCTCCGGCAGAAAAAAAGAGAACGGGAGCAGGTGCGGGTGTTTCGGGCTTTGCTTCTCGTCAGTTTTCTGGTATTATGGGAGGTGGCGGCGGATCTGAGATGGATCGATCCGTTTATCTTTTCCAGCCCTGTGCGGGTGGGAAAAACGTTCGTGACCCTGCTGACGGAGCAGAACCTTCTGCGCCATATCGGGATCACGGTGTATGAGACGGGAATCAGCTTTCTGCTCGTCTCGACACTTGGCATGGCGTTCGCTGTGCTTTTGTGGCTCTTTCCGCGCTTTTCTGCGGTGATGGAGCCGTACCTGGTAGTCCTGAACAGCCTGCCGAAATCGGCGCTCGCCCCGCTTCTCATTGTGTGGATGGGGGCAAACGTGAAAACGATCATCACGGCCGGCATTTCCGTTGCGATATTCGGCTCGGTGATCAGCATTTACAGCAGCTTTCAGAGTGTGGAGCCGGATATGCTCCGCCTGATTGCAACACTCGGCGGAACGAAGAAGGATATGCTGTTCCGCGTCGTGTTGCCGTGGTCGTTTCCGGGGCTGCTCGCCGTGTGGAAGGTCAACATCGGTCTGTGCCTCGTCGGTGTTGTAATCGGAGAGTTTATCGGGGCAAGAGAGGGGCTTGGCTATCTGATTATCTACGGCAGTCAGGTGTTCAGATATGCACACGCAAGAGAAGGGAGGATGACAGATGATTGGAATCGTATGTCTGGAAGAACGAAGAGGAATGCAGTTTGGCGGACGACGCGTTTCGCGGGACCGCGTGGTAACGGAAAAAATCTGCGAACTGTGTGAGGGGAAAACGCTCTGGATGAATCCGGCTTCGGAAAAGCTGTTCGCGGAGCAGAAGGAGAGTGGGAAGGTAACACTTCAGGCGGCGGCAGATTTTCTGGAGCAGGCAGGCGAAGGAGAATACTGCTTTGTGGAGAATACGGGACTGCAGGCTGTGGAAGCGAAGATAGAGAAAATCATCGTTTTCTGGTGGAACCGGCATTATCCGTCTGACCGGAAATTCGACCTGGATCTTTCCAAATGGAATAAAGTGTCCGAGGAGGAGTTTGCAGGCTATTCCCATGAGAAAATAACGAAAGAGGTATATGAGAAATGAAAAAACTAAGAAAACAGCTTCTGCTGCTGGCGGCGCTTCTTGTTCTGACACTGACCGGCTGTGAGGCGCAGGATCTTCTCTCGACGGAGAGAGCAGATTCCGGTTCGGAGGTTACGGCCGCTTATACGATGACGGAATCCCAGATTACCGATCAGGCACCGACGGCCGTTTCAGTTCTTGATGTTCCGGAGTTTTCCGGTGAACCGTATGTCGTTTTAAACGGAAATGAGCCGGATTTTACCGATGAGGAAAAGACGACCGAGTCGTACGAGCATTACAGCGATCCGGACAGCCTGGGACGGTGCGGCGTGGCAGAGGCGAATATCGGCCAGGATCTGATGCCGACGGAGAAGCGCGGCGCGATCGGCCAGGTAAAGCCGACGGGCTGGCATACGGTAAAATACGATCAGGTGGAAGGTAAATATCTGTACAACCGCTGCCATCTGATCGGATATCAGCTGACCGGTGAGAATGCAAACGAGAAGAATCTGATCACTGGAACACGTTATCTGAACGTCGAGGGCATGCTGCCGTTTGAAAACATGGTTGCCGACTACGTCAAAGAGACCGGAAACCATGTGCTGTACCGCGTTACACCAATTTTTACCGGGGACGACCTTGTAGCGGACGGTGTGGAGATGGAGGCACTTTCCATGGAAGATGACGGCGAGGGCATTTCCTTCCATATCTTCGCATACAACAATCAGCCGGGCATCTCGATTAATTATGCAACGGGAGACAGCACGTTAAGCGAAAGCAGCGGAACGATGACGGATCAGCAGGAATATGTCATGAACACATCCAGCATGAAATTCCACCTGCCGTCATGCTCCAGCGTCAGATCGATTAAAGATGAAAACAAGGCGACATATCAGGGACCGCGCGAGGACCTGATCGCCGAAGGCTATGAGCCGTGCGGACGGTGCAATCCGTAAAAGAAATTACAAAAAGAGGGTCGGAACTTTCCGGTCCTTTTTTCTATATAGTAAAGAGAAGCATCTGGAAAGTGAGACAGGAGATGGAAGAGGAGAAGCTGCGTGCGGTTTATTATGCAAGGTGCAGCACCGAGGAGGAAAACCAGAAGGATGCGCTGGTAAGGCAGGCGGCGGAGGCGGAAGAGGCAATCCGGGCAAGAGGATGGAGGCTTGTGGATGCCTACGTGGAGAGCCGCTCCGGTACGAGCCGGAAGGGCAGATGGGAATATAACCGCCTGTACGAGGATCTCGAGCAGAACCGGTTTGATGTCGTCGTAATCAAGTCGCAGGACCGCCTGATGCGGAACACGCGGGACTGGTATCTGTTCGCAGACCGCTTAAACTGCGCCGGAAAGCGGCTGTATTTTTATCTGGAGAACACATTCTATTCGCCGGAAGACGCGCTTCTGACCGGCATTAAGGCGATTCTGGCGGAGGAGTACAGCCGGGAGCTGAGCAAGAAGATGAATCTGGCGCACCAGAAACGGCAGCAGAATAATGGAAAGCCGGTGCTGACCTCAAAAAGTTATGGTTACCGGCGGACAGCAGACGGAGCGATTGAGATCATCCCGGAGGAGGCCGCAGTGAAGCGCCGTATGTACGAACTCTGTGCAGACGGTCTCGGCGGACGGAAAATTGCGGCGGTTCTGGCAGCGGAAGGCGTCCGCAGCCGCGCCGGAAAACCATTCTCTGGAACAGACATTATCCGCATGGTGCGGAATCCCATGAATAAAGGCACCGTAGTCATGAACAGGAAGCATTACGATTTTAACACCGGAAAAACGCTCTCTACACCGCCGGGCGGGCAGTACGTCTATGCGGGGAAAATTCCTGCTATCGTCTCTGAAGAGCTCTGGATAGCGGCAAATCGGGCGGCTGACGAGCGTCTCTGCCGCAAAAAGGTGGGCAAATCTGTTCAGACTTGACTGGGTAATCCTGTCCATCCTGATCCTCTGCCTCGTTGCGGCAGGATTGTACGGCATCTTGGGCTGGCTGGAAAAAAACTACACAAAACGCCGAAATTCGGGAAAGTAGGTGATTTGACTTGCAAAGGGAGGTTGGATGCTTGTATAATAATGCATGATAATTTAAAAAACTTACAGGAAAAGAGGAATGAAAATGGCACAGTTATGGGGCGGACGGTTCACAAAAGAGACCGATAAGTTAGTGTATAATTTTAATGCATCCATCAGCTTTGATCAGAAATTCTATAAACAGGACATCAAAGGCAGCATGGCACATGTAAAGATGCTGGCAAAACAGGGCATCCTGACAGAAGAGGAGAGAGACCAGATTCTTGCAGGACTGGAGGGGATTCTTGCCGATGTAGAGAGCGGAAAACTGGAAATCACCAGCGAATATGAGGATATCCACAGCTTCGTGGAGGCAAACCTGATCGACCGCATCGGAGACGCCGGAAAGAAGCTGCACACCGGAAGAAGCCGCAATGACCAGGTAGCCCTCGATATGAAACTTTATGTCCGCGATGAGATCACCGAGATTGATGCACTCGTCAAAGAGGTGCTGGTAACACTCGAAAAAATCATGGAAGAGAACATTCACACCTATATGCCGGGATTCACCCATCTGCAGAAAGCACAGCCGATCACACTGGCACATCACATGGGCGCATATTTTGAAATGTTCCGCCGCGACAGAGGCCGCCTTGCAGACATCTACAAGAGAATGAATTACTGTCCGCTCGGTTCCGGTGCGCTGGCTGGAACGACGTATCCGCTGGACCGTGCTTACACCGCAGAGCTGCTCGGCTTTGACGGCCCGACCTTAAACAGCATGGATTCCGTATCCGACCGTGACTATGTCATCGAGCTCCTCAGTGCTCTTTCTACGATTATGATGCATCTTTCCCGCTTCTCCGAGGAGATCATCATCTGGAATACCAATGAGTACCAGTTTGTGGACATCGACGACGCATACAGCACCGGAAGCAGTATCATGCCGCAGAAAAAGAATCCGGATATCGCAGAGCTTGTCCGAGGAAAAACAGGCCGCGTTTACGCAGCTCTGATGTCAATGCTCACCACCATGAAGGGAATCCCGCTGGCGTACAACAAAGATATGCAGGAGGATAAAGAGCTGACCTTCGATGCCATCGACACCGTAAAAGGATGCCTGGCTCTGTTCAATGGCATGGTTTCTACCATGCACTTCAAAAAAGACCGCATGGAGAACAGTGCAAAGAACGGTTTCACGAATGCAACGGACGCAGCCGATTACCTTGTTGGAAAAGGCGTTCCGTTCCGCGATGCACATGGCATTGTCGGCCGTCTCGTTCTGTACTGCATTGACAAAGGAATCTCCCTTGATGATATGAAACTCGAAGAGTACAAAGCGATCAGCCCGGTCTTCGAGGATGATATTTATGATGCCATCAGCATGAAGAACTGCGTAAAACGACGCAACACGATCGGTGCGCCGGGAGCAGATGCGATGCTGGCTGTCATCGAGCAGAATAAAAAATATTTACAGGAAAATTGAAAAAACAGTTGCAATTTTGAAAAAATTGGTATAGTATGACATGAGACGCACAAATGTACGCCACGGAAGAACAAGGAGATGAAACCAATGGAGCAGAAATTGAGAGTAGGAATTTTAGGAGCAACCGGTATGGTAGGTCAGAGATTTATTTCTCTGCTGGAGAACCATCCGTGGTTTGAAGTTGTGACCCTGGCAGCAAGTCCGAGAAGTGCCGGAAAAACATACGAGGAAGCAGTCGGCGGACGCTGGAAAATGGATACTCCAATGCCGGAAGCAGTGAAAAAGCTCGTTGTGATGAATGTAAATGATGTAGAGCATGTGGCATCTACCGTAGATTTTGTATTTTCCGCAGTTGATATGTCGAAAGACGAGATCAAAGCGATTGAAGAAGCATATGCAAAGACCGAGACACCGGTTGTTTCCAACAACAGCGCACACCGCTGGACACCGGATGTGCCGATGGTAGTGCCGGAAATCAACCCGGAACATTTCGATGTCATCGAGTTCCAGAAAAAACGTCTGGGCACCAAGAGAGGATTTATTGCGGTAAAACCGAACTGCTCCATCCAGAGTTATGCACCGGTTCTGACTGCATGGAAAGAGTTTGAGCCGTATGCGGTTGTTGCAACCACATATCAGGCAATTTCCGGAGCAGGAAAAACCTTCAAAGACTGGCCGGAGATGGAAGGCAACATCATCCCGTTCATCGGCGGCGAGGAAGAGAAGAGCGAGCAGGAGCCGCTTCGTATCTGGGGTAAAATCGAGAACGGCGTGATCGTAAAAGCAACCGAGCCGAAGATCACCTGCCAGTGCATCCGTGTACCGGTATTAAACGGACACACCGCAGCTGTTTTCGTTAAATTCCGCAAGAAACCAACGAAAGAGCAGCTCATCGAGAAACTGGAGAACTTCAAAGGCCTTCCGCAGGAACTGAACCTCCCAAGCGCACCGAAACAGTTCATCCGCTACATGACCGATGATAACCGTCCGCAGGTAACCCTGGATGTCAACTACGAGAACGGCATGGGAATCAATGTAGGCCGCTTAAGAGAAGACACCATCTACGACTGGAAATTCGTAGGCCTCTCCCACAACACCGTCCGCGGCGCAGCCGGCGGAGCTGTACTGTGTGCGGAGACACTTGTTGCTAAGAAATATATCAGCGCGAAATAAGAATTATAAATATGTGAAAAGAAACTGTCCACGGGCAATCCAGTTGATCCTCAAAAGGGCAAAGTCACTGATCCTCTAGCCGTTCGCTAACAGATCACCGACCGCCCCTTACCCCGATCATCAGCCCGGACACAAGCCGGAGTAATTGAAAAATAACAAAATGAAGACCTTGTAACCATAGAAATGTGGTTATGAGGTCTTTTTTACGTTAGATATCTACGAGAACCGGAGGAAAAATGTATGATAAGGAAACCGGAGAAGATCTGTCGGAGAATTATAGCAACTATTTAGGCGCTCAGATCGGATATTCCAGTGATGAGATAACCACGATACACTCATATACATTTTCAGAAATATACAAAAAAGAAGCGCCATACGGAAAATCCCGCGGCGCTTCTTTTCTGCTCAAATAATTCTATTTACGCAAGTATTGGCTAACCTTAGAATTTGCCAGCTTTTGCTGCCTCTTCAACAGCTACAGCTACAGCAACAGTCATACCAACCATCGGGTTGTTTCCTGCGCCGATCAGACCCATCATCTCAACGTGAGCCGGTACAGAAGAAGAACCAGCAAACTGAGCGTCAGAATGCATACGTCCCATTGTATCGGTCATACCGTAGGAAGCAGGACCTGCTGCCATGTTATCCGGGTGAAGTGTACGTCCTGTACCACCGCCGGAAGCAACGGAGAAGTATTTTTTACCTTTCTCGTTGCACTCTTTTTTGTATGTTCCTGCTACTGGATGCTGGAAACGAGTCGGGTTTGTGGAGTTTCCTGTGATGGAAACGTCAACGCCCTCTTTCCACATGATAGCAACACCTTCCGGAACGCTGTTAGCGCCGTAGCAGTTAACTTTTGCACGAAGTCCCTCTGAATAGGATTTACGGAATACTTCTTTAACCTCGTTCTTATATGGATCATACTCTGTCTCTACATATGTAAAGCCGTTGATACGGGAGATGATCTGAGCTGCGTCTTTTCCAAGACCATTCAGGAT
>OJKI01000600.1_pt1 | contig 13277 bp, 13 predicted proteins | sample 1596431 | NCBI WGS metagenome assembly OJKI01 (sample SAMEA4350165, study PRJEB24818) | metagenome | biome: human; feature: gut; material: faeces | place: Denmark | collected 2013-09 | reverse complement strand
CTGGCGGACATGGTCGTCGGCAGGAACGCCGCAACGCCCTCCCGATACAACTCCCGTGCCATCTGGCGAATCGCCTCCTCGCCCTGCATCGTGTCATGCCCGCGGAAGGCGTGGATGTGCGCGTCAACGAACCCCGGCAGGACAAAATCCCCCTGCAGGTCTATCACAGCTTCGCCAGCCAACGGCGCTAATCCCTCGCCCATCGCTGTCACGCGCCCGGTCTCCATCCTGACACACAGATTTTCCCAAAAATGACCATTCACAAAGAACAGCCCATTCCGCAGCAGCACCGTCAACGCACCTCGCATTCATTTTCTCATGAAACTCTCATGCAATTATCATACCACAAAGAAGTTTTTTTTTCAATCGGCGCAGAATTTCTTATAGGTTGAAACCATGCAATTTTCGGATGAAAATGCGCCAAGACGCAAGCAGCGGGCGCAGGTGAATCCGAAAATTGCAAAAATGCGGGTATCCGCCGAATTTGTTGCGGTTTCTTCTTCATTTGTTCACATTAGGCTCAAATTCGGGGTGTATACTATGCTCCGAAAGCAAAGGAGGAAATCACCGATGTCCTTTTTCTCGAAGATGCAGAACGCCCTCGCGAACTGGATGCAGGGGCGCAACGGCCCGGATAATCTCGGCTTCACAGCGCTCGTCGCCGCTATCGTTTTCAGTTTGCTTTCGCTGTTCCGCCTGCCGCTGGCGAGTTTCCTGTCCATGCTGTGCTATGTGTATGCTCTGTGGCGGATGCTGAGCCGCAACGTCGCCAAGCGGCAGGAGGAAAATCGCCAGTTCATGGACAAGACGGGACACGCGCAGACGGAAATCCGGCAGTTTTTCCTGCGGCTCAGGGGCATAAAGACCTACAAGTATTTCCGCTGCCCGCAGTGCAAAACGCGCCTGCGCCTCAAGCGCGGCTGCGGTGAAAAGCACATCACCTGCCCCAAATGCCAGCACAAGTTCGACGAAAGGGCGTAAACAATGTTCGGCTATGTCAGACCCTGTCTGGAATCGCTCGATGAGGCGCAGAAAAAGCGCTATCGGGCATGGTACTGCGGATTATGCCAATCACTGGGCGACCGCCACGGCTTCCGCGGCCGCATGACGCTCACCTACGACATGACGTTTCTGGCGATTTTCCTCTCTGCGCTCTATGAGCCGGCGGAAGCGCACGGGCAGATGCGCTGTCTGCCGCACCCGAAGGAAGCGCACGATTTCGTCCGCACGTCGATGACGGATTACGCTGCCGATATGACCATCGCGCTGGCGTATTTCAAGGCGCTGGACGACTGGCAGGACGACCGCTCCCTGCCGGGCGGGCTGACCGCGCAGCTGCTGAAAAAGCGTTACGAGGCGGTCAGCGCGGATTATCCCCGCCAGTGCGCCGATTTGGAGAAGAACCTTCGGGCGCTGAGCGAGGTGGAAGCGGCGCACAGCGATTCCCCCGATGCGGCGGCAAACTGCTTCGGGGCGCTGATGGCGTCGCTGTTCGTGCACGAGGAGGATTACTGGTCGCGCACACTGCGGCTGTTCGGTGCATCGCTGGGGCGGTTCATCTACATGGTGGACGCCGCCTGTGATTACGATGCCGACACGCGCAAGCACAGCTACAATCCCGTGCTGCTGATGGGGCGTCAGCCAGAGGATATGCGCGACGTGCTGACGCTGCTGCTTGGCGACGCTTCAGCGGCGTTTGAGTCGCTGCCTATCGTCTCCGATGCGGATATTCTGCGCAACATCCTCTATGAGGGTGTCTGGCAGAGCTACAACGAATCCCTCCACCGCCGCGCTGAAAAGCAGAAGAAGCACAGCGGCAACACAACCAAAGAGAATGGGGACGATTCCCCGGTGAAAGGAGGCTGACGAGCATGGTCACAGACCCGCGGAAAGTGCTGGGTGTATCCGAAACCGCCAGCCAAGATGAAATCAAGCGCGCGTATCGCCGCAAAGCCAAGGAGTGTCATCCGGATTTGCATCCGAACGACCCCGACGCGGCAAAAAAGATGAACGAGCTCAACGAAGCCTACGACATGCTGATGAACCCGGAGAAGTACGCCAACCGCCAGCAGCAGCAGAATCCGTATGGCGGGAATCCGTATGGCGGCAGCAGTTACGGCGGCAACCCGTACGGCTCTTACGGCGGCAATTCCTACGGCGGACAGCAGCAGGGCAATCCGTATGGTCAGCAGGGCGGCTATGACCCGTTCAGCGACTTCTTCGGCGGATTCGGTTACGGCAGCTACGGCGGCTATCAGACGCAGGTCAACCCGCCGCAGGAGCAGGCGGGTGATTCCGAGCCGGTTCGCGCTGCCATTCGCGATATTCTCGCCGGACGGTACGCGTCGGCGTGTTCCATTTTGCAGAACGTCCCCAGCACGGGGCGGAATGCGCGCTGGTACTACCTGTCCGGCGTGGCGAACCACGGCGCGGGAAATCAGATTCAGGCGTTGGAACACATGAAGCGCGCGGTGCAGCTCAGCCCGAACAATGCGACGTATCAGGCGCTTTTGCGGCAGTATCAGCAGGCAGGGCAGACGTATCAAACGAATGCATCCGGGTACAACACTTGGGCGATGGATCCGTCGAAGCTGTGCATGAGTTTGTGCTTTTTGCAGATGTTCTGTCCGCTTTGCTGCCGGTGCTAAGGCGCTGGCAAGCCCCTTAACTCGGCGGAATTTTCCTATGCTGCTTGATTTGTTTTGTTGCAGGGGTTTCGCCTCTGCGGAGTGAAATCCCCTGCGCAACACAAAAAACTGTATGCAATGCGCGCAACTGAATCGCGCAAAAGGTCAAGGAATCAGTTTCCTTGAGAAAGTGTAACTTTATGGGCAAAATCATCGGTATCGACTTGGGTACCACCAACAGCTGCGTCGCCGTGGTTGAGGGCGGCAGCGCGATTATCATCCCGAACGATAAGGGCGAGCGCACAACGCCGTCCGTCGTGGCATTCATCGACAGCGGCGAGCGGCTCATCGGCAGCGCGGCGAAGCGTCAGGCAGCAGTCAACGCCGACCGCACGATTGCGTCCGTCAAGCGCCATATGGGCACGGACTGGCGCAAGACCATCGCCGGGAAAAGCTATACGCCGCAGGAAATCAGCGCCATGATTCTTCGCAAGCTGAAGCAGGACGCGGAAAGTTACCTCGGCGAACCCATCACCGACGCGGTGATTACCGTCCCGGCATATTTCGGGGATATTCAGCGTCAAGCGACGAAGGACGCGGGGCGCATTGCGGGCTTGAACGTCCGCCGCATCATCAACGAGCCGACCAGCGCCGCCCTCGCCTACGGGCTGAACAACGGCGCACCGCAGAAAATCATGGTCTACGACCTTGGCGGCGGCACATTTGACGTATCCATCATCGAAATTGGCGAGGGTGTTATCGAAGTGCTGGCGACGTGCGGCGACAACCACCTCGGCGGCGATGACTTCGACGAGCGCATCGTGAATTTCGTCTGTGATGCTTTCCAGCGGGAACATCATGCTGACCTTCACCGTGATTTGGCGGCCATGGTGCGCGTGAAGGAAGCCGCCGAGCAGGCGAAAAAGGAGCTGTCCGTTACCGAGATGACCACCATCAGCCTGCCGTTTATCAGCACAGTCGGCGGTCAGGCGGTGCATTTGGAGCAGACGCTGACCCGCGCGAAGTTCAATGAATTGACGGCGGATTTGGTTGCGCGGACGGAAGGTCCTGTCCGCAGCGCCCTCAGCGACGCAGGCATTGCCGCCAGCGAGCTGGGCAAGGTGCTGCTGGTCGGCGGTTCGACGCGCATTCCCGCTGTGCAGGAGAAGGTGCGCCAGCTGACCGGCATCATGCCGAGCAAGAGCATCAACCCCGACGAATGCGTAGCGCAGGGCGCGGCGATTCAGGGCGACACGCTGAATGAACACACGACGCTGACAAACTCCACGGGCTTGCTGCTGCTGGACGTGACCCCGCTTTCGCTGGCAATTGAGACGGTCGGCGGCGTCGCGACCCGCGTCATCGAGCGCAACTCCACCCTGCCTGTGCACTATCAGCAAGTGTTCACCACAGCGGGCATGTTCCAGTCGTCGGTAGAAATCAACGTCCTGCAGGGTGAGCGCCCGATGGCGCGGGACAACAAGAGCATCGGCAAATTCCGCCTGAAGGGCATCCGCCGCGCAATGGCAGGCGTACCGAAAATTGAGGTCACGTTCGATATTGACACCAACGGCATCCTGACCGTCTCCGCGCGCGACCAGGACACTGGACGCGCCCAATCCATCACCATCACCGCCGACAACAAAATGAGCGAGGATGAAATTCAGCAGGCGATTCGCGATGCGGAGCAATACGCCGCGCAGGACGCTTTCCGCCGCGACCTGATGGACACCATCAATCAGGCGCAGCACCTTTTGGCGCAGGTAGGCGCTGCCTTGAACCAGTGCAGCAAGCAGCTGGACAAAGACGAGAAGAAGCGCGTCAAGGACGACGAGGCTGCCCTTCGCCATCTGATTGGGCGCGCCAAGCCCGACAAAATGACGGCGGATGACCTGTCCGCCATCAAGAGCGCCATGGCAACCCTCGAAAGCAGCAGCGCCCACCTGATGAGCCTCTTCGACCCGAACGCGCAGAGCGGCGGGCAATCATAACGAAGCCGCACCACGTCCGGCGTGCGCTGCTGATTGCCCTGACCGTCGTGGCGGCGCTTATCGCAGGGTGCATGGTTTACCTGACAGGCTGTGCCGCGGCGGAGCAGACCGTCACGGCGATTCTGCCGACGCTGCTGGGCAGTCTGGAATAAAAATCAAGGGGATTGCGTCCATGATTTCGGACACAATCCCCTTTTTCGTTGCAATGATCATCAGAACAGCAGCAGAATCCCCTGCGCCGCCAGCACCGCTGCACACGCCGCAAGCGCCACCGTCAGCAGACTCTTCCCTTTCCACGCGAGGAACACCGCTGCCACCAAACCAACCGCCGCCGTGCGCATATCCCCCGTGGAATACAATACGTCGGGAATCGTCATTGCCCCCAGCACCGCGAACGGCACATAGTGCAGGAATGACTTGATGAACGTTGATTTGATTTCCTTGCGGAAAATCGTCAGCGGCAGCATCCGAATCAGGTACGTCACACCCGCCATCACAAGCAGGTAAATCGGAAAATTTGCCGTCATTGCGCATCACCCGCTTTCGTTTCTTCCTCCTGCACGGGGAAGAGCCACGCGCCCAGCGCCGAGGCGGCAATAGCACAGATGATGATGACAAACCCGCTGGACACCTGCGAGAGCATCGGCACATAGCGGAAGCACAGGCTCATCGCGATAGCCATCAGCACGACAATGCGCACGGGCTTCTCCTTGCGCGCGGGCGGCAGGATGATGGCGAGGAACATGCCGAAAATCGCGATACCGAGCGCATTGCGGAGGAAAACCGGCAGCAGCGTGCCCGCGACCGCGCCCAGAATCGTACCGACCGACCAGCCGAGGTACGGCGCGGTCATCAACCCATACAAATACCAGTGACCAACCTTCCCCGGCTGACTGGATGCGACAGCGAATATCTCGTCCGTATTCATGAAAGAGAAGAACAGGCGGCGCGGTGTGTTCATATCCGAATCCATCTTCTGGGAGATGGACAGACTCATCAGCGCATAACGGAGGTTGATAATCAGCTGCGTCAGCGCGACTTCGAGGTACGACGCCTGTGCGAGAATCAGCGGCAGCCCGGCGAACTGCCCCGCACTGGTGACGTTCGTCATGGAAATCAGCAGCGCTTCGAGCGGCGACAAGCCATCCGCCACTGCCTTCATGCCGAACGTGAACGCAACGGATAGGTAGCCCAGCCCAATCGGGATTCCATGCCGGAAGCCCTTCGCAAAGAGTTTACGATTCATCGTCATTGATGCCTTCTTGTCGAAAAAGTCGGAACACAGCGTTTATGATAGCACGAAGTCCGTCCCTTCGTCAACGTCTATGCAGCAAAAGAACAGCAGGGGACTTCGTCCCGTTTCATTTGTCCCTGCACCCATTTCGCGATTGGCTGATGGCGGAAAAGACATCACCCGACGCGCCGCCGAGTTGTGCGGTATTGCCCATGCAAAACCGGCAGCTGATGGCACTTCATCGACTGCCGGTTTGCGTCTGTTCCTTCTGCAAACATAAGCAGCCACACACCGTAGCGCATGGCTGCTATGGATATTGATTCAGTTCGACAAACCGGAATTTTCAAATTAGTCTTTACAAACGACCTTTGAGCCTTCACCATCAATTACAATTCCCTGACGGTTGTTAATTGGGCATAGATTCAAATCCGAAAACTCAGTCATTATTTTCTCGGTAATTTTCTTAAATGGTGCTGTAAGATAATGCGGAAGAACATAGAAATCAATCAAATCAAGACCTGCATCATCTTCTTGTGAGTAGTCCTCCGGCTTTTCATCCATTTGTTCAATATATTGGATAGTTGGAGCGCATATAATCGCCCCCGCCGATTCACCGATCATCAGTTTTCCCTTTGCCAATTCCTTCTTCAGTAACTCATCCGTTCCCGTTTTGCGGAGCTGATCCATAAGGAAGAAAGAATTTCCACCAGTAAAATAGATCACATCCGCATCTTCAAAAACGGACTGTATCGTTAAATAAGCCTCCGTTGAAATATCAATTTCCGTTACAGCTGCTCCCAGTTTATTGAATAGCTTTCGAGCCGAGCCGACATAACCGGTATAGCCTTCACGCAGCGAAGCTGTAGGAATAAATGCGACTTTCTTGTTATCAATTTCTTCTTTTATCAAACTTCCTACACTTGAAAAGTGCGAACATAAAAACAGTTTCATCCATATCCTCCTTAATTTGAAATTTCTTTTTGAACATTCTGAATCATTTTATTAAAATCTTCCTTCATTAAACACTGATCCTCCGGTGAATAATAAAAATGTCCAGAAGTTTGCAAAGACTTGACACATATATAAGGGGTATCCTTAAATATTTTACTACATTTAGGGGAAACCATTTCATCTAACATAGATAGATATATATGCGACGGTGTTGGTAATTTCCCTATGATTTTTCTTGTCTTTCGTATTTCAGAAAACAACTCAAGGTATCTTGGAATCCAACCAAAGTATCTTAAAATATGATTATCTCTTTCTATGCTATACGCATTTTGTGCTGCGAGAGACCATTTATCATCCGGTTTAATATTTCCTGTAAAAACTCGCCATGATGTTCTAAATAAACGAAGGGTAACTCTCACTTTTAACGGAACATTTAGAAGAAATAATTCTTCTACCGGTTTTTCTATCGCTTCTTGTATAGCAAACAGTGTCCCCATGGAATGAGCGACAATAATGATTTTATTGTTGGTTTCTGATAGTTCTTCAAGAGCATTCTTTACTTGCTGCTTCCATTCAGTCATAGAGGCTTGCGAAAAGTCCTTTACACTTCCTCCATGACCTTTTAACGATAGATTGCATATTGACCAATTTGGAGGAACAAGCGATAAAAAAGGTTCAAAATGACTTGTAGTTCCAAGAATGCCATGTATAAATAAAATTGCTATTCTCTCTTGGTCACTCGCCATAAAATCACCTCACCAAATCCGATTTGTCGCTTTGTTTATGATGCAGATTCTATCATATTGGTTTTTTCTTTATGGAACAGAAGCCCGAAGGCTGCCCCACACGTCAAGCTGCTCCTTTTTCCATAGGTTCATTATCACCTTCGTCGGCGGAGCTATCCGCATCATCAACATCCAGATTAGGCTCTGCCGCTTCCTGTTCTTTTTATGCCAGCTGAAGCTCATACAGCTTCTTGTAAATGCCGTCCTGCTTCAGCAGTTCCTGATGCGTGCCGGATTCGCGAATTTGCCCGTGGTGCATCACGATAATGCGGTCAGCGTGCTGAATGGTCGAAAGGCGGTGCGCGACCATAATCGACGTGCGGCCCTGCATCAGCCGCTCCAGCGCTTCCTGAATCCACTGTTCCGTCTCCGTGTCGATGTTCGCCGTCGCTTCGTCCAATATCAGAATTTTCGGGTCATGCGCCAGCGTCCGGGCAAACGACAGCAATTGCCGCTGCCCCGCGGAGAACGTCGCGCCGCGCTCCGTCACATGCTCATCGTAGCCGTTCGGCAGCCGCTCAATGAACCGCGACGCATTGGTGTATTCCGCCGCCCGGTGCACCTGCTCATCGGTAATTTCCTCATCGCGCAGGCGGATGTTGCTCTTGATGTCGCCCGTGAAGATGAACACATCCTGCTGCACCTGCCCGATAGCGGCACGAAGCTGGTCGCGGGTCAGGTCGCGCACATCCACGCCATCGACACGGATGCTGCCCTTCTGCACGTCATAATAGCGCCCAATCAGATTCAGGATGGAGGATTTGCCCGCGCCCGTCGCGCCGACGAACGCCACCTTCTGCCCCGGCTCGATGGTGAAGGACACGTCCTTCAGCACCCAGTTCACGTTGTCATACGCGAACCAGACGTGGTCGAACTCGATTTTGCCGCGCACTGCGGGCAGCTTCTTCGCGTCCGCTTTGTCGGACAGCATGGGCTTTTCGTCCAGCAGGGTGAAGATTTTCTCGGCGGACGCAATGGCGCTTTGCAGCGTCGTGAACTGCTCCGCCAGCTCCTGCACGGGCGTGAACAGCTGGGAAATGTACTCCGTGAATGTGTACAGCATACCGATGGAAATCACGCCGTCCAGCACCAGCGCGCTGCCGCCGCCCAGAATAATCGCCATTGCGATAACGGACAGGAAGTAAATCGACGGGCGGAAAATGGCGAACACCATCATTTCGCGTACGCCCGCGCGGTAGAGGGATTCGTTCTTTTCCTCAAACTCGGCGCATTTCTCCTTCTCACGCGCGAAAATCTGGATGACCCGCATTCCCGACAAATGCTCGCTCAAAAAAGTATTCAGCGTCGTGATGCGCGTCTTGACGATTTGGTACGTCTTGCGGCTCAATTTACGGAACACCGCCGTCAGCACCGCCATCACCGGTACCAGCACGAACGACAGCATTGCCATGCGGAAGTTCATCACCATCATAATAATGGCAAGTCCGATGATTTTGACGACGTTGCGGAACAGGCGGACAATCGTGTTGGCATACAGGTCATTGACCGCCTCGGTGTCGTTGGTGATGCGCGTGACGATTCTGCCCACAGGCGTCAAGTCGAAGAAGCGCATGGAGAGGCTTTCGACATGCGCCATCAGCTCATTGCGCAGGGTATAAACGATGTTCTGCCCGGTTTCCTGAATCTTCAGGTACTGCAGGCGATTGCAGACAAATTGCAGCAGCAGAATCGCCACATACAGCCCCGCCGCAATCAGGATGCCCTGAAAGCGCGTTTCCGGCGGCAGATCCTGCGCGCTCTGCTGGGTGATGTACTTGTCAATCGCGTCGCCGATGATGCGCGGGCGGGCAATGTCGAACACCGTCAGCAGCCCCACCAGCACACAGCACAGCGCAACCGTTTTCCAGTAGGGCTTGATGTAGCCCATCAGGCGCAAGAAGGCGTTGCCGTGATACGAAACGTCCTGCGGCTCGTTATCCCCGAACTTACTCCGCATGTGCAGCGCCTCCTTCCTCGTGAAGTTCCTTTTCCAGCTGCTGCTTGCGGTACAGGCTTGCGTACAGCTTGCCGTTGTTCAGCAGTTCCTCGTGCGTGCCGTACTCCTCCACCTTGCCTTCGTCCAGCACAAGAATGTGGTCGGCATCCTGAATGGTAGAAATGCGGTGCGCTACGATGATGGTCGTGCGACCCTTGCGCAAGCGGTGCAGGTTATCCAGTATTTGCCGTTCTGTGTCCGTATCAACAGCAGAGAGCGCATCGTCCAGCAGCAGAATCGGCGCATCCTTCATCAGCGCACGGGCGATGGAGGAACGCTGCTTCTGGCCGCCGGAAATCGTCACGCCGCGTTCGCCCACCAGCGTCTGGTACTGCTTGGGGAACTCCATGATGTTATCGTGGATGCAGGCGTTTTTCGCTGCCTCCTGCACCGCTTCCAGCGACTTGTTGTCTGAGCCGAACGCGATGTTGTTCTGCAGCGTGTCAGAAAAGAGGAAGTTATCCTGCGGCACACAGGCGATATTCCTGCGCAGCGCCGCCAGCGGGATTTCGCGCAGATTATGTCCGTCGATGGTGATCATGCCGTCCGGTACGTCGTACAGGCGCATGAGCAGGCTCGGCAGCGTGCTTTTGCCCGAACCGGTGCGCCCCAGCACCGCCAGCGTCTCGCCCGCCTTCACATGCACCGACACATCTTCCAGCACCGGCACGGTCGGCTGGTCGGGATAGGCAAAGGACAGGTGTTCAATGCTGATATCGCCCTTGAGCGTCTGAATCGAAGGGTCCACCATGTCGCCGTCCACGATTTCCGGCTTCGCGTCAAAAATCTCCTGAATGCGGCGCAGGCTCGCCAGCCCCTGGCTGACGCTCGTGATGCACTCGCCCACCGCCATCATCGGCCACACCAGCATCGTCACATACGAGTTGAAGCTGATAAACTGCCCGATGTTGATTTCGCCGTAAATCGCCAGATAGCCGCCGTAAGCCAGCGTCAGCAGACTCGCTATACCGACAATCAAATCCAGCAGCGGCATCACCAGCGCCTGCAAACGCACAACGCCGAGGTTCTTTTCCTTCGTGAACAGCGTCGTCTTCGCAAAAGCGTACAGCTCCTTGCGTTCCTGCACGAAGGATTTAATCACGCGGATGCCCGACACCGTTTCCTGCACTTGGTCCGTCAGCGTCGAGAACGCCTGCTGCTTGGCCAGAAAGCGCTTGTGCATCACCTTGCCGTAGAAGTAATCGCCGAAGATGATGAGCATCAGCGGCAGCACCGCCACACCCGTCAATTTCGGGCTGACATACGTCATCATCTGCCACAGCACCAGCAGCAGCATCACCGTCGCGTCGAATGTGCTGATGACGTTCATGCCCACCAGCGTGCGAACCGCCTGCAGGTCGTTGATGAAGCGCGCCATCAGGTCGCCGGTCTTGTGCTCGTTGTAATAGTGCGGCGAGAGCGTGGACAGGTGCGCGAACAAATCGCTGCGCAATTCCTTCTCAATCGACCGCGCCGACCCGAACAGAAAAAAGCGCCACGCAAAACGCCCCACCGCGATAATTACGCCAATCAGCACAATTTTCCAGACCAGCCCCATCACGCCGCCCATATCCAGCGTGTGCTGATCCAGCCCGTTGGTAATTTCGCCTGTGAACCGCGGCACATAGGTATTCACCTCGTCCACAATGAACAGCGCCAGAATGCCCAGAATGTACTGCCACCAGTGACGGCGGACATATCGCCACGCCAGCTTCAGCTCCTTCATTGCTGCCTCCTTATGCTTCGTAACGACTCATTGTAGCACATTTCGGCGCAAAAAGACACACATTCGCCGAAAATTCCGCGCAGGTTTACAATCCGGGCGGGCGTTTGTTTCCTTGCGGGATGGAAAGGGAAAAAGATGCCCCCGGAACGGCGGGTTTTGCGCGTTCCGGGGGATTATTTTTTACTTCGCCACGTTGTTGCTCGGCGTCCCATTCAAGAAGTTTCGTACATTCTCCACCGCCGTATCCATCAGCCGCTGGCGCGCCTCGTGGCTTGCCCACGCGATGTGCGGCGTGATAATCATGTTGTCCAGCCCCAGCAGCGGGTTGTCCGCCCGAATCGGCTCGGTGGACACCACGTCCGACGCAGCGGCGTACACCTTGCCGGACAGCAAAGCATCCCGCAAATCCGCTTCGTTGATGAGCCCGCCGCGCGCGGTATTGAGCAAAATCACGCCGTCTTTCATCTTCGCCAGCGCGGTTTTGTCAATCATGCCGACGTTCTCCGGGGTCTGCGGGCAGTGCAGGGACACAATGTCGCTGCGGGCGTACAGTTCATCCAGCGGCACATAGCCTTCGCCCGATCCGTGGCGGCTGTAATAAATGACATTCATGCCGAACGCGCGGGCGAGTTCCGCCGTCGCCTGACCGATGCGCCCATAGCCGACGATGCCGAACGTCTTGCCCGACAGCTCCATCAGCGGATAATCCCAGAAGGAGAAGTCCCGGCAAGCCGTCCAGCGTCCCTGCTGCACCGCGTCGTTGTGATGGCCGATGCGGTGGCAGATTTCCAGCAGCTGCGCCATCACGAACTGCGCAACCGCCTGCGTGCCATAGGACGGAACATTTGCGACAACGATGCCCTTTTCTTTCGCGCCGCAATGTCAATGACGTTGAAGCCCGTCGCCAGCACACCGATGTAGCGCAGATTCGGGCATTCATCCATCGTTTGGCGGGTAATGGGCGTCTTATTGGTGAGGATAATCGGCGCGTCGCCGATGCGGGAAAGAATTTCCTCCGGCGCGGTGTAATCGTAGACAGTCAAGTCGCCCAAGGCGGCGAGAGCATCCCAGCTCAGGTCGCCGGGATTCTCCACAGCGCCGTCCAGAATGGTGATTTTCATGGATGTGTACCTCCTGCGGTGGTTTGTTCCGGTTCCTATTATATAGCAGGGTGCGGCAGGATTTCAAGAGGATTTTGCGGATGCGCAAAGTAGAGAAGGAGAATTTAGCTCCCCCCAGAGCACGCACTTTTCGCCTCTCCGGGGTGCTTTTCTCTTATGCCTTGATTTCTGCCCAAATCCGCTCCGCCGTTTTCTTGCACGCATCCCGCTTCGGCGCAAGTTCTCCAAATGCAGCAGCAAACACTTCGTACAGGCATTGCTGCACGTCGGATTCGCATCGGCAGTCCGGCAGTCGTGCGGCAATAGCGTAGGCTTCCGCCTCGTACTCGTCCTGCGGTGCGCCGGGAAAAAGCTGCATCACATCCCAATCGAGGAGGCAGCGGTCAACGATTTGGAAGTACCGGTCATCCATTTTTATCCTTCTTTTCTGCTGTCATACACCATTTTCCGCAGCTTGTCCATGCACGCGCCGCCGAGTTGTACGGTGGTGCCAATAGCCTGACCGCCGCCGTCCATCCACCTATAGCAATTCTCAAAAATCCAGTCAATAACCATCAGCAGTAAACCAGCCGAAACAATCCTCCGGCGAAACGAGAGCAAGTGCCTCGGCGACCATCAGGGGCAAAAGTGCAGCAATGTTGCAGCCCAGCTTCCGTAAAATAGCCTTCATCTTCGACCACAGCATTTCAATCGGATTCAAATCCGGGCTGTATGGCGGCAGATAGAGTGGAATCATGCCCGCTGCGCGCAACACTTCTTCCACGCCCTTGACATGGTGTGAACGCATGTTGTCCATGACGACGATGTCGCCTTTGTGAAGCGTCGGAATGAGCACGTTTTTCAGAT
>OJKI01000582.1_pt1 | contig 13573 bp, 18 predicted proteins | sample 1596431 | NCBI WGS metagenome assembly OJKI01 (sample SAMEA4350165, study PRJEB24818) | metagenome | biome: human; feature: gut; material: faeces | place: Denmark | collected 2013-09 | reverse complement strand
TCTTAAAAACATCTTTAAATATAAAAGATAATCCTATCATTATTAAAATAAAAGGTAACATTAATTTCCATATTAAATCAAAATCTATAATATTTTGACATCCAAGTAATAAACAAATACCAATAATTAAACCAATAATATTTCCACTTTTATCTTTATTTTTAAACAAATCAATAAAACAAGGAACAATAATAAATAACGTCCACCATCCATCAAAAAAAATATTAATATCAGCTATATCTAAAGCATTAAGACCAAAAATAATTCCTATTAAAATCAACACTAAACCCCATAATATATTACTTAATTTCATAATTTCCTCCTATATCAATTCACTTTTCTTTGGCATAATAATAGCTGCTACAATATAAGCCAAAATTCCTGTACCAACGCAAAAAACAAAAAGAACCCATAACAATCTAACAATTGTAGCATCTATATTAAAGTATTCAGCAATTCCCCCACATACTCCACATAGTTTTTTACCATTTTCTATCTTATATAAACGTTTTGTCATATTTCACCCTTCTTTCCCTAAAAAATATTCATTAAATACACTATTATTATATATCTTGTTACAACAAAAGTATATATTTTTTTCAAAATAAAGAAGAAATTAATTGAAATTTCTCCTTTTTATTTACAAAAACATAATCTATTTTTTCTTAATAGGAAATTGTATCTCCGTCAAATAATCATCCACATTATCTTTATTCCAACAACCATCTATATAACATTCCAAATCCCTTATTTTATCTTACTTTCCACAACACTGTTTGTATTTTTTACCACTGCCACATGGCTTTTTATTATGTGCCATTCTGCTCCACTTTAGGGCATTTTATCCTTTAAACTTGCACTTTTATGCACTTTATTACACTCGGTCACACTCCACTCTACTAGCAGAACGTATCTATAAACATATCTAAAATTATTTATATATTATTTGTATTTATTACAATTAAAGGTACATAAATTTCATCGTCTGTGTACCCTGCATGTTGAGACTTTAATATTTCAGAGCCACCATATAATAATGTTTTGTTTGTTTTTGCTATTGCAAGATAATCTCCTAATATATCACGGAAAATTTCATTTTCTTTACCTTTACCAAACAGATTAGAATTTATCACATCTTCTTTAGTATATAAATCGAAATCGTTACTAAAATATTCATTAAATAACACTTCAAATTTTTGTTTTTTATTTTCCCTAATGAAAAAATTTATTGCTCTTGGTTCAATCGAAGTGTTTTTTTCTAAACAATCAACTATATCGGGATAATCTTTAAGCATTATGTTTTCTACATTTTTATGTCCATGATCAGCCACAACAAATATTACTGTATCTTTTAATTTTCTACTTAATTCTTCTACTTTAAAATTAATATTTTCAACAATTTCATTTATTTCATGTGCATCAGTTCCAAGTTCATGCATTGTATGATCTGGTTCTGTATCATATGCATAAATATATTTTTTTCCTTCTTCATTACATAATGTTTCTATTTTATTGTATAAGTCTTCAATGCCAACATATGGATTTTTTCCAAACGGAAATAAAATATATCCTGAATCTTTTCCTTTTTCATTAATTTCTTCCATTATAGACTTAGTAATCATATGCTTGTTTTTATATTCAATTGCTTCTTGTAATGGAGTATATTCTTCATCACCCTTTTCAGAATTCATAAACGTTGTAATTGTTTTATCAATATCCTTATAATACATATCCCAACCTAGCATAGCTGTTTCAACTGGGTTTAAGCCTGTCATCATAGATGTAGTAGCCGCAACAGTTGTTGCTGGAAACACAGTAGTTATTGACTTTATCCTATATTTTAAAAGGAAAGAATCCTTGGATAAAATTCTATCCATTATATTAGACCCCATTCCATCGCATAGTATTGTTACAACATTTTTAGGTTTATTTTCATTTAGTATCTTATCTATATAATCAATTGTATTATGCTTATAGTCTAACTCAAAATATTTTCTTATAGAACAAGCTAAATTTGTTAAGCATTCATTATAATTATTCCTTACTTTCATACTATCATCCCTAGTTTAATTATATCATACTTTTACCACTATCACTATGGCAACGGTTCAAAGCCCATAAAAGTATTGAAAATACTATATTTTTCTTATTCGTATTTCCTTGTTTATCAGACTAGGTAACATCTATATTATTTGTATTTATGATATTACCTGTACTATAAGTATTTCTCTAATGTGGATTTCTTGTGGACATTGTCCACATCCGTTCATCTAATATGATTATATCAATTTTTGAATTTTTATTCAATGTGCAATTTATTTATTTTCAATTTGCTTTGTTTCACTTAATAGTCTATCAAAATCTGACACATAATTCTTATCCTGTATAACTTTATATTTTTCATATTCATTTTCCGCTTTTTCGACTGCTTGTTTATGTGAGATTTTTCCTTTTCTTTCTGATGGAAAAATTTTAGTGTATTTTCTACTTCATTTTTCCAATCTTCCACGTACATTGTTATATTTCTCTCTGCATTATTTTCAGCAATATCCAAAAATAAGTTTATTAAATTATTTAAATTTTTAATTTCTTGTTCATTTAATAGTTCTTGGCAATAATTACATCAGATTTTAAAATCTTCCCATCAGGTGTAGTAAGTCCCATATTTTCTTTTTTAGAATCCACTCTTTTATAAACTATTTCAGCAGCAGTGTTTCCAGTAATTGCATAATGAAATTTATTTTGAATAGTTTTATAAAAAGTTATTGCAGTTTCACTATTTTTATCATAATCAATAGAACATTCTGCAAATATATCCGTAATTTTTTGATAAAACATTCTTTCACTTGTGCGGATTAATTTGATTCTTTCAAGTAATCTTTTAAAGTATTCTTGATCCGATTTTCTTGCCTTCATAAATCTTTCATCATTTAACGCAAAACCTTGTACCATATACTCTTTAATTATTTTATTTGCCCAAGTTCTAAATTTAATTGCTTTTTTAGAGTTAACCCTAAAACCTATTGAAATGATCATATCAAGATTATAATACTTAGTATTATAAGTTTGTGTTCCATCATTACCCATATGTGCAATTTTTGCACATGTGCTATTTTCACTTAATTCTTCATCTTTATAAATATTATTAATATGTCTAACAATGCCACTTCTATCAATATTAAAAAGGATTGATAACGCTTCTGTATTTAACCAAACATCCTCATTTTCAAGTAATACTTCAACCTGTATATTTCCATCTTCATCATTATAGAATAAAATGTTTTTTTCATTTCCAATTAATTTATTATTCATCTGTAACATCTCCTCTAATATACTTTCTATAATTGCTTTTTACCATTTTGGCTATTAGATTTATTATAAAAATCTTTCATAGACACTACTACATCTTCAATTTTTTTAATATCATCTTCTAATACTAAAGGGCTTTCTCCTTTAGTAATTTTTCTTCTTAATTTAAAGCTTTTCATATATATTAATTGGGAAAATTCATCATAATTATTCATACCTACATAATTTATAAATAAATTCAAATTTCCTGTAATATAAATGTCTTTTAAATCATCTCTAAAAGAATCATAAAATAAATTAATTAGAGGAAATACGTTTTCTTGCCATGATGGTGTATAGCAAATATCTAATCCTAAGTTTCTTAATTCATCTAAAATTTCTAATGTCATTTTTTGATTAATTGCCTCGTTAAGATCACTATTTAGACTAACTACACCACCAGATTTTTCTTTACTTATACACAAACCACTAATGATTTCTAATGGTTCTAAAGATAAAATATTACTGCTCATTTTATGATTCAATTCATGAATAATATGTGTGATATCATAAGATAGTGGCAGTACTAATACATCGATTTCATCAATGTATGCGCTTTGGGAAAAACATATTTTGTTCATTTTACTTAGATATTCATCAACTTGTTTTTCTGGTAATGATGATACAATTTGCTCTTTTATGTTTTTACCTTCTTGTTTTTCTACATCATCGTACCAAATTATTTTTAAATCTTTTAAAGTAGTTACAATATAGTCTTTATACTCTTCACCATAAAAATTAACAAAAGCTTGTATAATATAATTAATTTCTCTATTTAATCTGTTGTTAGCATATACAAATTTTTCCTGTATTGCTTTCATTATTATCACCTCCTTTCTTAATTTTTAATATTATTTGTCCACAAAGTTAAGTTTATGTGGACAAGTTGTGGTCAAATTATAATTTATGAGCCAAATAAAGATTTTTATATATTTTATAAGCCCTTATAAAATAAGGACTTATTGACTATTTACCACAACACTGTTTATATTTCTTACCAGAGCCACATAGCTTTTAAATATGTGTCATTTTGCTCCACTTTAGAGCATTTTATCCTTTAAATTTGCACTTGACTACACTCGGTTACACTCCGCTTCACTAGCAGAACATATCTAAAAAAGTATCTAATTTATATTACTCTATTTCAATCCAAAATCTCTTATATGTTTCATTTTTACTTTCATCATAATAGTCATTTTCATATATACCATTATTATTAATAATTACTTTTTCTGATCCAATATTCTCTTTTCTACAACTAACTAATACTTTCTTTAAACCTAATTTCTTAGCTTCCTTTATAGCTAGTTCCAATAGTTTTGTACCATATCCTTTTTTTCTTTCTGTAGGTCTAATCAAATATCCAATATTACCTCCATGATTTATCAAATTGCCCTTAATTATATGTCGAAGATTAAAACCTCCAATTAATTTTTCATCATCCCAAACTCCAAAAGTAGTTTGTGGCGAGTATTCTTCTTTTATTAATTCTTGATGTTTATTTTTTTCTAACTTTAATAAGAAAGCCTCATAATTATCAATATTTTTTATATTATTTAATCCCTCAAAATTTGCATCAAAATTATTTATTTCATCTACCATATCAAATAAAGACTCTTTATCTTTCAACTCAAATTCTTTTGCTACCAACATTTTATCAACTCCATTTCAATTATACTACATTTTTACCACTATCACTATGGCAATGGTTCAAAGCCCATAAAAGTATTGAAAATACTATATTTTTCTTATTCGTATTTGTTTCCAGATACGTTTTAGATACTTTTTCAAAACGTATTTAATAACGTATCTAAATAATATTGTCTAATTCCTTGTATAGAAAAAGGCTTTTAATTACTTACCACAGCACTGTTTGTATTTCTTTCCGCTGCCACAAGTAGTGGATACTCCAATATTATCAGTATTATTTATACTTATAGTATTATTCGTATTTCCTTGTTTATCAGACTAGGTAACATCTATATTATTTGTATTTATTATATTACCTGTACTATAAGTATTTCTCTAACATGGACTTCTTGTGGACATTGTCCACATCCGTTCATCTAATATGATTATATCAATTTTTGAATTTTTATTCAATGTGCAATTTATTTATTTTCAATTTGCTTTGTTTCACTTAATAGTCTATCAAAATCTGACACATAATTCTTATCCTGTATAACTTTATATTTTTCATATTCATTTTCCGCTTTTTCGACTGCTTGTTTATGTGAGATTTTTCCTTTTCTTTCTGATGGAAAAATTTTAGTGTATTTTCTACTTCATTTTTCCAATCTTCCACGTACATTGTTATATTTCTCTCTGCATTATTTTCAGCAATATCCAAAAATAAGTTTATTAAATTATTTAAATTTTTAATTTCTTGTTCATTTAATAGTTCTTGGCAATAATTACATCAGATTTTAAAATCTTCCCATCAGGTGAATTTTCCCAGGTAGTAAGTCCCATATTTTCTTTTTTAGAATCCACTCTTTTATAAACTATTTCAGCAGCAGTGTTTCCAGTAATTGCATAATGAAATTTATTTTGAATAGTTTTATAAAAAGTTATTGCAGTATCACTATTTTTATCATAATCAATAGAACATTCAGCAAATATATCCGTAATTTTTTGATAAAACATTCTCTCGCTTGTACGAATTAATTTAATTCTTTCAAGTAATCTTTTGAAATACTCTTGATCAGATTTTTTTCTTTTAAAAATCTTTCATCATTTAATGCAAAACCTTGAACCATATAATCTTTAATTATTTTATTTGCCCAAGTTCTAAATTTAATTGCTTTTTTAGAGTTAACTCTAAAACCTATTGAAATGATCATATCAAGATTATAATATTTTGTATTATAAACTTGTTTTCCATTGTTACCCATATGTTCCATTTTGGAACATATGCTTCCTTCTTCAAGTTTTTCATCTTCAAAATTTAATGACTTTTGTTATATTTATCATTATTTTGCTCTTTTATAAATAGAAAGAACGCTAACAAAAACTGTTAGCATTCATACTAGTAATTATTATTTTTTTCCAATTATTCCATAATATCTTCTGATTAATTTGATGCCTTTTTCAGTAGTGTTTTGTTTAACATATTTTTCAAATGTTTTCTTCTCTATTGGTTTTCTTTCATATTCATTAAATGATTCTTCTGAGAAGTCATCTAATATTGGAGTTTTAACTAGTAAAGCATATAAATCTTCTTTTGTTTTATAGTACTCTATTACATGAAGTGGAATTAATTCTACTTCTTTAAATCCTGCATCCAGTATTGCTTCATAATCTATTAAGCTTATAGGCTTAACATCGTGATATGCTTGACCTCTTTTAAACATTCTTTTTAAAGACCAACAATCCAATTTATCAACACCTCTTATAACAAGTTGCCCACCTTTTTTTAATGTTTTAGATATTTGCAGCGGATCAATTATTGTATGACGTGCTGTTACTAAATCAAAGTAATTATCTGGAGTATCCATTTTTAGATTGTCCATAACTCTAAATGAAATATTCTTTCTTCCACTTTGTAATAAATTTTTATTAGCTGTTTCTATCATTTCATCTGAGAAATCTGTTCCCAATATTTCAGCACAATTTGGAAAATTTTTAAGCACTTTTTCTCCTGCTGCTGTTCCCAAATCTAAAATTTTTGTATTTTCTTTTACACGTTTTTTTATTTCATCTTCATAAATCCAATTTGTAATTACTTCGCTAGTATAGTTTATATCTTCAAAAGACCAATTAGCTCTTTCACTATAAAAATCATGTTCGTTTGCTTTCATTTTCTATCATCCTCTCTTAATCAAAAATGTGATTGTATATAAAAAGAACCTCCTTTCATGAATACAACACAAAAAACAATCACAGAATTAATGTGTATATTTTTTGTCATTCATGAGGAGATTCTTAAGACTCTTCATTATTCCTTTAAACATTTATTTATCTGGTAGTAAAACGCGAATGACTAATTGATTTACTACATTTAAATTATAACAAATTAATATTAATATGTCAAAAATCACTACAAGCAAAAATGATGTCGCATTTAAAAATGTTGTCTGCATCCTTTTTACTTATTTTTTAATTCTGTCCACATTATTTATACTATGTGGACAAGTCGTGAACAAATTGTAATCTGTAGACAAATTTATCGCTTTTTCTATTTTTGACAATCCATTATTTTATAAGGGGGTGCGAGGCTATTTACCACAACAGTTCTTGTATTTCTTACCAGACCCACATAGTAAAATATTAAAACAACCAAGTAATTTTTTCCTTTTAAATTGATATCTTTTATTTTAATTTAATAATTTTTTATTGAAATATTGAAAGTTTTATTCAACAACTTATCTAATAACTTATCTAAAAAAATGGTTCTCATATTAAAGTTCAATTCCGAAAAAACATTTTGCTATCAAATTTCTATCAGGATAATTTTCTTTTAATAAATCTTGTTCAAAATTAGTTCTGTCATACTCTAAACTTTTGGTTTCAACTGTAAATGTTTCAGTATCAAATATTGTATATTGTGTAGTATTATCTTTTCTACATCCTGATGAACCAACATCATATAATTTGTTATCAACAGTAAATACATTATGTTCATGACCTATAAATATTAAATCATAATTTAATGGCTTTATAATTTCATTAATTGAACCATCTTTAGCAATTTTTAAATCATGAAAAGGATACTGATCATTTGAATTATAATCTATGAGAAAATGTTCGCATACTACTTTTTTACCATTACAATCAATTTCATATGTCATGTTACACTTTTCTAGATATTGTTTTTGTCTATCAGTAATTTGATTCTTTATCCAATTTTGATGTTTAATTTCTCCATCTCCCATCTCATCATCTATTTGTGTACCTTTTATAAAATAAAGTTCATGATTCCCTAAAACCATTTTAATATTATTGTCAACAATTATGTCCATACACTCTTTAGGATTAGGCCCTATTCCTATCGTATCCCCTAAGCATATTATCTTCTTAATCCCCTCTTTTTTTATATCTTTTATAATTGAAATTAATGCTTCTCTATTTCCGTGTATGTCAGAAAAAATAGCAACTTTCATAATATCACCATCCTTTTTTATTGTACCATACGTACTTAATTTTAAGGTTTATTCGGTTTAAAAAACTTATCTAAAACTTATCTAAACGCCTTTTTTGAGATAAAATCACCTAAATGTTGTAATCATAGAAATACCCGCAATCCCTTATTTTGTGTGGATTTGCGAGCTTAATTATTTTCCACAACAATTCTTATATTTTTTCCACTGCCACATGGTGTATAATCTGCAATTTCTACATTTTTTTCCAAAATTATAAATATTTTATATTTTTTACAACTTATTTTTCCTTAAAAATATCAATAAAACGTATGTAAAAACGTATGTAGAATTTATTTTTTTCGAGTGTACTTACACTGGGGATAATTAGAGCACCCAATAAATTTTCCATATTTACTTTCACGTTCAACTAACGTTCCACCACATTTAGGACATTTACTAATATCTTTCTTATCAACATTAGTTTTTATGTTTTTAATATGTTCTTTTTTTGTTTTTCTGTCTTTTACATTATTCTCTATTAATATGTCATATAACTCATTTACATTTTTTATTTTTTCTTCACTATAAGACATTATCTTATTCACAATGGTATCATATCTTACAAGTTCTCCATCATGTTCTATTTTTAATTTTGCTTTACTTGGAATACAAACTATATTATAAATGTTTGATTCATTAATGTTTAATAATTCAGCTAAAGCCTTGCAATGTCCATAATTTTGTCTAATTGGATTTGTATAATAATATTTATTTTTTCCAGCATGTCTTACCCAATTTTTATCATATTTACTTCCTGTAATATAACCGTTATATTGTTTTGTTTCTATAGAAAATATTCCATATTGAGAAATAATTACATGATCTATTTGATGAGTTAGTCCATTAACTGATAATAATAAATTATTTATAATTTTATATTTAGTTTTAGGTAATTTGCTTAAGGCTTTTTTAGTCCAATGTTCCCCAAACCAGCCAATAATTTGCTTGTAAAAAATTGCTGATATTAAACCTAAAACTAATATTGATATTATTAATGGATTTGTTAGATAATACTTTAAAAACGCAGTAGTAAAATCTGACATAATAATCACCTCCTATTAATTAAAACTACTATTCTTTCATTATTTCCAAGCGTATCTTTTCCATCATATTCATTTATTATATTAAAGTTATTTTTTTGATAGCATTCATCTAATATGATTATATTAATTTTTGCCTTTTTATCCAATGTGCAATTTATTTATTTTCAATTTGCTTTGTTTCACTTAATAGTCTATCAAAATCTGACACATAATTCTTATCCTGTATAACTTTATATTTTTCATATTCGTTTTCCGCTTTTTCGACTGCTTGTTTATGTGAGATTTTTCCTTTTCCTTCTAAAACTTCATAATGGAAAACTTTTAGGGCATTTTCTACTTCATTTTTCCAATCTTCCATATGCATGGTATTATGTCTAATTGCTTGTATTTCAGCAAAATCAAAATATCCAGATACCAAATTATTTAAAACTTTTAATTCATCTTCACTTAAATAATTTTTAGCAATTACAACATCACTTAATACTGGAATATCACCCTTAAAAGTTGTTAATCCCATAAATGGTTTATCCGCATCTGCTCTTTCATATATTACTTCTGAAGTAATTCTTTCCAATAATTGCCTCCACCATTTCCTTTAAGTTTTTCATCATCCATTGTAAATCCTTTAATCATATATTCTTTCAATCTTTCTGTCGCCCATTTTCTAAAATTTGTGGCAACTTTAGATTTTACCCTATATTCCAAAGAAATTATCATATCTAAATTATAAAAAGGTATTTCTCTTGTAACATTTCTATTGCCTTCTTTTCGAACTTGTCGGAAATTCTGACAGGTTGAATTCTTATCTAATTCTTCTTCTTCATAAATATTGTTTATATGTTCTAAATATTAGTTCTTGATGTACTAACCAGTTCTGCCATCTGTTGTTGTGATAACCATACTGTTTCATTTTCAATTTTAACATTTATTTTTGTTAAACCATCTTCTGTTTGATATATTATAATATCTCCATTTGACTCATCCATAGTTACATACTCCTTCTTTACAAATTTTTATAATGAATCATTAGTTATTTTTCTATCTAATCATTTATCATTAATATAATTATATCCATTCTTCTATATATTTTTTTGAAATATTTAGTGTTCCTGCTCCAACACCAATATCAATGTTTGGTTTCTTGTTACCATGAAAATCACTTCCACCACTTATAAATAATTTATTTTCTCTTGCATAATTAATAAGAATATTACTTCTATTATCCAGTTCAGATGATGGATGAAAACATTCTATACCATCTAATTTTTCTTCAGCCAGTAATTGAGCAATAAAATCAATCGTATTTTCAATTCTATATTCAAATGGATGTGCTAAAAATGCTAATCCTCCAGCTTTATGTATTATATTTACTACATCCTTATACATGGGTTTAAGAGCGGCATCATTCCCCGTATAATATTCACTATCAGGATTCATTAATCCTTTTCTAATAAATGTGTTTAACGATTCATATAATTCCCCTAGTATTTCTCTATTCTCTTTATGACTTAATAACTCTTTTCCAATATATACTGTTATATAATCTGTTAAAGGAATATCAATTTTAAATTTATTTTCATCGTATATAAGACCTTTTTTATCACATATATCTAATAATCTTTTCTTAGATGTTTCCTGTTGTTTTCTTAATATTTCTTCAGAGAAAAATTGATTAGACCATTCGTTTATTATATCAGTATTTTTTATATTATATCCTAATATTTCTATTTTTTTACCTTTAAATTCGGCATTCATCTCCACGCCTTTTATTATTTTTCCACTAAATATTTTATTATTTCTTATATTTTTATCATCATAAGCTTTACAAGTATTATGATCTGTTATAGAAATATATTCTAATTTTTTATACTCACACTTTATTAAAACTTCTTCTAATGATTTATCTCCATCAGAATAAGTAGTATGCATATGCATATCTATCATTACACTCATCTCCTAACTTATCTATAACTATTTATCTTTGTTACTCTTAATATCCAATAATCTATTTTTTAATATTTGAACTGAACTTATTGCTGATATATCCTCAATAAATTTTTCATCATTTCTTCTCTTGCAGAATTCTTCTAATTCAATAATTGCAGTATCAACATTATCTTTATTTACTTTATCTTCACAAACTTTCAAAGCAGTCTTAATATAACCACATATAGCACATGCAGTCATCGCTTTAAAATATGACACTTCTGGAAGATTAGATTTTAAGTACAATTCAGTTGCAAAATCGTCATCTATTTTCGTTGGATTTGTTAATATTATTTTCTCTGCTATATATATTCCATTTTCACTAACTGTTTTATATATTTTTTCATTTTCTGGAATTATAACTTCGCATAATGTATCTCCTCTTATTAACCATCTAAATATATAATCGAATGTTGAAACACAAAAGCCTCCCATGTTTATTTGTTGTTCAGCATTAAAATTTATTTTTTTATCGGCAATTACATTTTCATCAATTGGAAATCTTCTTCCATCTGAATACTCTTTAACCGTTTGAATTACTCTATAAAATTTAATATTTTTATCAGCTTCACATTCAAAAAATTTTCCTAACATAATTTCCTCCAACTTATTTATATTTCAAATTCAACAACTTCGCAATTTTCTAGTCCTTTAATTTTTTCTTTATCAACTAGATTTTCTAAAGGATACTTCATAAAATAACACTTTATAGGAATGGAGCTACTTCCATGAGTTACTATTAAAACATTTTCATCTTTATATTTTGTAGTTATTTCATCCAAACACTCATATATTCTTGCACATAAATCTTGTATAGTTTCCATATTAAAAATATCTATATTCTTCAAATAATTACACGCATCATCAATTTCAGGATATTGGATTTTCTTTTCTTTTAACTCTACTTTAGTAATTCCTTCAAAATCTCCATAGCATCTTTCCATTAACCTGTCATCTTCAACAATTTCAACATTAAATTGTTTATTAATTATTTCTGCTGTTTCTCTTGCTCTTTTTAATGGCTAAGTAATTATAATATCTATTTTTTCATCTTTGATTTTTTCACCTGTTATCAAAGCTTGTTCTTTACCAACTTCGTTTAATTCTATATCTTTTCTACCTTGTAATCTTCCAAGTGAATTCCATTCAGTTTGACCATGTCTTGTTATAAAAACCTTCATAATATATCTTTCCTTTTCTATGTTTTATTCAATTTAAATACATACAATGATTAGCTATCTCTTGATAGGCATTATATCAAAAAATTTACATTTTTACAACAAAACATCATTCATTTAAAAACTTTTTAGAGAGCTAATTATGCCAACCAGCTCTCTAATTCTAGTAAAATTTTATATTAATATTTAGATAGAAATTTTATATTCTATAATTTCTTTAATCACATCTAAATTTATTGCATTTTCATAAGAATCCGTTGCATTTTTTCTTGTTTCATCAGTGCTTAAAATATAATAATTTTCTGTAGTTTCTATATCTTTATGTCCTAACACATCTGCAACATCTCGTATTTCTACTCCGTTTCTTAAAATTGTTGTAGCATAACTTCCACGAAGATCATAAAACCTACATTTTTCTAGTCCTAATTCTTGATGAATAACTTTAAAAGGATACCTAGTTAAATGGGTAGAATCTCCTCTTTTATTTTACTATTATTTTTAAAAACATATTCACCTATAAAAACCACCCCATCAGGAATGTATGGAGTTAATCCTTTATTTTTTATCAAATAATCATTAAAAATATTATAGTTATGAATTTTGGTTAACGTCAAACTTTTTCTAATATTCTTATATGGATCTCTTCCGCTGATAATAAGGTCATAAAAATCTCCATAAGTAATAATTATATTTTTAAATTTCTCAAAGCAGTTAACATCAATACTTGATATTGTTGTAGGTAAAAATATTTTTCCATTTTTTCTATTTTGTTAAAAATATTTCGTTTAATTGTCTTAACTCCAAAAGGAATTGGAGGGGCTTGAAAATTATGTTTTTTCAAACAGTTATTAAAAGGTATTATGTTAATATTAGTAAC
>OJKI01000574.1_pt1 | contig 13730 bp, 10 predicted proteins | sample 1596431 | NCBI WGS metagenome assembly OJKI01 (sample SAMEA4350165, study PRJEB24818) | metagenome | biome: human; feature: gut; material: faeces | place: Denmark | collected 2013-09 | reverse complement strand
GTATAAAGTCAAAAACAAAAACAGCGACTTGTGAGCAAGCTCCCAGATCGCTGTTTCTGTTTTGACTTTGCATGGCTCGTAACTCTCAAGTTACTGACATCTTTTCTCAATAATCATTTCCCCTATTGACAAAACAAGAATTCCTTACTATAGTGTTCCTGTAAAGAACTACTAATGGAGGGCTCATGGAAGAAGCGGCAATCATAGAACAACTTACTCTGTTTGGACTGAGCAGGCAGGAAGCTGCAATATACCTGTGTCTTCTGAAAAATGAGGAATTAACAGGATATGAGGTGGCGAAGCTGACCGGAATATCCAGGTCCAATGTGTATAACGGACTGGCATCTCTGGTGGAGCATGGTGCTGCTTACGTGATGGAAGGGACCTCTTCCAAATATCTGGCTGTGGCACTCCCCGAATTTTGTGATAACAGGGTCCGGTATCTGATGAAAGTAAAGGAGCGACTGGTGGCCGACGGCCCGAAAAAGTCTCTCCCCCGGGAAGGGTACATAACCATTGAAGGATATGAGCACATCTGTGATAAAATCCGGCATATGATTCTCGGAGCGGAAATGCGGATTTATTTTTCCGCAACAGGAGCTTTTTTGGAAGAATGGACAGAGGAAATCAGGGAACTGGTGAAGGCAGGGAAAAAAGTAGTCCTGATCTCAGAGGATAATAAAGAACTTTTTTCCAAAGACGAAGAATTACGTGACGGTATCATACAATACCGTGTACCGGAGCATTTCAGAGAGCCGGAGGAAGAGGAACAGCGGTCAGATCAAATCCGTCTTATTATAGATTCCGAGTATATTCTTACCGGTACGGTGACCGGGAAGAGTGATGATGCCTGTCTCTACAGCGGTCAGAAGAATTTTGTCAGAGTTTTCAAGGATGCCATGCGCAACGAGATCGCCCTGATCAGAATTGCCCGGAATGAATAAAGCTTACAACACTTTTTCTGTTGTGGAAGAATGGAAATGGTGTTTCCATATGCAAATAATTTATAAAAAGAAAGGGATAGAAAATGAGTATCAGAGTTGCAATTTTAGGTTATGGTAATTTAGGAAGAGGAATGGAATGTGCGGTAAAGCAGAACGATGACATGGAGTTGGTGGCAGTATTCACCAGAAGAGATCCTGCTACAGTGAAGACTTTAACAGATGTGAAGGTTTATAATGTAGATCAGTTACTGTCCATGCAGGACCAGATCGATGTACTGGTATTGTGCGCTGGTTCCGCAACCGATCTGCCGAAGCAGACCGCAGAGTATGCAAAGTATTTTAATGTGGTGGACAGTTTTGATACCCATGCGAAGATTCCCGAGCATTTTGCACAGGTAGATACTGCTGCTAAGGAAGGCGGCAAGGTAGCTATGATCTCCGTAGGCTGGGATCCCGGTATGTTTTCTCTGAACAGACTGTATGCCAATGCCATTTTAAGAGACGGCAGTGACTATACTTTTTGGGGGAAGGGTGTCAGCCAGGGACATTCCGACGCTATCCGCCGTATCCCCGGGGTTAAGGACGCCAAGCAGTACACCATTCCTGTAGAAGCCGCATTGGAAGCTGTCAGGAATTGTGAAAATCCGGTATTGACCACCAGACAGAAGCACACCAGAGAGTGTTTTGTGGTAGCTAAGGAGGGTGCTGACAAGGCACAGATTGAAGAGCAGATCAAGACTATGCCTAACTATTTTGCAGACTATGATACCACGGTACATTTCATCACAGAGGAAGAGCTGCAGAGAGATCATGCAGGGATTCCTCACGGCGGATTTGTATTGCGTACCGGCAAGACTGGCTTAAACGGTGAGCATGATCATGTGATCGAATACAGCTTAAAGCTGGATTCTAATCCGGAATTTACTTCCTGTGTACTGACTGCTTATGCAAGAGCAGCCTATCGTATGAACCAGGAAGGTCAGAAGGGCTGCAAGACCGTATTTGATGTTGCTCCCGCATATTTAAGTACTCTGACTCCGGAAGAGATGAGAAGTACTTTATTGTAATAAATATAGACTTAGAGGAGATACTTATGGAAAAAAAGGCATTTGTTACCAAAGAAATGATCGAAAAGATTGTAGAAAAATATCCCACACCGTTTCATATCTATGATGAAAAGGGAATCCGTGAGAATGCAAAAGCACTGAAAGAGGCATTTGCATGGAATAAAGGGTACAAGGAGTTTTTTGCAGTGAAGGCGACTCCCAACCCGTTCCTGATCAATATTTTGAGAGAATATGGCTGCGGATGTGACTGCTCCTCTCTGACAGAGCTGATGCTGAGCAATGCTATGGGTGTAAAGGGAGAGGACATTATGTTCTCATCCAACGATACTCCGGCCCATGAATTTGAATATGCGGCAAAAATCGGTGCTACCATTAATCTGGACGACATTACGCATATCGATTTTTTGGAGAAGACCATTGGTTATCTGCCCAAGACCTTAAGCTGCCGTTACAATCCCGGCGGATATTTTTCCATCAGTAATAACATCATGGACAATCCGGGAGATGCCAAGTACGGCTTTACCACGGAGCAGATGTTCGAGGGATATAAGATCCTGAAGGCAAAGGGTGTGGAGAATTTCGGTATTCATTCCTTCCTTGCCAGCAATACGGTAACAAATGACTATTATCCCACACTGGCGAGAGAACTGTTCGAATTGGCAGTGAAGCTGAAAGAAGAGACCGGCGCGCATATCACCTTCATCAATCTGTCTGGTGGTATCGGAATTCCATATTGTCCGGATCAGGAGCCTAACGATATCCGGGCCATCGGCGAAGGCGTGCGCAAGGTATACGAGGAGGTTCTGGTACCTGCCGGTATGGGTGATGTTGCAATTTATACGGAGCTTGGCCGCTACATGATGGCGCCTTACGGACATCTTGTAACCCAGGTCATCCATGAGAAGCACACACACAAGGAATACATCGGTGTGGATGCCTGCGCTGTGAACCTGATGCGTCCTGCCATGTATGGTGCGTACCATCACATCACCGTACTGGGCAAGGAGAACGAACCCTGCGATCATAAGTATGACGTGACCGGTTCTTTGTGTGAGAACAACGACAAATTTGCCATTGACCGGATGCTGCCGAAGATTGACATCGGTGACTATATCGCAATTCACGATACCGGCGCACATGGGTTTGCTATGGGATATAACTACAATGGTAAGTTGAAGTCTGCGGAACTTCTGTTAAAAGAAGATGGCAGTGTGGAAATGATCCGCCGTGCTGAGACACCGAGAGATTATTTCGCAACGTTTGACTGCTTCGATATTTATAACAAGATTGACTTTGACGCATAACTCTTACCCATAGGAGGGCGATATCCCGGAATGCGAATGGACATTGCAATTTCGGGAGTGCAGAGTACGAAGTAATCGTTTATGCATAGTATATACAGGAGGATACGAAGCAATGAGATATCCGAAAAATATACAGCAGGGAGGGACCATCGGATTCGTGGCCCCTTCTTTTGGCTGTCAGATAGAACCTTATTACAGTGCCTTTGGTAATGCACAGAAAAAGTTCCGTGAAATGGGTTACCAATTACAACTGGGACCCAACTGCTATGCGGGAGAGGGGATCGGTATCAGTAATACGCCGGAAAAATGCGGTCAGGAACTGACCGAGTATTATTGTAGCAGAGAAAACGACTGTCTGATCTCCTGCGGAGGCGGCGAACTGATGTGTGAGACTATGAGTCATGTGGATTTTGAACGCCTGAAGGCGGCAGAACCCAAGTGGTATCTGGGATATTCCGACAATACTAACATGACCTATCTGCTGGCAACCATCTGTGACACGGCATCTGTTTATGGACCCTGCGCAGCGGCATTCGGTATGGAACCCTGGCATTTGTCGTTAACGGATGCATTCGGCCTGCTGAAGGGAGAGACGAAGGAAGTACACGGTTACGACAAGTGGGAAAAGGAATCTCTGAAAAACGAGGAACATCCGCTATTACCCTACAACACGACAGAACCAAGAGTATTGAAAAGCTTTTTTGGCAGGCAGGCAGCAGGAGCCGGACAGAAAATTCAGTTTTCCGGAAGACTTTTAGGTGGATGCATGGATTGTCTGGTGAATTTATTGGGTACCCGGTTTGATAAAAAAGGAGATTTTCTGGAAAAATATAAAGAGGACGGAATCATCTGGTTCTTAGAAGCCTGTGATCTGAATGTTTTTGCAATCCGCAGAGCGATGTGGCAGATGGAGGAAGCCGGTTGGTTCCGGTATGTCAAAGGCTTCCTGATCGGCAGACCCTTGTGTTTTGGACAGGAGATGATGGGACTGGATCAGTATCAGGCGATCCTCTCTGTAGCTGGTGAGAAGAATGTTCCTGTGATCATGGATGCGGATCTGGGACATCTGGCACCGATGATGCCTATTGTGACAGGAAGCCTTGCGGAAGTAAGAGTATGTGACAATGACATTACCATCCGTTATGACTACCGGTAAAAACGTATAAATTCTCATAGACGGTATAGAAATCAAAAGGCTCATCCCGGGAGGGAGAGCCTTTTTGCAGTGTGCGCGACAGGGTCACGCTCTATTCATCGAAAACAATATTAGCAGCCGAAATTAAAGTAGCCGCAAAATGCATTCAACCACTGAGAACAGTTAATGAATCTGAAACACATACTTTCTTCCTCCTTTTCCTGTTGCATGGTGTCCGGTTACGTCTGTGTTAGCTAAGCACAAATGAATTGTAACAATTTTGTAACAATTTATCCATAGGAGATGATTGGCAATAAAATGGAAAAAGCAGGAAATGGGATTCGAGTATAAAAGGGGAAAAAGAAAGCGCAGAACCTTAAGCTCTGCGCCTACTGCCGGCAATGGGACTTGAACCCATACGGTGTTGCCACCAACAGATTTTGAGTCTGCCTCGTCTGCCATTCCGACACGCCGGCTAATCAAACACTCACAACGGAATTTATCTTAACATAGATTGAAAAGCTTGACAAGAGTTTTTTTCCCAAATATGGATACTATTTTTCTAGTCTTTTTCCACAAGATGTTGTATAGTAGATGTGTATGGGTATAGGGGAATACGACCTATAGTGATGGAAGCAAACAGGGTGGAAGCATGAATTGCAAAGAATTTGAAAAAAATATTCCTGAATTTATAGCCGGGAAACTTGATTTCCTGACGTTACAGGAGTTTGGAGAACATATGCAGGAATGTCCCGGATGTAAGGAAGAACTGGTGATTCAGTTCCTGGTGACGGAAGGTATGCAGCGTCTGGAAGACGGTGATGCTTTTGACCTGCAGAGAGAACTGGAGATTCGCCTGACGGAGGCAAAGCGCAAGGTGAAGATTCATATGTCTTTTTTGAAGGCAGGAGCCGTACTGGAAGTGATCACGGTGATTTTTCTCCTGGGATTTCTAGGATGGATCATCTCGTAGCATGTAATTGTATGTAATAGCAGAAACAGGATAGGACAGATTAGATGATGAGTCAGAAACTGGTATTGATCGATGGACACAGTATATTGAACCGGGCATTTTACGGAGTTCCGGATCTGAGCAATGCGGAAGGGCTGCATACAAATGCCATCTATGGTTTTTTGAATATTATGTTTAAAATTCTGGAAGAGGAAAAGCCGGATTACCTGGCAGTGGCATTTGATGTTCATGCACCGACTTTTCGTCATCAGATGTATCAGGCGTATAAGGGAACGAGAAAACCCATGCCGGAGGAATTAAGACAGCAGGTGCCGGTCATGAAGGAAGTCCTGAAGGCCATGCATATTACCATCATGGAGAAGGCTGGATTGGAAGCGGATGATATTCTGGGAACCCTTGCAAAGAAAGCAGAGCAGGAGGGAATGGAAGTATCGCTGGTATCCGGTGACAGGGATCTGTTGCAGATCGCCACAGATCATATCAAGATCCGCATTCCGAAGACAAAACAGGGAAGGACGGAAATTGAGGATTATTATGCTGCGGATGTGCAGGCAGCCTATCAGGTGACTCCGTTGCAGTTTATTGAACTGAAAGCGTTGATGGGGGATACGGCGGATAATATACCGGGAGTGCCTAAGGTGGGAGAGAAGACAGCCCAGGCGCTGATGGTGGAATATGGCTCGCTGGATAATATTTATTCCCACGTAGAGGAAATCTCGAAAAAAAGTATTCGGGAGTCGCTGATAGAACACAAGGATCTGGCAGAACTGAGTAAGACACTGGCTACGATCAAGACAGATTGTGATCTGCAATTGGATTACGATCAGGCAAAAGCCGAAGGATTATATACACCGGAAGCGTATACCCTGTGCAAGCGTCTGGAATTTAAGAATCTGCTCGGCAGATTCGAGAACAATGCTGCTGCCACAGACACAAAAATCACAGAGAACTTTCGGATCATTGAGGAGAAAAAAGAATTCCTGGATTTTTTAAAAAAAGCCAAGAAACAAAAAGAAATCGGTCTGTGGCTGATCACGGAACCGGCGGTGGGATCCAATACAAAGAAGGAAGAACTGCTGGGAGCGGCAGTATCTGTGCCGGATGTGGAAACGGTATTTTATGCGTTGAAGCGGGAGCAGGAACCGGAGGGGCAGTTGAGCCTGTTTGAAGAAGTGAAACAGACGGTGGATGAAACGGCAGAGATCACGGCAGCCTTGCAGGAACTTTCTTCCGTGAAAGGACTCCGGATTGCTACATTTGATGTAAAGCGTCAGTACGATTATCTGGACCACAGCGGTACCGAACAATATTTTGACATTCTCATAGCTGCCTATCTATTGAATCCTCTGAAAAATGATTATGATCCGGAGTCCATTGCTTCAGAGCATCTTGGGATCATGATCCCGGGAAAGGCGGAAGTATTTGGAAAGAGATCCTTCCGGACATTGCTTTCGGAAGAGAGAGAAAAAGCCGCGGAATATACCTGTTATGGGGCCTGGGTATCCGTAAAGTGTAGGAAAGTGCTCGAGGACAAGCTGGAGGCAGCAGGCATGAAGCGGCTCATGAATGAGATGGAAATGCCGCTGTCGCTGGTACTCTACGATATGCAGAAGGAAGGCGTGGCTGTCAGAAGAGAGGAATTGAAATCTTACGGTGATGCGCTGGTTGCCCGGATTGAAGAACTGGAGCATGCAATACACGAACAGGCTGGAGTTGATTTTAATATTAATTCCCCCAAACAATTAGGTGAGGTACTGTTCGAGACGATGCAGATCCCGGGCGGGAAAAAGACGAAGACCGGTTATTCTACAGCAGCGGATGTGCTGGAGAAGTTGTCTGCGGATTATCCGATTGTGCGGGATATTCTGGAGTACAGAGGACTTACAAAACTGAAATCAACCTATGCGGACGGGCTGGCAGCTTTTATCGAGGCGGATGGAAGAATTCATACGAACTTCAATCAGACCATTACAGCCACCGGGCGGATCAGTTCCACAGAACCGAATCTGCAGAACATTCCCATGCGTATGGAACTGGGCAGAAAGATCCGCAAGGTATTTGTCCCCAGGGAGGGATATGAATTCATGGATGCGGATTATTCGCAGATCGAATTGCGTGTACTGGCCCATATGTCCGGAGATGAGCAGCTGATCGATGCCTACAGACAGGAAGAGGATATTCACCGGATCACAGCATCCAAGGTATTCCATACTCCGTTCGAAGAGGTCACGGATCTGCAGAGACGCAATGCCAAGGCTGTAAATTTCGGCATTGTCTACGGCATCAGTTCCTTTGGACTGAGTCAGGATCTCAGCATCAGCAAAAAAGAAGCGGCGCAGTATATTGAACAATATTTTGAAACCTATCCCAAGGTGAAGGAATTTATAGATAAACTGGTGGAGGATGCGAAGAAAAAAGGCTACACGGAAACGATGTTCGGCAGGAGAAGACCTATTCCGGAATTGTCATCGTCTAATTTCATGCAGAGATCTTTTGGAGAACGTGTGGCAATGAACGCACCCATTCAGGGAACCGCGGCGGATATTATCAAGATCGCCATGATCAAAGTATGGAAAGCGCTGAAAGAGGAAGGATTAAAGTCACGACTGATTTTACAGGTGCATGATGAACTTCTGATCGAGACAGCACTGGAAGAAGAAGCAAGGGTTCGGGAGATCCTTACAGAGAACATGAAATCTGCGGCAGATCTGGCGGTTACGCTGGAGATCGATCTGCACACGGGAAAAGACTGGTACGAGGCAAAATAAATGCGTTTTATAGGAATTACCGGCGGCGTGGGTGCCGGAAAAACGAAAATTTTAAAATACATCGGTCAGCATTATAAATGCGAGATCTATCTGGCAGATGATATCGGACATAAAGTAAAAGAACCGGGAACGGAAGGGTATCAGGCACTGGTGGAATTGCTGGGCAGAGATATTCTGCGTGCGGACGGACAGATCGATAAGCCGTCCATGGCGGCCAAAATTTTTGCGGATCCCGCATTGTTGGAAAAAGTAAATCAGATCATTCATCCGGCGGTGAAAAAATATCTGGCTGACCGGCTGGCGGAGGCGCGTGCCAAGGGAGATGTGGAATTGTTTTTCGTCGAGGCAGCCCTTCTGATCGAGAACGGTTTCGGTGAAGTCGTGGATGAGATGTGGTATATTTATGCCAGGGAAGAGGTACGCAGAAAACGTCTGTCTGTAAGTCGTGGATACACACCGGAGAAGATCGATAGGATCATGTCTTCGCAGCTGTCGGAGAATGAATTCCGGAAACATTGTGATTTCGTCATAGATAACAGCGACAGTCTGGAGAACAGTTACAGACAGATCAGACAGAAACTGGAGGCATATACATGGAGGGAGTAAAAGAAAAACAGGGACAGTTGATATTCGGACTGGACATTGGGACCAGAAGTATCGTAGGTACGGTGGGATACTTAAACGGCGGAAAGTTCCATGTGCTTGCACAGCGTTCCAAAGAGCATGAGACGAGAGCCATGCTGGATGGACAGATTCATGATATCGGCAAGGTTGGTGAGACGATTTCTCAGGTAAAGGAACAGCTGGAGGAAGATCTGGGGAGAGAACTGACGGATGTCTGTATTGCGGCAGCAGGTCGTGTACTGCGTACGGTTACGACCTATGTGGAGCATACGTTTGAAAATGATCGGGAAATCATGCAGGAAGATGTTTATTCTCTGTGTACCATGGGTGTCGAAAAAGCCTATGAGGAATTCCAAAACAGTAATACGGACACAGATATGAAATTTTATTGCGTGGGTTATACACCTATGCGGTATTATATGAACGGTTACCAGATGGGAAATCTGGAAGGACATAAGGCCAAAAGTATTGCGGTGGATCTGATTGCCACCTTTTTGCCGGATGATGTAGTGGACGGACTGTACAAGGCGGTGGAATTTGCAGGTTTACATGTGGCAAATCTGACACTGGAGCCTATTGCGGCCATTCAGGTGGCTATCCCGGAAAAGTTCCGGATGTTAAATATGGCACTGGTGGATGTCGGCGCGGGAACCAGCGATATTTCCATTACCAAAGAAGGTACCATAACCGCGTACGGAATGATTCCCGTAGCCGGGGACAGCCTGACGGATATCCTGGTACAACATTGCCTGGTAGAATTTGAGACTGCGGAACAGATCAAGAGAAAATGCAGGACCCAGGAGATCATTGAATATGAAGACATCATGGGCCTGCCCCAGACGATCAAAGCGGACGAAGTGCTGGAACTGTTGGATTCCGAGATTGAACGGATGACGCAGCTGGTATCCGATACTATCAAGGAACTAAACGGTGACAAGCCGGTCAGTGCGGTGTTTGTCGTAGGCGGTGGCGGTATGGTACCCGGCTATACGGAGAAGCTGGCAGAGAAACTGGGTATTATGAAAGAGCGTGTGGCGATCCGTGGACAGGAAGTCATGCAGTCCATCGTATTTGAACTGGAAAATGCCAGAAAAGATGCCATGATGGTGACCCCCATCGGTATCTGTTTAAGCTATTATGTGCAGAGCAATAATTTTATCTTCGTGGAATTCAACGGAGAGCGGGTAAAGCTCTATGATAACGGAAAATTGTCAGTGACGGATGCCGCCATGCAGATGCAGTTCCCCAACGATCAACTGTTCCCCAGAAGAGGAGAGGCTCTTTTATTTACCGTAAACGGTAAGAGCCGCATGGTAAGGGGGGAACAGGGAGAGGCAGCAGTCATCCGCGTCAATGACGAAGAAGCGGATATGTATACGCAGGTACATAATGGGGATCACATTGTGATAACGCCATCCACGGAAGGTGTGGCAGCGGTCATGGAACTGGGAAGTCTTCCGGAGATGGGAGATGCCCTGGCGGTGTACGTTAACGGCAGACAGATCAGTCTGCCCAGAACGGCAGATATCAATGGCCGCAGAGAGAATGAATTTTATCATATTTGTCAGAAAGATGATATCCAGATTCGCAATTCCTATACCGTAAAAGAAATTGCGGAATTCCTGGATGTACCACTGGGGACAGGTATCAAAGTCAATGATACGGCGGCACAGCCGGAGACCAGAGTGTATGAACATTTTACGGTTAGTTGGGATATGGAGAATCCGTTGCTGGAGGAGAGTGTTACGGTTCCGGATCCGGTGGAAAAACCGAAGAATACGGTAGCAGAAGCACAGACAGATGAGGGAAAAAACGAGCCCGGGGCGCAGACTGTGCAGGAAACACCTACGGTGCCGCAGCTTCCGCATCCCCTGACTGTAATCGTAAATCATACGCCTATTACCATGCAGGGAAAAGCTTCCTATGTATTTGTGGATGTGTTTGATTATATTGATTTTGATTTGGGCTCCGCTGCGTCCGCAGGAAGATCCATTGTGACAAATCTGAATGGCCGTCCGGCACAGTATATGGAGACACTGACTGAGGGTGATGTGATCGAGATCTACTGGAAAAATTTGAAATAATAATGCGATAGAAAAGAGATTAGTAAAATTATGAGATTATGCAGTATTGCCAGCGGTAGCAGCGGCAATTGTATTTATGTGGGTTCCGAAGCCACGCATCTGCTGGTGGATGTGGGAATCAGCGGGAAAAAAGCGGAGGCCGGATTGAACAGTCTGGGACTGACCGGCAGAGACTTAGACGGTATCCTGGTGACTCATGAACATATGGATCATGTGGCTGGCTTAGGTGTCATGGCCAGAAAATACGATGTGCCCATCTATGCTACTCCCGGGACTTTGGAAGAGATTCAGAAGATGGAAAATCTTGGGAAGATCGATCCGGAACTGTTCCGTGAGGTGAAGGAAGATGTGAAACTGACCATCAAGGATCTGACTGTGAATCCCATGAAGATTTCACATGATGCGGCACAGCCTGTAGGGTATCGCATTGCATATGGGAATAAAAAAGTCGGAATCTGTACGGATCTGGGCGTGTATAACGATTACACCGTGGAGTGCCTGAAGGGGATGGATGCTTTGCTTGTAGAAGCTAATCACGATGTGAAGATGTTGCAGGTAGGTCCTTATCCTTATTATTTAAAACAGAGAATCTTAGGGGAGAGAGGGCACCTTTCCAATGAGAATTCCGGAAAACTCCTTTGTCGTATTTTACATGATAAGTTACAGGCTATTGTGTTAGGGCATCTGAGTAAGGAAAATAATCTTCCTGAGCTGGCCTATGAGGCGGTCCGCATGGAGATCACCATGGGAGAGAATCCTTACCGGGCGGAGGACTTCCGGATGATGGTGGCGGACAGAAGTAATATATCACCGGTCATCAATATTGCGTAACTATGTTTCAGCCAGCGCTATTTGCAAAGTCGCGGTAGCACGCTTTTACGTCACTTCGTGACGGACTTTGCTCATAGATTGGTACTCAGCGAATGAACATAAGGTTGCAAAATGTAACAAAGTGTAGTTTAATAGATAGAAATATAGATAGAAATAATAGCATGAAATCATGCGGAAAATGAGGGCGATTATGAAAAAAACAATTATTACGGTAGTTGGTAAGGACACAGTAGGCATTATCGCAAAGGTATGTACCTATCTTGCGGAGAACGGCATCAATATCCTGGATATTTCCCAGACCATCGTGCAGGGGTATTTCAATATGATGATGATCGTTGACACCAATCAGATGCAGAAGCCTTTTGGTGACATGGCAGATGAACTGGCTGCTCTCGGAGAAGAGATCGGCGTAGTGATCAAATGCCAGAAGGAAGAGATCTTTGACAAGATGCACCGCATCTAATGCCCCACGATAAATCATAAAGACCCGAAGGGGCAGATAGGAGCTGTAATGATCAATTTATATGAAGTAACCGAGACGAACAAAATGATTGAGGAAGAGAACCTGGATGTGCGTACTATCACACTGGGAATCAGTCTGTTAGACTGTATCGATTCCAATCTGGACAGATTAAACGAGAAAATTTATAACAAAATTTACGAAGCAGCCAAGGATCTGGTGAAGACCGGAGAGGAGATCTCCAGAGAATTTGGTATTCCTATTGTAAATAAGAGAATTTCCGTAACGCCCATTGCACTGATCGGCGGCGCCGCATGCCACACCATCGAGGATTTCGCAAGCATTGCAAAGACCCTGGATAAAGTAGCACATGAAGTGGGTGTGAATTTCCTTGGCGGATATTCTGCACTGGTAAGCAAGGGGATGACTCCGGCAGACGAGCTGCTGATCCGTTCCATTCCTCTTGCGCTGTCCACCACAGAGCGTGTGTGTAGCTCTGTGAACCTGGGCTCCACCAAGACAGGCATCAATATGGATGCGGTCAAGCTTATGGGAGAGATGGTGAAGGAAACCGCTGAGTATACCAAGGAAGATGATTCCTTGGGTTGTGCAAAACTAGTTGTGTTCTGTAATGCACCGGATGACAATCCCTTTATGGCAGGTGCATTCCATGGTGTGACCGAAGCGGACAAGATCATTAATGTCGGTGTCAGCGGTCCCGGTGTTGTCAAAACTGCATTAGAGAAGGTGCGCGGAGAGAATTTTGAGGTTCTCTGTGAGACCATTAAAAAGACTGCCTTCAAAGTAACCCGTGTGGGACAGCTGGTAGCACAGGAAGCATCCCGGATGTTAAATGTTCCTTTCGGAATCGTGGATCTGTCCCTGGCACCGACCCCGGCTATCGGAGACAGTGTAGCGGATATTCTCTGTGAGATTGGTCTGGAGTATGCCGGAGCACCCGGAACCACCGCTGCCCTTGCTCTGTTAAATGATCAGGTGAAAAAAGGCGGTGTTATGGCATCCTCTTATGTCGGCGGTTTAAGCGGAGCGTTCATTCCCGTCAGTGAAGATCAGGGTATGATCGATGCTGTCAATGCGGGAGCTCTTACCATTGAAAAACTGGAAGCAATGACCTGTGTCTGCTCCGTTGGATTGGACATGATCGCCATCCCCGGAGACACCAAGGCAACTACTATCTCCGGTATCATTGCGGATGAGATGGCCATCGGAATGGTGAACCAGAAGACCACTGCCGTGAGAATCATTCCCGTCATCGGAAAAGGAGTGGGAGAGACCGTAGAATTCGGAGGCCTGTTAGGCTACGCGCCCATCATGCCTGTGAACACCTTCTCCTGTGATGCTTTCGTCAACCGCGGCGGACGCATCCCTGCCCCCATCCATAGCTTTAAGAACTAAATTGAGAGTTAGTTGAATACATTGGCAAAATCCACGAACTCCCGGAGCATGCGATACACATGTCTCGATGTAAGGTCTCCGGATGTGAATTTTCTACGAAAAGTGATGAGTAGTTCTCGTCATG
>OJKI01000557.1_pt1 | contig 13929 bp, 10 predicted proteins | sample 1596431 | NCBI WGS metagenome assembly OJKI01 (sample SAMEA4350165, study PRJEB24818) | metagenome | biome: human; feature: gut; material: faeces | place: Denmark | collected 2013-09 | reverse complement strand
GACGGACACCACCCTGCCAAGCTCCGCCAGATCAGAGGCCCACACACAGGCCAGAGGGATTTTCTTTCTCTGATATCTTGTGCCCTCACTTACCGGGAATGCCCGGTCTTTGGCGTAGAGGATCCGGAACGTATCGAAATACTGCGTCATGCGGTTATTGAAATACGCTTCGGAATGCAGTGTTGGATATTTTTCCTCATATGATTTCATCCTGATGTAGCCGCCGGCCTTCTCGTAATGTCCGCCGCCGGAACCGATGCCCTCCGAAAGATAATCCGACAGTTCGCTGGCATTGACCTCCCGGATACAGCTTCTGACGGAAAATTTGTATCCGCCGCTGTCCTCATTATAGACCACGCAGGTATTGACGCCCGCCACCTGCAGGAGGAAGTCGCTGATCAGGCCAAGTACATTGGGATCACAGGGCTGGGAATGGATCACGGCGAACTGGTAATCGTCGTTATAATTGCAGCGCAGCATTGCCACACCGGCAATTTCCAGCTCTCTCAGGGAAATATTGGAATTACGGAACAGGGATATCTGGTTCTTATCAAAATTCAGACTCTCACGCATATCCATGTCCACCGGGTTCGACAGTTCGGAGAACTGGTTGGTATCCATATACAGGCCGTAATACAGCGCAGTTCCCAGATCTCTGTTTTTTTCCACGGGATAATGCATTTCCTGCAGCATTGTCCACACCAGGGTTGCACAGCTTCCCATATTGGGCTGCAGACGCATCCGCTCGGTACAGATGACTTCTAGTGGATGATGGTCGATGACAGCGATCTCCTCCGCCGGCAGCTCCGTCACATTACCCGCGCCATACTGACAATCCACAGTGATCAGCAGTCCGTCTACTGTATCTTCCATCTGAGGCTGGTACTCCAGCGGAATGTGCAGTTTCTCCACCATCAGCATCAGGTTGGCCTTTCTGACTTTATTCCGTCCGGAATACAGCAGCCTGGTATCCTTTCCCTTGTCCCGGAAAAAACAGTACAGCCCATAGCCGGAGGCTATGGCATCCGCATCCGGATTGTCATGGCACTGGATCGTGATCCGGTCATATCCCAGCAATTCCTCCAGCATCATTTCTCTGCTTTTCTCTGCCCCTCGTCTGTCCATAACTACGCTTTCCTCATCTTCCTTATAAAAACTATTCAGAACCCCATTCGCAAAATCGCCTTTTCAAGGCTCACCTTTTGCTCATGTGGTTACCTCGCCATATAAATCTCTAAAAGCCTGACCATAAATGGTCAGCTTATTACAGATTTACATGGCTCTGAATAGTTACAGGCAGGTCCTGTTACAGTCCTGCCCGCAAATATCTGTCTTAATGGTGGAACAGACGGATGCCTGTAAACGCCATCACCATGTTATATTTATCGCAGCATGCAATAACATCTGCATCACGCACGGATCCACCGGGCTGTGCGATGTATTTTACACCACTCTTATGAGCTCTCTCGATATTATCGGAGAAGGGGAAGAATGCATCGCTTCCCAGAGTCACATCCTGCATTTTGTCAAGCCATGCTCTCTTTTCCTCTCTGGTAAATACAGGGGGTTTTACCTTGAAGATACCTTCCCAGGTACCGTCAGCCAGCACATCCATGTACTCATCGCCCATGTAGACATCAATGGCATTGTCACGGTTGGCTCTGCCTAAGCTGTCTACGAACTGCAGACCCAGCACCTGGGGAGACTGACGTAAGAACCAGTTGTCCGCCTTGCTGCCGGCCAGTCTGGTGCAGTGGATACGGGACTGCTGTCCGGCACCGATGCCGATAGCCTGACCGTCCTTGACATAGCATACGGAATTGGACTGGGTATACTTCAGAGTGATCAGTGCGATCTTCATATCGATCAGGGCACTCTCCGGGATCTCCTTGTTCACAGTCACGATATTGGACAGCAGGTCACCATTGATGTCCAGTTCGTTACGACCCTGCTCAAAAGTGATACCATATACCTGCTTGTGCTCGATGGGAGCGGGCCGGTAGGAAGGATCGATCTGGATGATATTGTAAGCACCCTTTTTCTTCTGCTTTAACAGCTCCAGTGCCTCGTCGTTATATCCGGGTGCGATGACACCGTCGGATACCTCTCTCTTGATCAGGCGTGCGGTATCTGCGTCGCAGACATCGGATAATGCGATGAAATCACCGAAGGAGGACATTCTATCTGCGCCACGTGCTCTTGCATAAGCACATGCCAGGGGAGACAGCTCTCCCAGATCATCCACCCAGTAGATCTTCGCCAGGGTGTCATTTAAGGGCAGTCCTACCGCAGCACCGGCGGGAGATACATGCTTAAAAGAAGTGGCTGCGGGAAGTCCCGTAGCTTCCTTCAGCTCCTTGACCAGCTGCCAGCCGTTGAAAGCATCCAGGAAGTTGATATATCCGGGCTTGCCGTTCAAGACGGTAACAGGCAGGTCACTGCCGTCTTCCATGAAGATCCTGGAAGGCTTCTGGTTCGGGTTACATCCGTATTTTAACTGAATCTCGTTCATCTTATTTTTCTCCTATTCTACGATATTCACTATTCAGAACCTGCATTCGCAAAACGCCTCTTTGAGGTTTCCTTTTTGCGCTCATTACACATTCTTGTTCACGATCTTAGTCTCGTATTTTCCGGTCTCGATATCAATGAAGCGAACGAACAGGGATACCTTGTTGTCCTCATTTAAGCTGTTCCACAGCATATCGGTAAATGCATCCATATCATCGGGGATCTCCACTAACTTCGGCTCACCCTGGAAGCTGGGCAGGGGATTGCCATCGTGCATGTAAGTATGAATGAAACGTCCCTCTCCGGGAAGGGGATTCTCATAAGCATAGGTAAAACGCAGGCAGGAATCAGGGTTACCGTTGTCACTCTTCAAAATGGACATGGCGTAATTATACTTGCCGTTCTCGATATGCATGATACCGGAGATTCTCGGTGTATAATTCGGTCCGTCCGGCTCGAATTCTCTGGTGCGCAGGGACTGTTCAAAGGTCAGCTGTTTGTCCATCCCCTCGTAAATAGTGTCTGTCTGGTCACCGTTGGTCACGATGGTCTTGTTGCCCAGGACACGTACCGGCGCATAGATGATCAGACTGGGATCTTCCAGTTTGGAAGGGTCGAAAGCCTGGGTGCGGATACCCTCTCCCTCTGTCACGAACACACGATTGCGGCTGTTGGCACTTCTTCCCATGATAAAATAAGCGGTTACAGCATATTTACCGTTCGCAGAGCGTCCGATCACGATACCTCTGCCGGGATAAGCATTGCTTTTCAGTTCCTGTTCCAGTTGTAACATAGTTTTTCCTCCGTTTATCCTTTAAAATAAAAATCCGCCTAAGCACCAAAAATAGACGGTGCCCAGGCGGTCGGCTTTCACTATTCTACACTCCCTGTGGGTAATCTCCACTGCAGCAGGCTGCGTTCCGCCAGTCGTGTAGCTATATCAATAGTAGCATGGTTGCCCGATACTTGACAAGAGGGATTTTGATAATTTTGTTACTTCCGTAACAGTTCTGCCCCAAAGTCTTCATAAAAGCGTCTGCTGCGCAGCCGTCGCTGCTATGCAGCTCATCTTTTATTCATGTTTTGGGCGCTCCGCTCATAGAATAGCAAAAGTGCCGCTCCGTGTGCAAGCACCCGATCGTCGCATTTGCTATTCTATGGCTGAACTGTTACTTCACATATTTTGCCTCGAACGCATGCCTCTCCATAGGACGGTCAAAATAGTATCCCTGAATATATTTGACCTTCATGCCCTGCAGCACTTTGAACTGTTCCGGAGTCTCAATACCTTCCACGCAGACACTGACTCCAATGGTCTGTGCCAGCTCTGCCACCATCTTGATAAAGGACTGGGAATAGGCATCCCCCGCCAGATCCTTGACGAAGCTCTGATCCACCTTGATGACATCAATGGGGATCTCCCGGATATGGTTCAGGGAAGAATAACCGGTACCGAAATCATCCAGTGCCAGAGAGACTCCCAGTGCCTTGATCCGGTTCAATATCTCTTTCATACGATCCATATCGTTGATCGCAAGACTCTCTGTTACCTCCAATGTCAGATTTTTCGGTGACAATCCGGTATCCGCAAGCGCTTTTTCCACCGTCTCTACGATATCCGGCTGTAAGAGCTGTACCACAGAGAGGTTGACATTTACTTTATAATCCGGATATCCGGTATCGTTCCAGCGCTTGCAGCGGCTGCAGGCCTCCGTCAGTACATAATTGCCGATGGGATTGATCAGACCGAGGTACTCCGCCAGCGGGATGAATTCCGCCGGTGAGATGAAGCCCAGCTTCGCGCTGTTCCAACGGATCAGTGCCTCCGCACCGGCGCAGACATCCTTTCCGCCCTGAATATCGATGATAGGCTGGTAATAGACCTCGAACTCCCGATAGCCCTCCACCGTGGCATCACGCATGTTCTTCTCCATATCCAGACGGCGTCCCGATACGGAATCATTGCCTTCCCGATACGTTTCTACGCGGTTTTTACCGGTCTTTTTCGCCTCATACATGGCAATATCCGCTTTTTTGATCAGATCTGTCACGGAATCTCCGGCATCCGGGAAGGTAACGATACCCATACTCATGGTACAGTAATAATCTGCATCCTTCAAAAACCAGGGCTTGCTGAAGATCTTCTTAATATCTTCCACAATATTTCCAAACCGGGGATAGCTGTCCGGCGGAATGATAATGACGAATTCGTCTCCACCCATACGGTAACAGGTATTCTCGATGCCATTGATCCGTTTCAGTGCATGGGAGATGGATTTTAACAGCACATCACCGTACTGGTGTCCCAGTCCGTCATTGATATGCTTGAAATCATCCAGATCCAGATACAATAACGCTCCTTTTCCTCCGATCTTCTTCGCCTGATCGATCTGTCTCGCCAGATCCCTCTCACAGCACATGCGGTTATACAGTCCCGTCAGAAAATCTGTGTATGCCTGCTGCTCGATCCGGCGCTGGTACAGCTTTTTATCTGTAATGTCATACAGAGAGTACAGATTGGCTTTTTTGCCATCCACCCAGGCGATCTCCTTGCACAGCAGATCATACCAGGTCTCCTTCTCGGCATGGTACACAACACTCACAGTACGGTTCTTGTCCTTGCGGACGCTGGACTGTAACAGGGCATCAAAATTATGGTCCATCAGTTCCTTGGCAAACGTATTCTTCAATATCTGGTTGGCGAACAGCATTCTGCCCGTATTCTGATCCGTTACGTAGATGGCACATCCCACATTGTCCAGAATCTCCTCCAGCGCGGCGTAAGAACCTGCCAGTGAATTTTTCTGGATCCGTCTGGTCAGGATACTCTGTAAGATCTTCACCGCGTCAGAGGTGAATTTAATCTCCGCCATGCTCCAGACATGCCCCTGTCTTCTGTGGTTCAGAGACAGCACCATATTGCCGCTCTCCTGTTTCAGGATAGGAAATATCATCACGGCTTTCATGCCTATCTTTTCAATTTCCTCAGAGTCAGGCTTACCCACACTGTCCGTAGATACCACCAGCGGCTTCTCTGTATGGAGAAAAGATTTCTCGGGAATCCCGCTAGTCTTGTCAAAATAAGAGATCAGTCCCGGTGCCAGCCATTCACAGACGACATTCATCGTATCCGTGTCTGCCTGCAACTGAAAAATCTCTGCGCTGTCTACCTGAATGTGCTGTGCCAAAATCTTCAGCCATCGGCTCATGGTCAGTTCAATCTGTTCATCGCTGTCCAGGAGCTGGACGATCTCCGTAGTAGCCTCTATCGTATGGAGATTGCGGCTCATCTCTTCCTCTGCATATCTGCTCCTTCTGCTCTCGGCTTCCGCGCTGAAACAGGACATACGGTCTCTGTAGATATCTGCACTGGTATCCCGCAACAGATCCAGAATCTGGTAAAAAGATATGGCATCGAGCTTCTTCAGATCATATACCTGCCAGTACAGAATGATCTGATTCTCCACACTGACGGCAACTGCTGCCACATGTCCGCCATCCGGCAGCTCTTCCACCACCTGTTCCTCCAGGGATCCTTCCTGTACTCTGTCTAATGCCTGCGCTGCTTTCTTCCGATATTCTCCTAAGATCGGATCTTCCCCATCCGGTCTTATCAGGGACTTATCGATGTACGGCTCTGTTATGGCTCTGCCTTCCTTGTCCACACAAACCGCTGTGACTCCCGTCACCTTGCAGAACTCGTTCTGCAGATGCTGCAGGCGCTTTTCGTCTATCAATTCACGTAATGCAAACTCAGCCACTTTTTTGCTCCCCTGTTTCTCTGTAAAATATTCAGAAATTCCTTCCCGAATATTTATATTCTACCATGCATCCCGAAATTGATACAAGCTATTATTTTACATTTTTTGCTATATTTATTAAATTGCTTGAAAAATCCGGATCATTTTGTCAATTATTGCAAATACTTTGCATGCAGAAAAAGGCGATCATAAGTCTGACCTACGATCACCTTTCTCATCTCTTTTTTGTAAAACTTATTTATCATCCACGCTGTAGTTCGGAGCTTCCTTGGTGATGTGGATATCATGAGGATGGCTCTCCTTCAGAGATGCTGCGGAGATCTTCACGAATCTGCCGGTCTCTTTCAGGGTTTCGATATCCTGTGCACCGCAGTAACCCATACCGGAACGAAGACCGCCGAGTAACTGGAATACGGTATCTTCTACGCTGCCCTTGTAAGCCACACGGCCCTCGACACCTTCGGGTACCAGTTTCTTTGCATTCTCCTGGAAGTAACGATCCTTACTGCCGTTCTCCATAGCCGCGATGGAGCCCATGCCACGGTATACCTTGTATTTTCTGCCCTGGAACAGTTCGTATTCTCCCGGGCTCTCCTCGCATCCTGCGAACATGGAACCCATCATACATACGTTACCGCCGGCTGCGATTGCCTTGGTAATATCTCCGGAATACTTGATACCGCCATCAGCAATGATGGGAATACCGTATTCTTTTGCCACGCTATAGCAGTCCATGATAGCGGATACCTGGGGAACACCGATACCTGCAACCACACGGGTAGTACAGATGGAACCGGGTCCGATACCTACCTTAACGGCATCTGCACCAGCCTCGATCAGTGCACGGGTTGCGTCGCCGGTAGCTACGTTACCTGCGATCACCTGCAGATCGGGATATTTTTCCTTGATCATCTTCAGACAGTTCAGTACGTTCTGGGAATGGCCGTGTGCGGAATCCAGTACGATGACATCAACTTTGGCTGCTACTAAAGCTGCTACACGATCCAGTACATTTGCGGTGATACCTACGCCGGCACCGCAGAGCAGTCTGCCCTGGGAATCCTTGGCTGCCAGAGGATATTTGATGGTCTTCTCAATATCTTTGATGGTGATCAGACCCTTGAGGTTGAAGTCCTTGTCTACAATAGGAAGTTTTTCCTTTCTTGCTTTTGCCAGGATCTTCTTCGCTTCTTCCAGAGTGATACCTTCAGGAGCGGTGATCAGTCCTTCGCTGGTCATGGACTCCTTGATCTTCTTGGTAAAATCAGTCTCAAACTTCAGATCACGGTTGGTGATGATGCCGACTAATTTTCTGCCCTCGGTGATAGGCACACCGGAGATCCTGAATTTCGCCATCAATGCATCTGCGTCTGCCAGAGTATGCTCCGGAGACAGAGAGAAAGGATCGGTGATGACACCATTCTCGGAACGCTTTACCTTATCTACCTCTTCTGCCTGTGCTTCGATAGACATGTTCTTATGGTTGATACCGATACCACCCTGTCTTGCCATTGCAATCGCCATGCGGTGCGCGGTAACGGTGTCCATTCCTTCGCTCATCATAGGAATGTTCAGCTTGTTCTTTTTTGTCAGCCATGTGATCAACTCCGCATGATTGAGGTCTACCTGCGAATAACACGGTACCAGAAGTACGTCGTCAAAGGTAATGCCTTCACCAATAATCTGTCCCATTTCCTCTCCTCCTGTGTTCATTTGATAAGATTTGTGAATGATTTGTTTTGGTAATATAAGCTATGCTTATAATAAATATTTGCTGTGCTTATAACATTTCCATGAGTTTAGCAAAGTTTTCTATGACTGTCAACCGGATATTGCATATTTTTGTATCAAAAAAGGATTCCGATGCATCCTGTTCACCGGAATCCTTTTGTTCATGAATCACTCACTGATCATTATTCGCTGAATACCTTACGGGGTGCCACGCTCTTGAGCACTTTCACCAGTTCCTCGTTGGGGCTTAAGATGATCTTCTCGCCACCTTCATAATACATGGCATAACGACCATCCGGCTGCAGAACCTCGCCGATGCTGTAATCCTTCTCCTTCACCTGACGGTTCTTGAAGTTGTCCAGATGATACGAATAGACCGGTGCAAATACTTCCATGCGGTCCAGGCTGTAAGTAGCTACACGCTTTCTCTTACTCTTTGCCATGATCTTGTCCACAGACAGCTCCTTATCCAGATAGAGATACTCATACTCCAGATCGGTGAACATATTCAGGAAATATGCTCCCACACCTGCGACAAGAGCGATCGGCAGGAAAATGATAAACACAAACATTACCAGGCAGCTTAACACTGTCAGGGTGACAAGTAATACTTTTAAGATTTTAGCCCACGCGGGCTGTTTTGCTTTTACCAGACATTCTACGTAAGAATCACTCATTTTTCGTTTCCTTTTCTCTTCCTTTATTTTGTAGCAGGGATTTTCCGCGCCGTTCTTCCGTTCCTTCGGGAAATCTCTGTTTACGTCTGTCCGGATTCTGTTTCTCCTGACAATCGCTTTCTATTATGATATATCATCCGTGGAAAACTTGCAAGATATGCCCGAATTTTTGGGGCGATTTAATTCTTTTTTTAGAATCCTCTTGCACTTCCTTCATTGACTTTCGGATATGGAACCTTTATCATAAATCTATATCAAGCGCAGAAAGGCGGTTTTTCCATGGCGGTAATGGATGAATTTAAAGAAGAACGGGAAGCACTGAAACGCGGCACTCCTAAACAGAAGCTGGCGTATTTCTGGTATTATTATAAATGGCATGTGATCATTTCCGTGATCATCATCGGTATGCTCGTAAGCTTTATTTACCAGTTCGTAAACCGAAAGGATACAGCTTTTAACGCTGTTTTATTAAATGCAAGCCTCTTAGACCAGATGTCTTCCGAGCAGCCAGATTTCCTTACGGATTTCGCCGAAAAAGAGGGCATCGATCTGAATACCAGCGATATCACCTTTGATACTTCTATTCGTATCGTGGAAGACAGCATGGACGAGGTCTCCGTCACTTCTACCCAGAAGCTGATGGCATATGTGGCAGCGAATGAGCTGGACAGCATGATCACGGATTTCAATTCTTTCCAAAAATATGCCAACAGTAGCCTGTTCTATGATCTGCGGGATATCCTCACAGAAGAACAGCTCCAGGCACTGGAACCTTATTTCTATTACGTGGACAGAGAAGTGGTGTTGGCGATCGAGGCAGCAAACGATGATCTGAATACCGATTATACTCCGGAATATCCCGATCCTCTTCACCCGGAAGAGATGCAGGATCCCGTCCCGGTGGGCATCTGCCTGACCGACTGTAAGGATCTGACCGACAACTATTACTTCCGCGGAGACGGTATCGTCATGGGCATCTACGCCAATGCGGAACATGCGGATACCGCAGTGGATCTGGCGGAATATTTATTGAGCAAATAGAAATTTGCAACACTGAACTTAAAAGGCATGCCCCGTTGTGATGGGACATGCCTTAATTATTTTTCTAAAAATCCAGATCGCGGAAGCGGTTTGGTTTCTTGGGCTTGCGCCGCTTTTTCGCCTGTCTGATAGCTTCTCTCCGCCTGCTTTGCAGGTCCTGGTTCACCGAGCGGTACCGGGATCTGGAGCGCTTTCTCCTGCGGCCAAACCGCCACGTCAGCCTGGTACTGCGATGTGCGAATTGGTAGTTCTTAATAAACGCCCGGATCAAAAGTATCAGGAAGATCACTACAGCGATCCCCAGTATCCAGAAAAATACCTTGATCACATTGATAAATATCACTGCCGGACCGCCGGAGGCCGTATCTTCTTCCCCGGAAGCTGTCGGCTGCGTAGCCCCGGTGCTGTCCGGCTCCTGCGTCGCTTCGGTAGCTTCTGCCCCATCCGTTGTTCCTGTGGTCTCGTCCCCAAACACACTGCTTCCTTTTTCCGAAGCCGTGAAATCTATGGATGCCGTTCCCAGTACCACATCATTGTAGGTATAGGTGATCACGGCAGCCTGCCCCGGCGCGGTATTGTCGTAGGAGATTGCGGACACAGCATCCCGGAACGTAATCGTGTTAGGCAGGGTAATACTGTCGTTTTGGTTCAATTGCAGAATCGGTTTGGAATTTCCGAAGATATCGTTGCCGCTGTAAAAAGCTCCCGCATTGTCGATATTATATTTCGTCTCCGTCTGAGAGATGTTCACTCTTTGGAAATTACTGAATCCATAGTCGAACAGCGCAATCGTATCTTCATAATAATTAGGGTTCTCATCCTTCATCACCACGCAGATCAGCTTCATGCCGTCCTTCTCCGCACAGGAGACCAGGGTGCTTCTCGCCACATCGGTATAACCGGTCTTACACCCTACCAGGTAGGGATATGCGTATTTTCCGCCCGGGATCAGTTCCATCTTATTGACTTCCATGATGTCATCCGGTTGTCTCTCCGACGGCAGAATGTGCAGCATGTGCGTCATGGTCATCTTGCATAATGCTTCATTGGCAAAAAAAGCTCTGCCGATCATCGCAAGATCATAGGCGCTGGTGTAATGCTCCTCATTGGGAAGACCGTTGGGATTGACAAAATGAGAATCCACACATCCCAGTTCCTTCGCACGCTCGTTCATGATATCACCGAAATCCTGCCAGGTCGTCCCCGAGATATGTTCCGCCACCGCAAAAGAGACCTCATTCGCTGAACGGATCAGAATCGCATTCAGACATTCCTCCATGGTCAGCTGCTCTCCCGGCTCGATGGCGATATGGTTGCTTCCGGGGTCGATATCACGCACCGCATCATAGGAGAAATCCACGATCTCATCCATGCTGCAGCGTTCTGAAGCAATCAGGGTCGTTAATATTTTCGTGGTACTGGCGGGATATTCCTTTTGATGAATATTTTTCGCATATAAGATTGCGCCGGTATCCGCATCCATCAAAATTGCGGATTCCGCACTGATCACCGGTCCCGTAGGCCAGTTCGCCACTGCATTGGACTGCACTGCCAGTGACTGATTGTAGGCAATGTTCTCCTCTTTGATGGTGGTAGCCGAAACTGTAAGTCCATCAGACGCAAAAAGGCAGATAACGCTGATTCCCATGACTGCCTTCGTAAAAAGTGTTCTATATGATAAATGCTTAAAAAAACGCATGTATAAATCCTTCCTGATATATCTTTATAAACCTTTATAAAAATGGTGTATGATAATGCACATTCTCTATCATACACCATTTTACTTAAAAACCAAAGTGCTAACTTAATTTTTTTCGCATATGTTCCTGTCCGTCAAAATCTTTCCAGACAAACTCGCTGCCTTCCCAGATCATGTATCCATGCCAGCTGTCTTCCTTGGGCAGTGACACCGATCCGGGATTCATATAAATGTAAGATTCCTCTTCGTGTACAGCGCACTTCGGCACATGAGTGTGTCCGTGCAGCAATATGTCCCCGGGATGCAGCGGCGGAAGCTTCTGTTCGTTATAGATATGTCCATGTGTGGCATAGACTGCCGTCTCCCCTTCCGCAATCACACAGTAATCCGCTAACACAGGGAATTCCAACACCATCTGGTCCACCTCAGTATCACAATTGCCCCGGACGCAATAGATGTCATTTTTACGGGCATTCAAAAGTTCAATGACTTCCTTCGGTGCATATCCTTCCGGGAGGTCATTGCGGGGACCGTGATATAAGATATCCCCCAACAACAGAAGTCTCTCCGCTTCCTCTTTTTCATATGCCTCTAATAATTTTCTGCAATAGTATGCCGAACCGTGAATGTCCGACGCGATCATCCATTTCATCCTCTTTCCTCCGGGTTTTATATGAAACCAGCCACGACCGCCCGATGCAACAGGGTCGTGCACAACCACCTGTTCCGTCAGGGGCATGCATAGTCATCCATTCCAACAGGGTCACTTGACAAGCTTTCCAAGATAAAGTACATTGACAATACAGATTCTACACGAATCTGCAGCATTCATCAAGAAAAGTCATTAAATAAGAAAAATCATCAAACAAGAAAAATCATTAAATAAAGAAAGGTTATCAAATATATGAGATTACGCAATATTACCGGCTCCCGTGAAGTGATCGCAGAAAGTCCTTACGTGGTACCGGAAGATACTTTAGAAAGCTGCCCCGGAACCTGGCATGAGATCTTTGGTAACGATTACCCCATTCATATCGAGATCGGTATGGGAAAGGGACGTTTCCTGCATACCCTCGCCAAATCAAATCCGCAGATCAACTATGTGGGCATTGAAAAATATTCCAGTGTCCTGCTCCGTGCGATCCAGAAAATGGAGGAAGATGAGCTTCCCAATCTGAAATTCATCCGCATGGATGCCGAAGATATTGACAAGGTATTCGGGAAGGGAGAGGTCGACCGGATCTATCTGAACTTCTCCGATCCCTGGCCGAAGGACCGCCATGCCAAGAGACGCCTGCCCTCCAGACAGTTTCTGGCACGCTATGATGTGATCCTGAAAAAAGAGGGCACACTGGAATTCAAGACAGACAACCGTCCTCTGTTCGATTTCGCAGTCGAGGAACTGGAACCCGCCGGCTGGCAGGCAAAAGTGATCACTTATGATCTGCATAGTGACGCTTCACTGATGGAAGGTAATGTCATGACGGAATACGAGGAGAAATTCTCTTCCATTGGCAACCCTATCTGCAAATACATTATTTTTAGATAACAATTCATAATACACTCATTTTTTTGAAATAATTCATAACACATTGATTTTTTTGAAATAAATAAATCATAGTACACTCATTTTTTTGGAATACTTGTAACTATTCAGAGTCATGCAAAACTACGATCTGCGAATGCTTGCATTCAAGCAGATAAGAAGTTTTATATGGTGAATGTGGTTCTGAATCGTTACAAAAACTTAAGACATATCGGCTGCTTACATTCAGCCGGGAAAGGAAGGATCATTATGGAATACACTTTTACTGCTGCAAATTTTGAAGAGGAGGTTCTGCAGTCGGAGCTTCCCGTCCTGGTAGACTTCTACGCCGACTGGTGCGGTCCCTGCAAGATGATGGGACCTGTGGTGGAGAAATGTGCCGAAGCTTATGCCGGCAAGATGAAGATCGGCAAACTCAACGTGGATGACAACATGACGATCGCGCAGAAGTACCGTGTGGTAAGCATTCCGCATTTCATCGTGTTCAAAAATGGAGAGCCCGCTGTAACCTTCGGCGGTGCCATGTCCGAAGCCGACTTTTGCCGGAAGCTTGACCAGGTGCTGGCATAACTTGAAAGTTACGAGCCATGCATAGTCAAAACGGAAACAGCGATCTGGGAGCTTGCTCACAAGTCGCTGTTTTTGTTTTTGACTATATATGGCGACAGCCGTCAATGAAATAAATGTGGAGCGTCCTTTGCGACACATTTATGAATTGGGTGCATGGCTCGTAACGTAGGGGCCGTAAAATCCACGCAGAAAGGGCTGCCCGCCCCGGACTCGGATGCTAGCTACAACTGTGGATTTTCTAAAGGAAAGTGGCCAATTGTTTCTCGTCATGACGGGGCCGCCTTTACGTTGCCATCCATGGCACTTATCGGCTAACGCGAACATCGTGTTCGCGTTGCCCCTGCGGCTCAACCACTTTCCAAGAAAATCTCACAGTCTCCGCCGCATCTACGC
>OJKI01000550.1_pt1 | contig 14019 bp, 5 predicted proteins | sample 1596431 | NCBI WGS metagenome assembly OJKI01 (sample SAMEA4350165, study PRJEB24818) | metagenome | biome: human; feature: gut; material: faeces | place: Denmark | collected 2013-09 | reverse complement strand
CTTATAGGTTCTTCTTTAATAGAATTCATTTTAATAGTTTTTTCTAATGTTTCTTCTATTTTCTTAACATTTTTGTTACTTCTAGTAGCTAATATAATTATCATTATTAATAACTCAATTATACAAAATGAACCTAACGCTATTGAAATATAAAAATACATTTTATTTTCTTTTTCCAATTTTTTTGAAACTTCATTATTATATCTTTGAAGTGTGTTTTCTTTAGCATCATAAGTATAGTAAGAAATTTCACCTGTATTTAAATTCATACCATATACAATTGGATAACCTTTATTATCAGTTAAAATTTCAAGTTCCATACCATTAATATCCATTTTATCTTTTGAATATCCTTTTAGTATTTTATCATCATCTATCTGATAAGGATAAATATTTATAGAATTGAAATTTAATTCTTTATATAATTTATAAGTATCATTATCATATATATATAAATTAATATTGCTATTTTCATCTTTTAAAGCTACTAAATTGTATTTTGTTATTTCTCCATAAAAAGCTAGAACTGATTCTCCTGACAAATCAATAGTCGTTTCTCTATAATTAGTTGGTATTGTAAGACCATCTTTTTTTCTAACAACAGTATATTCTTTATCATCAATTTTAACATTTATAGGGTTTGGTTCTTCTACAGTTGCTTTTATTACATAAGTTTTAACGTTTCCATTTTCTGCTGTTACCTTTACTTCTAATTTGTTCTCACCATCTACAAGTGTTATTTCACCTATTCCACTTACTGATGCTTTACTATCTTCTGTTTTAGCATTTAACTTAATTTTATAAGTTTCTTTAGGAAGAGTAATTGTATACTCTAATTTATCTTTATTAAATTCAGGTTCTAATTTATAACCTTCTATTTCTAAACTAGATAAATTATTATTTTTACTATATCTAACGGTTGGCGCAGTTGTTTTATTAACTACATTAATACTTTTAGAACCTTTAGAAACATTTTCAGCTACTTCATTCCAAGTATAATATGATGCACTATCTATATATACCTTTGCCGTTCCTACTGCTTTTGCCTTAAATTTAAAAGTATAAGATTTTGATTTTGTACTTCCATCTCCATAACCAACAATTCTTTGCGTTGTATTATCAAGAAGTGTTAATTTTGAAGTATCATAACCTACAACAAAGTTCCATGAACCTAATGCTTCACTTGAAGAAATAGTAACAGTAGTAGTAATTGTGTTTCCTACTGTTACTGAAGAATTAGATTTAACGCTTATGCTTGTGGATGCATATGCCTTAACACTAAATATAAATGTCAAAAAGAATGTTAATACTGTAAATAAAATTTTTTTATTTTTCATACTTCCTCCTAATTAATAATTCCTTGTCCTAATATATGTTTTTGAACTTTTAATAAATCCAATATATCAACTTTTCCATCAGAATTAACATCGGCTGCTTTTAAATATTCATCAGACAAATTTGATGAACCAATTATATTTTTTTGAATTTTAAGTAAATCTAATATATCAATAGCACCATTACCATCAGTATCACCATTATATATTATTTTATATGTCTTAGTATCATTATTAATAGTAACAGTTAAAGTGTCACCTGTTTTAAAGCTTTTATCAGATTTTACAATACCCTTACTATCTTTAAATACTATATTTGCACTTGCATTTTTACTTTGAATTTCATTAATCAAATCTGTAGTTTCTTTATTATTTATACCATATATATATGTACCATCATTTTTAACACTTATATCATTTATAATATCTTGTACATTTGTTGAAGCAGCATTTACAAGTGCAAAATTAAATGTATAAGTTCTAGTAGTTCCATTCTCAGCTTTTACAGTTAAAGTTGCAATTTTTGTTTTTGTTAAATCTATAGTTCCTGTACCTGATACTGAGGATTTAGAACTTACTGGAAGACCTGTTATTTTAACGTTCTTAGCATTTGATGGTAAATTTACTGTATATGTATTTTTATCTAAATCAAAAGTTTCTAAGATTTTATCATTTATTGTAACTGTTTTTAAATAATTATTAGGATTACCCTCAGATGGTAAAACTGATATTTCAGAAGGTAAATTATTATAAATAGGTATCTTAAATACAAAACTACCATCTACTGTTTTATTTTTACTATATCCACTATACGTTATAGAAGATTCACTCATTGCACCTGCTATATTAGTCATATATTGAAAACTAGTATTTATTACACCATTTTTTACATTAAATCTTTCTAAATAAATTGTATCTTGTCCAGCTTTTACATATCCATTTGCAATAGTTGAAGCACCGCCTGCAATTGCTTTTGCAGGAGAATTCCAACCCTTATTTACAGCAGTACAAAGACCCAAAATAACTGGATTATCTGATGTATAAGCCCCTATATTATAAAAGTTATAATATCCACCATTATATTCATTATTACCACACTCAAATTTTGTAGTTCCTGATATAGCAGTTGTTGTTTGACCAATTTCTTGAGCAGAACGCGAAGCTAAATGAATTGGACTTACACCAGTCATAGTAGCAGCTGTTATAAAATCAGATGAATAAACAAGTAAGTTAGGATAATTTGTTAATGTTGCCTTAACTGCTTCCAATGTGTGCAATTTACTATCATAAGAAAGTTTTTCAAAAGCAAAAATATTATATTCATTTAAATAGTTTCTTGGATCCATATAATAAGCAACTACTTTAGAGTTGGCAGCATACCAACTACTTCCCTCTTTTACATAAAATTTATCTGTTGTATAATCATATGAACCACCTGCTGTAGAATAATATCCTTGGTACTTACTATTCGTTAAACTTACACCTACAGCTGATTCTTTAGTTACAGCTGTATTAAAATCAACATTTGTATTATATGCTTCAAAACTCCAATTAGGATGATCATTATGCATCTTAATTAAATAAGGATGATAACTACTTGGAAATTTTGAAAGAACGTTATCTTTAAAATTTTGGTCTGTATCTTCTTTAGGAATAATTGTAACCCTATTTGAATATACCCAACCTGTTTTATTATTATATTTTACATAATACCAATTACTTATTTCACTTAATATTGTAATTTTTGAACCTGATGGAATAATTAGAGTTGATGTTGTTGATGTTGAAGGGCCTACCCTTAGATTTTTATCTTCAACTACAATAGCTTCTAAATTTTTATTTTTATCATTCATTATTTCTGCATAATCAGAGCAAACATAACCTATTTTATTTGAATAACTAATCTTATACCATGCTTTACTGCATCCTGAATTTGAAACCTTTACTTCATCTAGAACTGCAACTACATTTCCATACGACAATGTTGAATAAATATTAGAAGAAGTTGTTGCTTTTTCTCTAAAACGTAAGGCACTAGTAGTAACAACAGCTTGTTTAATATTATTATCATCTGCTTTAACACGTAAAGGAATGATGTTAAACAAAAAACTTAAGCATAATACTATTGAAATTACTTTCTTAATTTTTTTCACATAAATCACTTCCTTATCATACAAAACTATTATAACAAATTTCGACATTTTTGTACATATCATATTATCAATAAAGAAAAAAAGTCATATATAATGACTTTTCGTATACAAATTTAATATTGTATTCCCCAAATTACATGATGTTTAGCTTTCTCACCACAACATACACATTTATCATCTATTGGCTGTTCATCTTCTAAGATACATCTTGATTTACATCCTTTAATTTCCTTTATTTTTTCTTCGCATTCTTTATTACCACACCACATTGCATGAATAAAGCCAGGTTGTTTGTTTAATATATCTTCAATATCTTTTAAACTATGAGCTTCAAAAGTTAATGAATTTCTTCTTTCAAGTGCTCTATTATACATATCATTTTGTATTCTATCCAATAGTTCTTTTGTATATTTAAGTATATCTGTATCAACTGGAACTGTAATTTTTTCTCTTGTATCACGTCTTACAAAAACTAAATTATTATTAAGTAAATCTCTTTCACCAATTTCAATTCTTATTGGTATACCATTTACTTCTGCTTCTGCGAATTTAAATCCTGCTGATTTTTCACTATCATCTATATAAGCTTCTATATCATTTTCAAGTAATAAATTTTTTATAGATTGTGATTTTCCCATAACCTTTTCAGTCATTTTAATTGGTATAATTACTACTTGTTTTGGTGCGATTTTAGGTGGTAAAACAAGACCATAATCATCACTATGAACCATTATTAATCCGCCAATCATACGAGTAGTTGTACCCCAACTTGTTTGATATGGATACTCTTCTTTGTTTTCTTTATTTGTAAATTTTACCCCATAAGCTTCTGAAAATTTTTGACCAAAATAGTGAGAAGTTCCAGCTTGAAGAGCAACACCATTATACATAAGTGCTTCATTAGTTAAAGTATATTCTGCACCAGAAAATTTTTCTTTTTCTGTTTTTTTACCTTTTATTGATGGAATAGCTAAAACATTATGATGAAAATTATAATAAACATCCATCATTTGTTTAGTTTCTTTTTCTGCTTCCTCACTAGTAGCATGTATAGTATGACCTTCTTGCCATAAAAATTCTCTGCTTCTTAAAAAAGGTCTTGTTTCTTTTTCCCATCTCAATACATTACACCATTGATTATATAATTTTGGTAAATCTCTATAAGATTTAACATGAGTTGAATAGTAATCGCAAAATAATGTTTCACTAGTTGGTCTAATACATAATCTTTCTTCTAACTTTTTTTCTCCACCTTGTGTTACCCAAGCAACTTCTGGAGCAAAACCATTTACTAGCTCACCTTCTTTTTTAAGTAAATTTTCAGGTATTAATAAAGGCATTTGACAATTTACATGTCCTAATTTTTTAAATTCTTTATCTAATATTGATTGCATTTTTTCCCATATAGCATAACCATTTGGCTCTATAACAATGCAACCCTTTACTGATGAATAATCAGCCAAAGAAGCAGCTCTTACTACATCAGTATACCATGAAGCAAAATCTACATCTCTTTTTGTAATTTTTTTATTTTCCATAACACATTTCCTTTCACAAAAAAAGAATGGTATTAAAGGAACGCAATTATTATCGTCGCGTGGTACCATCCTTTTGTTTTCTTAATTTAAATAACGGTAAGACTAAAATCAAACCGGACTTTCTTTCGAAGTCAGTTCATAGGTAGGAATATTAATTTTTTATAATTGAGTTCACACTATCCTCAAATCACTTTTATAAAAACAATTAATACTATGTCCTAATCAACACATTTATAAATAAATTATATACTAAATACAATAATTAATCAATTATTTTTAAAGTTTTCATACCAATTTTTTACTTTATCTTTTGCTTTTCCAGCAATTTCTTTTACATCATCTTTTGTTTCATCCCATACATCACTAGCAGAACTTTTTATTTTATCCTTAAAATCTTTTATTTTATTATAGTTTTCTTGTCCTAACTTATCTTTAGCAAAATCTTTAATATTATTAGCACCTTTTTTTATAAGTTCTGAAGCTTTATTATAAGCATTAGAAGTTTTCTCACTTATTTCTTCTTTATAATTAGGGAATTTTTTCATAATTATATTATCTATTTGGGTTGCTTCATTAAGTAATTCTTGTTTAGCTGCTGCACTTAAATCATCAAATTTTATTCCTTTAATTTCGCCATCATAAAATATAAAATCAACTAGTGTAATAAAAGCTTGTTTGCAATCTTCTTTTATTTCACTTGCAGTATCACTATTTATAGCTTTACTAATACTATTTTTTAAACTTTCTACTTCATTTAAAACTATATTATCATTATTAGTTAACTCATTTGGCTTTTTTTCTTCAACTTTTTTTGTATCGATTGTAGTCGTTTCTTCTTTTACTTCTTTTTCAGAATAACTAGGTGTTGTAATCTTTGATTCATTTACTATACTACTAGTAGTACTTTCTACTACTTCATTGTTTGGTGTAGATACTTCTGTAATTATTTCACTCGAAGATAAATTATCATCATTTTTAACTGTATTTTTAGTTGAACATCCTACCAAAACTATACTTGCCATAAAAATACTTATTACTTTAGAATTAATTTTAAATTTTTTCATAATATCACCTTCAGATATATTATACACATATTTTTTATAATTGCAAATTAAAATACAGGTTATAATGACCTGTATTTTTTTAAGCATTTTACTATTAGTTTAAATTATAATAGTTCTTGTTCTAAAACTTCTAATGGTTCATCTTTAAGTAAACCAACTTCTAAATCATAATCAGTTTTCTTATATTTTTTAGCACCTGTTCCTGCTGGTATTAATTTACCAATAATAACATTTTCTTTAAGACCATTTAATTCATCAACTTTTCCATGAATTGCTGCATCTGTTAAAATACGAGTTGTTTCTTGGAATGAAGCAGCTGACAAGAATGAATCTGTCTCAAGAGATGCTTTTGTAATACCTAATAATACTGGGCGACCAGTTGCTGGACGTTTTCCTTCGATTATTAGTTCCTTATTTATATCAGCAAAATGATTTATATTTACTAAAGTACCAGGAAGGAATGTTGTATCTCCACTATTAACAATCTTAATTTTTGAAATCATACGTTTTGCAATAATTTCAACGTGTTTATCAGAAATATCAACACCTTGTGAACCATAAACTTTTTGAATTTCAAGTAAGATATATTGTTGAACAGTAATTGGATCTGTAACAACAAGTAATTCTTTTGGACTAATTGCTCCATGTGTAAGTCTTTGACCTGCAACTACATCGCTATTTAATTCAACAGCAAGTTTAGCACCATAGTTAGAAACATGTTCTTTACTTTCTGCATCATTTGTTATAGTTATAACAAACTTACCACCATCTTCTTCAATCTTAGTAACACGACCAGTAATTTCAGAGATAGTTGCTTTTCCTTTTGGATTACGAGCTTCAAATAATTCTTGAACACGAGGTAAACCTTGAGTAATATCGTCTCCAGCAACACCACCAGAATTGATAGTACGCATTGTAAGTTGGGTACCAGGTTCACCAATTGATTGAGCAGCCATTATACCAACAGCTTCTCCTATTTCAACTATAGAACCAGTTGCTAAATTACGACCATAACATTTTCTACAAACACCATGTTCTGTTTTACAAGTAAGAACAGTTCTAATAGGAACTTTTGTAATTCCAGCAGCAATGATCTTGTCTGCAATTTGTTCAGTAATATATGTATTTCTTTCATACATAACTTCTTTTGTTTCAGGATTGATTATTTTTTTGTTTGTATAACGTCCTACTATACGATTATATAAACTTTCAACAACAGTTCCATCTTTTTCATTAATGAATGCTTCAACTAAAACACCTTGTTCAGTTCCACAATCTTCTTCTTTAACTATTACATCCTGAGCTACATCAACAAGTCTTCTTGTTAAGTAACCAGCATCTGCTGTTTTTAAAGCTGTATCAACTGCACCTTTACGTGCACCATGTGTTGCTAAGAAGAACTCAGATACGTTTGCACCTTCAGTAAATGATGAAGTTATAGGGATTTCTACAGCTTCTCCTGTAGGTTTCATCATAAGCCCACGCATACCTGCCATTTGGTTATAGTTACTCATATTACCACGAGCTCCTGAATCAATCATCATTGAAATTGAATTTTCTTTATGACTCTTAATAAATCCAGCAAGTTCTTCTGCTATACTGTCTTTAGCACTATTCCAAATTGCTACAACTTTTTCATATCTTTCTCTTTCAGTAATTAAACCACGTTGGAATTGTTTATTTACTTTATCAACTAAAGCTTGTGATTCTTCAATTACTTGAGTTTTTGTTTTAGATTCGATTATATCTCCTATACCAATTGATATACCAGATAATGTAGAATATTTAAATCCTAAATCTTTCATTTTATCAAGCATTATAGAAGTTTCAGTTGTTTGATAACGTTTATATATTTGAGCAATTAATTTCGTTAAAGTTTTTTTAGTAAATGGTTTAGTTAATTCCATTGAAGCTATTGCTTCTTTTATATTAACGCCATGATTTATGAAATATTTACTTGGAATAATCTTTTCAATATTTTCACCACTACCCTCATTTATATATTGGAAACTATCTGGGAAAATTTCATTGAATAATAATTTTCCAACAGTAGTCACTAAGTATTTATCCATATATATATCAGGGAATACTTTATGTTTAAATGAACTTACAGGTAAAGCTATACGAGTATGAAGTGTAATTTCACGTCTTTCATAAGCCATAATAGCTTCTGAATCGTTTTTAAATACTCTACCTTCTCCATCTAATCCTGCTTCTTCAATAGTAATATAATAGTTACCTAAAATCATATCTTGTCCTGGTGTAACAATAGGTTGACCATCTTTTGGTGATAGGATGTTGTTAGCACCTAACATCAAAATTCTTGCTTCAGCTTGAGCTTCATCACTTATTGGAACGTGTACTGCCATTTGGTCTCCATCGAAGTCAGCATTAAATGCGGCACAAACTAATGGATGAAGTCTTATAGCACGTCCACTAATTAGTTTAGGTTCAAATGCTTGAATACCTAATCTATGAAGTGTTGGAGCACGGTTAAGCATTACAGGATGTTCTTTGATTTTTTCTTCTACTATATCCCATACTCTAGGATCTTGATTTTCAATCATTCTTTTAGCGGCTTTAATATTGCTTGCAATTTCTTTTGAAACAAGACCATTTATAACATGTGGTTTAAATAACTCTAAAGCCATTTCCTTTGGAATACCACATTCATACATTTTTAAACTTGGTCCAACAACAATAACTGAACGAGCTGAATAGTCAACACGTTTACCAAGTAAGTTTTGACGGAAACGACCTTGCTTACCTTTCAACATACTAGATAAAGATTTTAAAGGTCTATTACCTGCACCTGTTATGTTTCTACCACGTCTACCATTATCAAATAAAGCATCTACAGCTTCTTGTAACATACGTTTTTCATTTTGAATAATTATAGAAGGTGCGCCTAACTCCATTAATTTTTTTAAACGGTTATTACGGTTAATAACACGTCTATATAAATCATTTAAGTCAGAAGTGGCAAATCTACCACCATCTAGTTGAATCATTGGACGAAGTTCTGGTGGAATAACTGGTAATGCATTTAAGATCATCCATTCTGGACGATTACCAGATTGTTGAAATGCACTAAGAACATCTAAACGTTTAATAAGTCTTATACGTTTTTGACTTGTAGAATCTTTTATTTCTTCTATTTCTTTTTTTATTTCTTCTACTTCTTTATCAATATCAACTTCTTTAAGTAGTTCTTGAATAGCTTCAGCTCCCATCCCTACTCTAAAAGTATTTCCATATTTTTCGTAATAAACTCTATATTCTTTATCACTTATTATTTGTTTTTTTTCTAATGTTGTACTACCTTTGTCCAAAACGACATAAGAAACAAAGTATAATACTTCTTCCAAATCTCTTGGAGACATATCAAGAACAAGTCCCATACGAGATGGAATACCTTTAAAAAACCAAATGTGAGAACAAGGAGTAGCAAGTTCTATGTGTCCCATTCTTTCACGTCTAACTTTACTTCTTGTTACTTCTACTCCACATCTATCACAAACGATATTTTTATATCTTAATCTTTTATATTTACCACATGAACATTCAAAATCTTTAGTTGGTCCAAAAATTTTCTCACAGAATAAACCATCTCTTTCTGGTTTCAAAGTACGATAATTTATTGTTTCTGCTTTTTTTACTTCCCCATAAGACCATGAACGAATTTTTTCAGGTGAGGCAATTGCTATTTTTAATCCTTCAAATTGATTAACATCCATTATTCCTCTTCCCCTTCCATCATTTTTTCAAAACCTTCTTCTATTTCTTTATCAATATCTTCTTCTGACTCTTCATAATCGTCAAAATCATCATATTCTTCTTGAACATCAGGTTCTGAAGGTTCAACATTCTCATTTATTACTTCATCATTAGATGAATAACTATCTTGTTCGTTTTCTTCTAAATCTTTAAGTTCAACAAAATTTCCTTCTTGATTTAATACTGTTATATCAAGACCTAAAGCTTGGAATTCCTTAATCAATACTCTAAATGATTCTGGTATTCCAGGTGTTGGAATTGGAGTACCTTTAACTAATGATTCATAAACTTTAACACGACCAACTACATCATCGGATTTAGTTGTCATCATTTCTTGAAGTACATGAGCAGCACCATATGCATAAAGTGCCCAAACTTCCATTTCACCAAATCTTTGACCACCAAATTGTGCTTTTCCTCCAAGAGGTTGTTGAGTTACTAGTGAATATGGTCCAGTTGAACGTGCATGTAATTTATCATCAACCATATGATGAAGTTTAATCATATACATTACACCAACACTAATTCTATTATCAAATGGTTCACCAGTTCTACCATCATAAAGAATTGTTTTTCCATCTTCATCAAGTCCAGCTTCTTTTAAAGCATCAACTATTTCTTCACGAGTAGCACCATCAAATACTGGAGTAGCAACATAAATACCTAAGTTTTTAGCCGCGATACCTAAATGCATTTCTAGGATTTGTCCAATATTCATACGAGATGGAACTCCAAGTGGATTAAGTAATATATCAACAGGACGGCCATCTGCTGTATATGGCATATCTTCTTCTGGAAGAATAAGTGAAATAACACCTTTGTTACCATGACGACCAGCCATTTTATCTCCAACGCTTATTTTACGTTTTTGAGCTATGTATACACGTACAATTTTAGAAACACCAGCAGGTAATTCATCAGTATCTTCTTTTGTAAATATTTTTACATCGTGAACAATACCTTCTCCACCATGTGGAACACGTAATGATGTGTCTCTAACTTCACGAGTTTTTTCTCCAAAGATTGCATGTAATAATTTTTCTTCTGAAGTAAGTTCAGCCATACCTTTTGGTGTAACTTTACCAACTAAAATATCATCATCTTTTACTTCAGTACCAATTCTTACAATACCATTTTCATCCAAGTTCTTACGAGCATCTTCACCAACATTTGGAATATCTCTTGTAAACTCTTCAGGTCCTAGTTTTGTATCTCTACATTCAATTTGATAATCTTCTATATGAATTGATGTATAAACATCATCTTTTACTAATCTTTCATTTAAAATTACGGCATCCTCATAATTATATCCATTGTAGTTCATAAATGCTACTGTAACATTTCTACCTAATGCCATTTCACCCTTTTCAGTACCAGGTCCATCTGCAATAACCATTCCTCTTGTTACTTTGTCACCTAACCTTACGATAGGTACTTGATGATAACAAGTTCCGGCATTACTACGTTCAAAACCATTTAAATAATATGTATCTTTACCACCCATAGTTTTTACAATTATTTTCTTAGAATCAACATAATCTACTACACCATCAGCGGATGCTATTACAACAGCTCCTGAATCACGAGCAGCAATTGCTTCTACACCTGTTCCAACAATTGGAGCTTCTGGTTTTAAAAGTGGGATTGCTTGACGTTGCATGTTTGCACCCATCAATGCACGTTTACCATCATCATGTTCTAGGAATGGAATTCCTTGTGTAGTAATTGAAACTACTTGTTGAGGTGATACATCTATAAAATCAACTTTTTCTTTTTCTATAATTATATTTTCACCACGATAACGAACTGGTATACGATTATCTACAAGTTCATCATTTTCATTAACTTTTGCAGTTGCTTGTGAAATATAATGTTCTAATTCTTCATCAGCTGTCATGTAAACTATTTCATCAGTTAATTTACAATTATTTACCTTACGATAAGGTGTCATAATAAATCCATAATCATCAACTCTAGCATAACTTGCAAGTGAAGTTATAAGACCAATGTTTGGTCCTTCTGGTGATTCGATTGGACATATTCTACCATAATGTGATGGATTAATATCACGTACTTCCATACTTGCTCTATCACGAGAAAGTCCACCAGGTCCTAAAGAAGATAAACGTCTTTTATTAGTTAATTCTGCAACTGGATTTGTTTGATCCATGAATTGAGAAAGCTGACTGCTACCAAAGAATTCTTTCATTGCAGCTGTAAGAGGTCTAATATTAATCAAAGTTTTTGGAGTAACATCGTCTATTTCTTGAGTTGACATTCTGTCTCTAATAACTCTTTCCATACGACTTACACCAATTCTAAATTGATTTTGTAATAACTCTCCTACTTGTCTTACTCTACGGTTTGATAAGTTATCTATTTCATCAAAATTACCAACACCTTCAAGTAAGTTTAAATAATACGATACTGAAGCATAAACATCAGATATAGTTAAACGTTTTTCATCTATTGTTTGATCATTACCAATTACTTTAATTACTTTATCCGGATTTGATTTAGAATATACTTTAACAATTTGAACTTTATTATATGAATCAAGTTCTTCGTTAATTTGTACTTCTGTAACACCATATCCATTTTCAAATATTTCTTTTAATTTTTCTAAAACTTCTTTATCAATTAATGTTCCCTCTGCAAATACAACTTCATTATCTACTTTAATATCTTCAGCTAATTTGCAACCTAAAATTCTTTCAGTTACATTTAATTTTTTATTATATTTATAACGTCCTACTTTCGCTAAATCATAACGGAAAGCATCAAAGAATCTTGAAATTAATTGATTTTTAGCACTATCAAGTGTAGATGGTTCTCCAGGTCTTAATTTAGAATGTATATCAATTAAAGCCTCATCTGTATTTTTATTAGGATCTTTTTCTAATGTTTTATTAATATAATCATCTTCACCAAATAAACCGATTATATCTTCATCATTAGAAAGTCCAAGTGCTCTTAATAATGTTGTAATAGTTACTTTTCTAGTACGATCTATTCTTACATAAACAATGTCTCTAGCATCTGTTTCATACTCTAACCAAGTACCACGTGTAGGAATAATTTGAGATGTAATTATTAATTTTCCATTTTTCTTATCTATTTCTTTTCCAAAATATACACTAGGTGAACGAACCAATTGTGAAACAATAACACGTTCTGCTCCATTAATAACGAAAGTTCCACTTTCTGTCATTATGGGCATATCTCCTAAGAATATTTCTTGTTCTTTTACTTCACCAGTTTCCTGATTAAATAAACGTGCAGCTACCTTTAAAGGTGCAGCAAACGTTGCATATCTTTCTTTGCAACCTTTGATTGAATATCTTGGTTCATCAAATGTATATTCTCCAAATTCTAACGACAAATTTCCTGTAAAACTTTCAACAGGAAAAATATCTTCAAAAACTTCTTTTATACCTTCTGTAATAAACCAATCATATGATTTTTTTTGAATTTCTAATAGATTATTTAATTCAATAGCATTTTTTGTTTTTGCGTATGTACGTCTTTCTCGGTGATCTCCAAATTTTTTAACTTTATAAGTCACTCATTTCACCCCTATAACTATAATAATATTTAATGCATATACTTGACTTAAAGTATACGCCACCAATTTACAATTATACCAAACGTAATTCAATGTGTCAATGATTTACAGCTTTAATAACATAAAAACCTTTATTTTTTTCAACTATTGTTACGTCATAGAATTGTTCTAATTTTTTTGTTATTGTTTTAGCCCCTTGATCTTTGTTTATAACTATCCAAAGTTCTCCATTTTCGTTTAGGTGTTCTTTGGCTTCAAATAATATTTTATATAAAACTTCATTTCCTACCCTAATTGGTGGGTTACTTACAATAAAATCATATTTTTTATTAATTTTTTCATATATGTTACTTTCAAAAATGTTAGTATTTGCATTATTAAGTTTCGAATTTTTAATAGCTAAAGATATGCTTCTTTTATTTATATCAATCATATCTATTTTTTCTTTTGTTTTTAATGACAAGTATATACCAATTGGACCAATTCCACATCCAAAATCAAGTATTTTTCCCTTAAATCTATCTATTTCTAAATTTTCAAGTAGAGTTCTTGTCCCAAAATCAAGTTTATTTTTAGAAAATACTCCAT